>OLPF01001236.1_pt1 | contig 22361 bp, 17 predicted proteins | sample 1673121 | NCBI WGS metagenome assembly OLPF01 (sample SAMEA3136756, study PRJEB25190) | human gut metagenome
CCAAAGGGCTTTCCGATCGCCCTTTGGAAACCTTCGGGCGCAAATACTTAGTTTTATTCTTGAAATATCGGTGGTGTTAGCTTGACAGTCCCGTTTCTTCGGCGGTATTACATGGTGATCTCTTTCTTGCCGCTCACCTTGAAGAACACCGCCAGCGCGATGATCGTCGAGAACGTCAGGATGGCGGAAATGGCGGAAGCCACGCCGTCGTTGCCGCGGATGATCTGGGAATAGATTTCCAGCGTCATCGTCTTGGTCTTGCTCGTGTAGAGGATGATGGAGGTGGACAGCTCCGTGATAATCATAATCCACGAAAGGATTGCGCCGGAGATGACGCCGGACATCATCATCGGCACGGTGACCTTGAAGAAGGTCTTGAAATCCGACGCGCCGAGGTTGATGGAGGCCTCCTCGATGCTGGGCGAAATGTTGCGCAGGATCGCCGAGGAGGAGCGGATCGTATACGGCATACGGCGAATCGTATACGAGAGGATCATAATGAACGCGCCGCCCGTCAGCAGCAGCGGCTTTTTGTTGAACGTGGTCAGCAGCGCGATGCCGAGGATGGAGCCCATGACCGTCTCCGGGAACATGGAAACCACGTCGATCGCCGCGTTGAACACGTTGCGGCGGCGCACCACCACGTAGGAGACGAACAGCGACACCAGCACGATCACGAAAATCGCGGCGAATGCCAGCGCGTAGGTGTGCACGATGGAGCTGCCGACGGTGGAAAACGCCTCCTTATAGCTGCCAAGGCCGAAGCCCTCGGTGTAGAGCTTGCCGCTCGTGTTGCGGAAGGAGGAATAGATGACGTAGCACTGCGGCATGATGGCCAGCCCGACCAGAATGTAGCAGTACGCATGCGCGAGCACGTTCTTCACGCCGTGGAGCTTTTTCGCCTCGACGGGATGCAGCGCGCTCATGGAGAACACCTTGCGGTTGGCGATGTACTTTTGCAGCAGGAACACCGCCGTCGTAATCACAATCGCGATGATGGAAATCGCCGCGGCCATGCCGTCGCTCGAGCCGATTTCGGAGAGGAACTCCTTGTAGACGACGACCGGCAGGGTGTTGTAGTTTTCGCCGATGAGCATCGGGGTGCCGTAGTCGGCGAACGTGCGCATGAACACCATCAGCGCGCCGGAGAGCAGCGTCGGCAGAATCAGCGGCAGCACGATCTTGAAGATCTTGCGCACGCCGGAGCAGCCGAGGCTCTCGCTCGCCTCGATCAGCGAATTATCCAGATTCTTGAACGCGCCGGAGACGAACATGAACACCAGCGAATAGAGCTGCAGGCTCATAACGATGACGCAGCCCTTGAAGCCGTAGATGTCGCCGAGCTTGAAGCCGAATGTGTTGAGCAGGAAATTGGTGATGGTTCCGTTGCGGCCGCAGAGCATGATCCATGCGTAAGCGCCGATGAACGGCGCGCTCATCGAGCTGACGAGAATCAGGATTTGCAGCGCGCCGGCGAAGCGAATCTTCACCGTGGACATGATGTAGGCCAGCGGCGTCGCCAGCAGCACGGTAATCAGCGTCACGGTCGCGGAGATCTTGAGGCTGCCCCAGATCGCGCGCTGATAATATTTCTTGTGGAAGACCTTGGCGAAATACTGCCAGGTGAAACCGCCGTCCTCGCCGATGACGCTCTTGCTGAGCATGCTGATGAGCGGATAGAGCAGGAACAGCATGTAGAAGATGCTGACGCCGACGGTGACGATCATCCACAGATCCCAGCGAATCTTTTTGCGGGGCACTTTAGCGGACATCGTTCACAACCCCTTTCGTCAGGTTGGTCTTGCCGTCTGCGGTGAACACGTTGATCTTGTCCTGCTTGAGGGTCAGCTTGACCTTTGTGCCGTTGGGGATGATGCTGGAGATCGAGCTTTCCTCGACGATCTCGGCGTTGGTGCCGTCGTAGAGCTCCACGAAGTACGTCGTGTTCAGCCCGAGGAACACGCTGGAAACCACCGTCGCGTCGATGCCCTGCTGGCCGTCCGCCGCGAGCACAAACTCCTCCGGGCGAACCGCCACCAGCACATCCTCCGCCGGGGCGTTGCCGCAGTTGTCGTAGGGCGTCACGTAGCCGTTGCCGAAGTGCAGCGCGCCCTGCGCGTAGCGCGCGCTGAGCGTGTTGCTGCGGCCGATGAAGTTGGCGACAAACTGGTTCGCCGGGCGCTGATAGATGCTCTTGGGCGTGGAGACGTGCTGAATCACGCCGCCGGACATGACCGCGATGCGGTCGGAAACGGCCATGGCCTCCTCCTGATCGTGCGTGACGTAGATCGTGGTGATGCCGACGCTGTTCTGAATCTGGCGGATGGCGTTGCGCATCTCGATGCGCAGCTTCGCGTCGAGGTTGGAGAGCGGCTCGTCAAAGAGCATCAGATCCGGCTTGATGACCATGGCGCGCGCAAGCGCCACGCGCTGACGCTGGCCGCCGCTCATCTCGCGCGGATAGCGGTTTTCAAACCCCTCCAGATCGACGAGCTTCAGCATCTGCATCACATCGCGCTCGATGGTCGCCTTATCCAGCTTGCGCATCTTGAGACCGAAGGCCACGTTGTCAAACACAGTCATGTGCGGAAAGAGCGCGTAGCTCTGGAAGACAAAGCCGAAGTTGCGCTTGTGCAGCGGCACATGGGTATAATCCCTGCCGTCAAAGCTGATCGTTCCCTGCATCGGCTCGGAAAAGCCCGCGATCAGGCGCAGGGTCGTCGTCTTGCCGCAGCCGGAGGAGCCGAGCAGGCTGACAAATTCGCCGCGCTCCACGTTCAGGTTGAAGTCGCGCAGAATCACGTTCTGGCCGTAGCCGGCGGTAATCCCTTTCAATTCAAGCAGCGCCATGTTTGCTTTTCCTCCTTACGCCATCGGGTTAATCTTTCGGCTCAGGGCGTTGAACACGCCGGAAATCATCATCGTCACCACGATCATCACAACCGCCACGACGGAGGCCTGCGCCCAGTCGCGAAGGCTCATCGCGTATTGATAGATCATCGTCGCCAGCACGCGGGTATCCGTGCCGCCGAGAAGCTGCGGGGTGGTGTAGGCCGTCATGCAGCCGGTGAACACGAGCACGCTGCCCGTGACCAAGCCGGAGATGCTCAGCGGGAAAACGACGTGGAAGAACGCGCCGAGCTTCGTCGCGCCGAGGCTTCCGGCCGCCTCGCTCAGGTCGTCCGGGATGTGATCCATCACGCCGATGAGCGAGAGGATCATCAGCGGCAGGAAGAGCTGCACAAAGCCGACCGTCATGGAGAACTCGTTGTACAGCAGGCTCTGCGGCTTGGCGAAAATGCCCAGCGACACCAGCGCGCTGTTGACGATGCCCTTTTTGCCGAGAATGACCATCCAGCTAAAGGAGCGGATGACCGGGCTGGTGAACATCGGGAAGACGGCCAGCGCCATCATCATGCCCTTGTGCCGGGAATGTTTGGCGATGTAATACGCCGTCGGGAAGCCGAGCAGCGCGCAGAGCGCCGTGCTCAGCAGGCTGAGCCGCAGGCTGCGGACAAACACCTGCTGGAAGTACACATCCCCAAAGAGCGAGAAATACGAGGAGAGCGAAAAGCGCTCGTCCGGGAAAAACGAGGTCAGGCAAAGCGAAAACAGCGGAACGAGCATGAAAAACACGATAAACAGCACACCGGGCAGCACCAGCGCCGCCGCAATCCAACGATTTTTTCGATTCACCGAAGGTTTCACCCTTTCCGCAGACATAATGTTCGGTAAAAATGCATTTCATTTTAACATAAAGCGCGGAATGTGTCAATTCTTCTTTCTCTCTTTTTGAGAAAATAATCATTTCGCCGCTTTATGTGTCGGAATGTTCGTGTTTTTTCCTCGGTTGTCAAATGATGTCCGCGTATTTTGCCGCACTCTGCATAAACGGCCCCATCTGCTCCAGCAGCCGCACCTTCGCCTCCCGCATGTCGAGCCGCGTCAGCTTTCCGCCGCGCACCAGCGTTTCGCCGGAGGCCATCACGAGGCTCACGTCCGAACTGTTCGCGCCGTAAACCAGCGCCGAATAGGGGTTGTAGACCGGGAAAAGGTGCGGCGCGTCCACGCTCACCAGCACCAGATCCGCCCGCATCCCCGGCTGAAGCCGACCGAATTCGCCCCCCGCGCGCAGCGCCTCCGCGCCGCCCCGCGTCGCCGCCCGCACGATCTCCTTCGCCGGAAAGAGCGCGCGGTCGTGGTTCGCCGTCTTGTGGCAGTCGGCAAACAGGCGCATCTGGTCAAACAGGCTCAGCGTGTTGCCGGAGGACGGCCCGTCCGTGCCCAGCCCGAAGCGAACGCCCGCGCGCGCCGCCGCCGCCATCGGCGCAACGCCCTTGCCCGCCTTCGTGTTGCTGCCGATGCAGTGGGCGATGGCCGCGTTCCCTTCCGCCAGAATCTCGATGTCCGCCTGCGTCATGTGGATGCAGTGCCCCGCCAGCAGCCGCTCGTTCACCGCGCCGATTTTTGCCAGATAGCGCGTCGGTGTTTCCCCGCGCTCCGCGAAGAACTTCATCTCGTAGTCCATTTCGCTGGCGTGCAGCGTAAACAGCGTGTCATGCTCGGCGGCCAGCTCCGCGCCCGCGCGCAGGAGCGCCTCGTCGCAGGTCGTCGTGCCGTGCGGCGCGACAATCGGGCGCACCAGCGCCTCCCCGCGCCACGTGTCAAACATCGCCTTGGCAATCGCTAGCCCGCCGCCGGGCTGGGCGCTGTCGCAGGTCGGCTGGGAGATCAGCGTTTCGCCGAGATAGCCGCGCATGCCCGTCTGCACACAGGCGCGCGCCACCTCGTCCTCGAAATAATACATGTCCGCAAACGTCGTCACGCCCGCCAGCAGCATTTCCCCGATGCCGAACACCGCGCCGCGATAGACCAGCTCGCGCGTCATCGCCTCGTTTTCCAGCGGGAACAGGAAGCGCCGAAGCCTGTCCGGGCAGTCGTCGCCCATCGTGCGGAACGGCACCATCGACACATGGCAGTGCGTGTTCACAAACCCCGGCAGCAGGATGCCCCCGCGCGCGTCGATCCGCTCGTCCGCCTCGCCCGCAAAAGCCCCCTCGCCCACCTCGGCGATGTTTTTTCCGTCCGTCAGCACGTAGCCCCTGTCCAGCATGCGCATGTCGTCGTCCATCGTCAGAACGACGGCGTTTTCAATCGCTGTCCTCATGCGTCTTCCCCCATCAGCGCCATCGCCGCCGCGCAGAACACCGCAACGCTTTTGCCCAGCACGGCCTCGTCAAAGTCAAACGTGACCGTGTGCTGCGCCCCCGCCATATCGGCCATGGCGCGCATATACGCCGCCTGCCCGCCGTGCGCCTGCACCCGGTTCATCATCACGGAAACATCGTCGCTCCCCCAGTTTTTGGCGTTCTGCTCGGTGGAAAGCGTCAGTCCCGGCAGATCGCGGCGGATGACCGCGCCGACGCGCTCGATCAGCGCCAAATCGCTGTGCTGTCCCTCCGCCGTGCCCATCACGGTCAGGCTGCACGCACAGCCCTGCATCGCCGCCGCGCCCCGGCAGATTTCCTCCGTCCGCGCCATCATAAACCGGTTGATCTCCGTCGTTTCGCCGCGCACCTCCACCTGCATCAGCGCGTAATCCGGCACGACGTTTCGCCCCGAGCCCGCGCGCAGTGTGCCCACGTTGACGAAGCTCTGCCCGCCGCTGTGGCGCGGAATGGCGTGCAGCGCCAGCGCGGCGGAGGCCGCCGCCAGCAGCGCGTTTTTCCCCTGCTCCGGGAAGCCGCCCGCGTGCGCCGCGCGCCCGGTGAAGACCGCGTCGTATTTCGTCGTCGCCAGACTGCCCCATGTGCCCACCGTCACGTCGCCGTCGTCCGCCTGCCCCGTCGGCGCGATGTGCGAGGCCAGCAGCACGTCCACGTCGTCGAGCCAGCCGTTTTCCACGATGGCATACGCGCCGCGCACGCCTTCCTCCGCCGGCTGGAAGATCAGCTTCACCGTGCCGTGCAGCGCGTCCCTGTGCGCTGCCAGAATGTGCGCGACGCCCAGACCGATGGCCGCGTGGCCGTCGTGGCCGCAGGCATGCATCATGCCGGGGTTCACGCTCGCAAAGCCCTCCCGCGTCGGCCTGTGCGTCTCCTGCGGACATTCCGCCATCGGCAGCGCGTCGATGTCAAACCGCATCGCGAGCGTCGCCCCTTCGCCGCAGCGCAGAACGGCGACCACGCCCGTGTAACCCGCGCGAACGTCCTGCGTCAGCTCGTCCTCCGGCGCGCCCTGCGCGAGCGCCCGCTCCGCGTGCGCCGCCAAGGCCGCCTCGTCCGGCAGCCCCAGCCGCGCGCCCTCCCTGCAGACCGCGCGCCCCGTGTATGTTTCATACCCCATCGCCCGAAGCGCCTTCGCCAGAATCGCCGTCGTCCGCATTTCCAGCCAGCCCGTCTCCGGGAAGCGGTGCAGATCGCGGCGGATGCGCACCAGCTCCGGCTGCATCGCGTCGATTTCCTCTTGGATTTTCGCAAAGTCACTCTTCATCTGTTTCAGCCCCCTGTTTAGAGCGCCGTGCCCGGCGCCCCGCCTCGCTCTCTATGCCCAAAATATATCATAATTGACGCGCGGCTTCAAGGGGCGTATACTGATATTATTCTTGCTGCCAGCGGAGGACATTATGGAAAATCAAGTGCTCGTCATCGGCTCGACCTGCGTGGACGTCATCATCCGCGTCGATCACCTTCCCCATACCGAGGAAAACCTGCATCCCGACGGCCAGCAGTTCGCCATCGGCGGCTGCGCCTACAACGCCGCCAACATTCTGGGGCGCGGCGGCGCGCCGGTCACGTTCGTCACTCCGGTCGGCCTTCAGGGCGTGTTCGGCGCTTTCGTCAGGGATCGACTCCAAACGCTCCCCTTCGCGCAGCCCGTCTATCTGCCGGACGCGGCGAACGGCTGCTGCTACTGCCTCGTCGAGGCCGGGGGCGAGCGGACGTTCCTATCCATCCACGGCGCGGAATACAGCTTTGATCCCGCGTGGATGGCGCGTTACGCCGCCGAGCGCTACGCCTACGGCTATGTCTGCGGGCTTGAAATCGAGGAAAAGACCGGCGGTCTGCTGGCGGATTATCTCAAAACCGCCCCGATTGATCGAATCCTGTACGCGCCGGGGCCGCGCGGCGCACAAATCGCGCCGGAAAGGACGGCAGCGCTCTTCGCCCTGCACCCGATGCTCCATCTGAACGCCTCGGAGGCGCGCGCGCTTTCCGGGCTCTCCGATCTGGATGAGGCGATGCGCGCCCTGCATCAAAGGACGCAGGCGCCGGTTATCGCCACGCTGGGCAGGCACGGCGCGCGGGTTTTGGCCGAGGACGGCGCGCTGCTCACCGTGCCGGGTCAGCCGGTCGAGCGCGTGGCGGATACCATCGGCGCAGGGGACGCGCACGCGGGCGCCGTTTTGCTGGGGCTCTCGCGCGGCCTTTCGCTTCCGGATGCGGTCGCGCTGGGCAATCGCGTCAGCGCGCAGGTGGTTCAAACCGCGGGCGCGACGCTCTCGGACGAGGCGCTTTCCCGCGCGCTGTCCTGCGCAGAACCGGCCGTCTGACCGTTTCATCACTTTTTCTCTTCCGCGCGCATAAATCGCCGCGCGCCGGACATCATAGAGGGCGAGGAGCTGAGCAAGCAGCTCAGACCCGAACCGTCTGTCCGCCGCCGCGAGATTCGCCGTCGTCATGGCCGCGCATCCGCCCGGAAGGAAGACCCGTCGGGCGTGATGCGCCAAGCACCGCCTCCTCTCTTTGATAAGCGGAGGGTCGCGTTATCGGCAGGATACGCGGCTCTCTGCCTTTTTTTATGAAGTCGGGGGTGTGCGTTTTCGTTTTGTTCTTTTTGAAACATGAACGTTTTTCATCTGACGCGTGAAAAGTGTTGACATTCTTTTCAAAACGAGTACAATGTGTTCTATCGCCCGTTGCGGCGACCGAGAGCAACACTTTTTTCGGAGGAGAAAACCATGAAGAAATTGACGACCCTTGCCGCCGCCGCTTTGGCGCTGGCGATGACCGGCGCAGGCGCGCTGGCCGAAACGACTTTGCAGTTGGGCACCACGGTCAACGAGCAGGACAGCTTCCACGTGGCGGCCGTAAAATTCGCCGAGCTTGTGGACGAGCGCACGAACGGCGAATATAAGATTGAGATTTATCCGAACGGCACGCTGGGCGGCGAGAGCGACATGCTCGATTCCATGAGCACCGGCATGCTGGATATGGGCATCATCACCAGCGGCCCGTTCGTCAACTTTTCGGAGATGATGGGCGTTCTGGATATGCCGTACCTGTTCGCCAACAACGAGGAAGCCTATAAGGTGCTTGACGGCGAAATCGGCCGCGAGCTGCTGGATACGCTGGAGGACGCGGGGCTGAAGGGTCTGGCCTACGCCGAGCGCGGCTTCCGCAACGTGACCAACTCCGTTCGCCCGGTGACGTGCGCCGACGATCTCGCCGGCCTCAAGCTGCGCGTGATGGAAAACGAGGTTTACACCGCGACCTTCAAGGCGCTGAAGGTCAACGCCGTTCCGATGGCTTGGGCTGAGGCGCTGACCGCCATGCAGCAGGGCACCATCGAGGGCGAGGAGAACCCGATCAACGTCATCTATTCCTACAGCCTGTGGGATTACGGCCAGAAGTACGTGACCCTCGACCGCCACAGCTACTCCACCGCCATCATCACCATGAGCCTGGATGTGTTCAACAGCCTGGACGAAGCCACGCAGGCGATCTTCCTGCAGAGCGCGCAGGAAGCCGCCGAGTATGAGCGCGCCTGGGTCGCCGAGCAGGAAGCCGATCAGCTCGCGACCATCAAGAGCCACGGCGTTGAAGTCGTCGAGAACCCGGACGTCGATTCTCTCCGCGCCGCGGTGCAGAGCGTCTACGACGCTTATCCGCAGTACGCGGACTACATCGCCCGGATTCAGGCGCTGCTGGCCGAGTAATTCAGCCGCTCCCGCGTTTCCTCTCCCGCGAGGGGAGGAAACGTTTTTTTACCCTTCGAAATTACGGGAAAAAACGGAGGCACCCCCATGATACTCAAGAAAATTCTTTCGCCCGTCAGCGACGCGCTCGATCGGGTGTGCAGCGTGCTCATCGTGGTGATGCTCGGCCTGATGGTCGTCATCACCACCGCGCAGATCGTCTGCCGCACGTTCTTCACCTCCCTGAGCTGGTCGGACGAGGTGACGCGCTACCTGCTCATCTGGTCCACCTTCCTGGGCGCAACCTGCGTCTATCGCCACGGCGGCAACATCGCCATCACCTTCATTCAGGATATGGTGCCCAAAAAGCTCGGCTCCGTCATGCGCATCGCGGTGCACGCGATCTGCTGCGCGCTCTTCGCCGTGCTGCTGTTTTACAGCTGCAAATACTGCGGCAAGCTGGTCAAGACGGCCACCGCGCTGCCCATCAAGATGAAATACATCTACCTGTGCATCCCCATCAGCATGGGCGTGCTGATGCTCCACGCGCTGGTCATGGCGCTGGGCGAGGTTGAAACCATGAAGGAGGTCAAGGGCTAATGGCAGTCATTCTCTTCGGCGTGTTTATCGCCCTTCTGCTGCTGGGCGTACCGGTTGCGTTTGCCATCTGCTCCGCCGCCGCGACGACGATGTTCGCGGGCTTCGGCGACGCCAAAATGATGATCGTGGTGCAGCGCATGTTCGCCAGCTGCGATTCCTTCAGCCTGATCGCCGTGCCGTTCTTCATCTTCGCGGGCGACCTGCTCGCGGGCGGCAGAATCTCCAAGGTGCTCGTCGAGTTCTGCGAGTCCCTGCTGGGCATGATTAAGGGCGGCCTGTCCGTCGTCTCCGTGCTGGCGGGCATGTTCTTCGCCGCCATCTCCGGTTCGGGCGCGGCGACCACCGCCGCCGTCGGCGCGACGCTCGTGCCCGAGCTGAAAAAGCGCGGCTACCGCGAGGATTCCGCCGCCGCGCTCGTCGCCGCCGCCGGTACGATCGGCGTCGTCATTCCGCCGTCCGTGCCGATGGTGCTCTACGCCGTCATCGCGGAGGAAAGCGTCAGCCGCCTGTTCAGCGCCGGTTTCCTGCCGGGCGTCATCATGGGCGTGATGCTCATCGCCATCGCCCTCTATCAGGCGTATCAAAACAACTATCCCAAGGGCGCGCCGTTCTCCCTCAAAAACGTGGGCAAAACCTTTTTGAAGGCCATCCCCGGCATCCTGATGCCCGCGATCATTCTGGGCGGCATCTTCTCCGGCTACTTCACCCCCTCCGAGGCGGCGGCCGTGGCCGTGGTCTACGCGCTGCTGGTGTCCACGTTCGTCTATCGCGACATGAGCCTCAAAAAGCTCTATACGACGATGCTCGGCTCCGCGAAGACCAGCGCCGTCATTATGATTATCATCGCGTGCAGCGGCCCGTTCGGCTGGGCGCTGGCCAACTGGAAGATTCCGGAAGCCATCTCCTCCGCCGTGCTGAGCGTTTCCACCAACAAATACGTCATCCTCTTCCTGATTTCCCTGATTATTCTGGTTGCGGGCGTGTTCATGGAGACGTCCTCCGCAATCATTATCCTGACCCCGGTTTTCCTGCCGCTGGTGCGTGCGCTGGGCATTTCCACCCTGCACTTCGGCATCCTCTTTGTGGTCGGCATCGCCATCGGCATGATTACCCCGCCGGTCGCCATCAATCTGTTCGTGGCCTCGGGCATTACGGGGCTGTCGCTGGAGAAGATATCCAAGGCCGTCGTCCCCTACCTCATCGGCTTGATCGTCGTCTTCCTCGCGATTGTGTATCTGCCGCTCTTCATCCCCGGCTTCATCGGCTGATTTTCTCCGGCCTTTCGTATTCTTTCAACTTATAGAACGGGCTATTCTCCCCCTTCGGGGGAGAATAGCTTTTTGTCTACAGTCTGGGGCGATTCTTCCCTCTGCGGGGGAGAATCGTTTTTTTGTTCGCCGTCCCGCCCTGCGCGGGGCTTTTTTTTCGTATTTTTTACAATTATCCAAACTTCTCTTAACTTTTGCCGAATCTGTGCTATAATAAGCTGTGTATGTTTTTTCTTTTTGGGTTTTGATGTACAGGAGACGCTTATGTTTAAATCACACGCACACCGCACCATGGATATGACGGAAGGCTCCCTTCTGACCAAGGTGCTGTTTTTTTCGCTGCCGATCATGCTGTCCGGCATTTTGCAGCTCCTCTTCAACGCGGCGGATACCATCGTGGTCGGCCGCTTTGCGGGCAACGAGGCGCTGGCGGCGGTCGGCTCGGTCGGCTCGCTGAACAACATGATTATCAGCCTGTTTGTCGGCCTTTCCATCGGCGTCAACGTGCTGGTCGCGCGCTTCACCGGCGCGAAGGACGCGGAGCGCGTCTGTGAAACGGTTCACACCGCGGTGCTGCTCTCCCTCGTAGGCGGCGCGGTGCTGGCGGTCGTCGGCTTTGCGGCCGCGCGCCCGCTGCTTGAAATCATGGGTTCGCCGGAGGACGTGATCGACCTCGCCGAGCTGTATATCCGCATCATCTTTATCGGCATGCCGGTGCAGATGCTCTATAACTTCTGCGCGGCGGTGCTCCGCGCGGTCGGCGACACCAAGCGCCCGTTGTATTTCCTGACGATTGCGGGCGTCATCAACGCCGGGCTGAATCTGGTGTTCGTCATCGGGTTCAAGATGAGCGTAGCGGGCGTCGCGCTGGCGACGATCATTTCGCAGGCGGTCTCGGCCGCGCTGGTCACGCGCTCGCTGATGCTGATGGACGGCCCGACGCAGCTTCACCTCGACCGCCTCGCCATCAAGCCGCACATCATGCGCATGATTATCCAGATCGGCCTTCCGGCGGGGATTCAGAGCTGCATGTTCTCCCTCTCCAACGTCGTCATCCAGTCCTCGGTGAACAGCTTCGGCTCTATCGTCATCGCGGGCAACGCTGCGGGCGCAAACGTCGGCAACTTCGTCTATCAGGCGATGAACACGTTCCAGCAGGCCGTCACCTGCTTTGCCGGGCAGAACATCGGCGCGCGCAAGCCGCGCCGTGTGCTCAGCTCGATGTACGTCAGCCTGTTCTGGGCGCTTTCCTTCGGCGTGGTCTTCGGCGTGCTCTCCTGCGTCTTCGGCACGCAGCTTTTGGGGCTTTATTCGCCGGACCCGGCGGTGATTCAAGTCGGTCTGAACCGCATGTACATCGTCTGCGGCCCGTATTTCCTCTGCGGCATCATGGATGTGATGACCGGCGTTCTGCGCGGCGTCGGCTATTCGCTGCTGCCGATGATCGTCTCGCTGATGGGCGCGTGCGTGTTCCGCATTTTCTGGGTGATGACGATATTCGCGGCCAACCGCACGATGGATTGCCTGATGATTTCCTACCCCGTTTCGTGGGCGCTGACCTTCCTCGTGCTGGTGGTGATCTTCGCGGTGCTTTGGAAAAAGAAAATCCGGCCGCGCTATACGCCGGAAGAATTGGCGGCGCGATAAAACAGCAAAACCGACCGATGGTCATTCGGTCGGTTTTTTCTTTTTCGGCTGACAAAGAACGAAACGCCGCAGAACGCATGCCGTCCCCGCTTGGCGCTTTGAAATGCGTTCCTTCGTTTCTAAAGGAATTTGATCGGTTCGATAAACCGGAAGTTGGATTATAAAGGTCTTTGCAAATACACCATATCTACCAACTGTATTCCGCTCTCATAGATTGGGTGGTCGTAATTATCTGTAAAAAAATTGGGTATGATGTGTGAACGAACAAAACCACACTTTTCATAAAACGGGATTGAAAGCGGGCTATCTCCTGTTCCCACTTGCAGAATTGCGTATTGTTCCCTGTAATTATCAATAATAAACTCAATTAAGGCTCTTGCATAGCCTTTGCCTTGATATTCTGGAACTGTAGCAATATTCTTGATTTCAAGTATGTTATTTCCTTCATCGGTTATGACACACTCGCACTTTACCCCATTGTCATCAAGTACATACATCTTGCCTTTATCAAGATAACGGTCAACCATATCTTCCTGTTCATCTGCTAATAGGAGCAAATCCAGATATTGTCTTTTATTCTCTTTAACTTCAACAATTTTCATTAATCACACCTTCATATCCCGATTTATCGTTCATCTACACATCCGAATTCTACCATAAAGCGGGAAACGCGAAAAGCCCGAACCTTCTTCTACCGACAGAGCGCAAAACGCCGCAGGGTGCATGTCGTCCCCGCTCGGCACTTGGAAATGCGTTTCTTTGTTTCTAAAGGGATTTGATCGGTTCGCTAAGCCGGAATTTATCACTCTAAAATAAATGGGAGCGTAATCATAATAATTCCAAACAGGGCAAATGAAATACCACCAATTTTTGCGACTTTTAAGTAGAATTCAGACGGTTCATCTGCCCGATAAGATTTCCATTCTTCTGTCAATTTCCATACTAAGTCTGGCTTCAAAAAGATAAACATACCTAATGCAAAAATTATGATTCCGCCACAAATAGGCCACAACATATTCACCATCCCCTTCATCAAATTCCGATTTATCGTTCATCTACACATCCGAATTATACCATAAAGCGGGAAACGCGAAAAGCCCGAACAGTTTTCTGTCCGGACTTTTTCGCTATGCTCAAATTGACTTGATCCTTTTCGGCTTTCCGGCGCTTGACCATACGATTGCGCAAGCCCTTGCCAAAGCTTACGCCAGACTGAACGCCGCGAGGAAGAAGAACAGCACGACGGCCAGCACCGTGCCCAGCGACAGCGTGGTGGAAACATACTCCGCATCGTCGCCAAGGTCGGCGAACAGCGGGATGATGAACGGCGCGGGCAGCGTATATTGCAGCATCAGCGCCAGCAGCAGCCCCTTGTCAAACGGAATCACGGCAAACAGAATACCGGAAACCGCCGCGCAGACGACGGCCAGCACGCCCAGCCGAAGCCCCATCGTCGTCAGCACCGGGCGGAGAAGCGCGCGGCTGACGTGAAGCTGATAGCCCATGACAATCAGAATCAGCGCGGAGGTCGGCGCGGTGATAAAGCTCAGCAGCGAGGTCACAATCTCCCCTGCCGCCGTGCCGTCGATGGCCTTATGCACGCCCAGCGCGCCCAGAACGATGCCCAGCAGCATGCCGATGCAGGCTTTGTTGGTCAGCATGTTTTTGACGATGAACTTGGGCGACATCTTTTCGCCGCCCGCCGCCTTGAGCGCCGTCAAAAAGACAGTGTAGGCGAACATCGTCTGGCCGATATCGACCATGGCGTATGTCTTGGTTTGATCCGCGCCGCAGAGCAGCGCATAGAGCGCATAGCCGAGCATGCCGCCCTCCGCGCTGGTCATCAGCAGCGGCATGAAGCGGTCATACGGCTTTACGAACCGGCGCAGGCCATAGCCCGCTGCCAGCGCCGCGCCGTATCCGGCGAACACCAGCACGAACACCAACAGCATCCGCCTGCCGTATTCGGCGGTGAAAAACGCCTGAAACAGCACGACCGGCAGCAGAATATCGCCGATGATGTTTTTCAGCCCCGCATGTTGGTCGTCGCTTAAAATGCCCTTTGTCGCGCAGACGCGGCCGAGCGCGATCATCACCAGCACGGGCAGAACCTTGGCGAGAATTTGCGTAATCATGTGTGCAGTCCCTTCCTAATTGAAAGGAAAAGGCTGCAAAGCAGAATTTGCCTTGCAGCCTCCTTTGTTGTAACTTTGGTATAAATTACTTGGTGTGGATCGCGTCGGTGTAGAACTCGAACGCTTCCTTATCGGTCGCCTTCTGGTGAACGATCATGCGGATCGCCTTCGCCATCTCGACCGGGTGATTGCTCTGGAAGATGTTGCGGCCCATATCCAGACCGCGCGCGCCGCCCTGAATGGAGCGATACGCCAGCGTCAGCGCCTCATCCTCCGGGAGCTTCTTGCCGCCGGCGACGACGATCGGCACCGGGCAGGCCGCGACGACTTCCTCGAAGTTGTCGCAGTAGTAGGTCTTGACGAGCTGCACGCCCATCTCGGCCACAATGCGGGTTGCGAGCTTGAAGAAGCGGTCGGTGCGCTCCATGTCCTTGCCGACGGCCACAACGCCCAGCGTCGGGATGCTGTAGCGCATGCCCGCGTTGATGCAGCGGCTCAGGTTGTCGATGGAGGAGAGCTGGCCGTCCGCGCCGATGAAGGTCTGAACCGCCATGCAGTCCGCGTTCATGCGGATCGCGTCTTCCACGTCCACGGCCAGGCACTCGTGGCTCAGGTCGTCGTTAATCATGGAAGAGCCGCTGGTCACGCGCAGCGCAATGCCCTTCTTGAAGGTCGGGGACACGCAGGTGCGAATCGCGCCGCGGGTGCCCATGAACACATCCACCTGCTCCTGAAGCTTCGGGATCACCAGATCCAGACGCTCCAGACCGGCGGTCGAGCCCATGAAGTAGCCATGGTCAAACGCGAACATCACAGTGTTGCCGCTGACCGGGTCAAAGATATTGGAAAGGTGACGCTTCATGCCCCAATCCGTGTTATTCGCGCCCTTCACGTGGAAGCTGCCCTGATTGCCAAACGGAACATCCGTATGGTAATCCTTCGCGACCTTCAGTCCGTCCTTATCTGCCATTGGAATCAATCTTCCTTTCTGAAAACGGTCCATTTGTGAGCTTCTAACAGAGGCGAACGCCGCGTCATGCCGCAGCCTCCACCACAAAGGGAGGAGCCCCGAAGGGTTCCTCCTTGGAGATGCCATGTTTGGGATTAGAAGTTGTAATCCGCCACGTTCTCCGCCGTGAAGACAACGCGCTCCGGCAGCAGCACGACGCCGTTGTTCTCCGCAGCAGTCTCCTGACCGGCGACGAGCGCGTCGTTGGCCAGCACTTCGACGGTGCCGATGGACGGGATGTCGATCTTATCGCCGACCTTCACGGTGTTGCCCGCGGAGATGTAAGCGGCGAGGTAGCAGCCCATCGCGCCCTGGATGCCGCAATCCCACAGACCCCAGCGGGTGCAGATGCCGTTCTCCAGATAAGAGGTCATGCCGGACGGGGTGCAGAAGCCGGTGATGGTGATGTCCTTCGCGGTCAGACCCTTGTTCTCCGCGGCCTTGCACTGGCCCGGCAGAGCGGTGGAGTCGTTGCAGATGATCACATCGACGTCAGCATACGCATCGAGGATGGACTCGCCAACGCTGACGGACTGAGCCGGATCCTGGTTGGAGTAGTACGGATCATGCACCGCAACCCAAGTCGGATACTTTTCCTTGATGTAAGCGTCGCCGGCGACGTACCAGGAGTTCTGGTCAGACACGGACGGGTTGGAGAAGTGCCAGACGTACTTGACTTCGCCGTTCACGTCCACGCCGCGCTCCTTCAGGGAGTCAACCGCCATTTCCACCAGCATCGGGCCGAGGACGTCGGCGGTGCCCTGAGAGACCATCAGCGCACGAGCGTTCGGAGAGACGTCAGAGTCCCAGGTGCTGACATAGATGCCCGCGTCCTGAGCTTCCTGGAGCTTCTCGTCAAGGCCGGTCGCATCGACGGAAGAGATGCAGATCGCGTCCACACCCTTGTCGATCGCCTGCTGGATCAGCTCCAGCTGGGTGGTGACGTCAGCGGTCGGGGCGCCGATGTAATCAACGGTCAGGCCCCACTCTTTCGCGTACTTCTGCGCGCCGTCATTCGCGGCCTCGAAGAACGAGTTGCCGGAAACCTTCGGGATGAAGGCGACGGTCATGCCGTCCACCGGGCTCTTGCCTTCGGCAAAAGCGGCGGAGCACAGCGTCAGAGCCATGCACAGCACGAGAAGCATAGACAGGATCTTTTTCATGTTTAGGTTCCTCCTACGTTTTATTTATCTCAAGAGGTGCTCGACGGCGCCCCCTGAAATGCGTGACATTCAGCCTTTCTTCCTTTTGAACAGGTGAGAAAGCATGTGCTGACCGGCGATTTCGCGCCCCAGAACGACCACAACCAGAATCAGGCCGATCGGCAGATCGAGGTTCTGCGTGCTCACGCCGAAGCAGAGCGGCAGGCCGTAGCGCAGGATGCAGATAATCAGCGACGCGAGCACCGTGCCGATGATGCTGCCCTTGCCGCCCGTGTTCAGCGTACCGCCGAGCACGACGGCGGTGATGATGGCCAGCGTATAGCCGGAGCCGAGGTCGTATTTCGCGGAGTTGACGTTCGCAGTCAGCAGCGTGCCCGCAATCGCGGCGCTCACCGCCGAGAGGACGTAGGTGCTCATGATGGTCGCGCGGGTGTTGATGCCGGAGTATTCCGCGGCCTGCGGGTTTACGCCGATCAGGAACAGGCGCTCGCCGTACTTGGTGCGGTGGAGAATCCACATGCACAGCAGGATGAGCACGACATAAATGACGATCTGCGTCGGAATACCGAAGATGTTGCCCTTGCCGAGGAAGCGGAAGCTGACGAATTTGCCCGCCTCGTTCTTCGCCGGGAAGCCGCCGATGCCCTGATACGCCGGGGTCGCGGACATGCCGGAGACCATCAGCGCAATGCCGGAATACAGGAAGCTGCCGCCCAGGGTGACGACCATCGGCTGAACGCCGCAGTAGGCGACGAAGAAGCCGGAGAGCGCGCCGCACAGCGCGGCGACCACCACGGCAATCGCCGCAGCCGCCCAGATGTTCAGCCCCGCGTCGCTCCAGAGCACGCCGATGATGATGCTGCTCAGGCCGATGATGGCGGGCGCCTGAATGTCAATGCCGCCGGTAATCATAACCATCGTGACAAACAGCGAAATGATGCAGACGCTGATGTAGTTGACGATGCTGTTCATAATGGACTGCGGGCGCAGGAACTTCGGATTGGCCGCGCCGAATACCACAAATTCCAGAATCAGGAAGATCACCAGAAACATTTCCCAGTGCTTAAAAACCTTTTTCAGCATGTCCTTCATGCCTTCGCGCCTCCTTCTTGATCCGCCGTTCTGGACAGAAGGCGCTTTCTGCGAGTCATTTCAATGGAGCGGCGCTGCGCCAGCGCGTCGATGACGACGATGACGATCAGCATCGTACCGGTGATGGTGTTGTTGTAGGTGGACGGCAGACCGATGAAGACCAGCAGTCGGCCGATGGAGGACATGATGACCGCGCCGATGGCCGCGCCGACCACGTTGCCCAAGCCGCCGGAGAGCGAAATGCCGCCGAGCACGCAGGCCGCGATGGCGGTCATCTCGTAGCCGTTTCCGGCCACGGTCATCACCTGACCGTACTTGGAGGCGAACACAAAGCCGCCCAGACCCGCGAACAGGCCGCAGAGCACATACGCCAGAATCTTCGTGCCCAGCACGGAGATACCGACCAGGTTCGCGCCGCCCGCGTTGTCGCCGACCGCGATGAAATACTTGCCCTTTCGGGTCTTCGTCAGCGCCAGATGCGAAATCGCAACCAGCACCACCGCAATCGCATAGTAGAGCGTCACGCCCGCGAACACGGTCTTGTTGCCGTAGCTGGAAATCGCGCCGCCGAAGTTTTCAATCGTGCGTCCGCCGGACATGATGTAGATCAGGCCGCGAACCACGCTGTTCGTGCCGAGGGTGAAAATCAGCGACGGCACGCCGAAATACGAAACGCCGACGCCGTTGACCAGACCGATGGCCGCGCCCGTCGCCAGACACAGCAGCAGCATCTTCGGGATGCTTCCGTCCTGCTGGGCGATGAGACCCGTCATACCGGCGGTCAGGCCGAGGGTCGCGCCGATGGAAACGTCGATCTCGCCCGTCATAATGACGAACGCAATGCCGACGGCCAGCAGCGTGTACATCGTCGCCGTGTTAAAGCAGGTAACGATGTTGTCGTAGGTCAGAAATCCGGGGGCCGCGATGCCGGTGATGACAAACAGCGCGATCAAAAAGATCAGGCTGGTCATCCACCGGGCTTTGAACAGGTTCTTCATTTTCCTCACACCTTCCTCTCATGCGCAATGCCGAAGGAGGCGCTGGTGAGAGCATCCTGCGTGATTTCCTCGCGGCTGAACTCGCCGTTGATCCGTCCCTGGAACACCGTAACCGCGCGGTCGGCCAGCTCGACGACCTCTTCCATGTCGGAGGAGACCATCAGCACGGCCACGCCCGCGTCCTTGAGCTGGCGAATGATGTTGTAAACGTCGCCGCGAGCCGCCGCGTCAATGCCGCGGGTCGGCTCATCGAGAATGACGACCTTCGGATTCGTGGACAGCGCGCGGGCGATAACCACCTTCTGCTGGTTGCCGCCGGAGAGGCTGCCGATCTGATCCTCGAGCGAAACGATCTTCGTTCTGAAATCCTTGACGTATTTCTGCGCGATTTCGCCCTGACGGCGGCGATTCATGTTCACCGCGCCGACATCCTTGCCGTTGAGCAGCGCGGAGGTCGTGTTGGAAGAAATCGAGCGGATTTTGAAAATGCCGTGGTAGTGGCGGTCTTCCGGCACGAAGTTGATGCCGGCCTCCAAAACCTTCTTGGTGGGCAGCCCCGTGATGTCGCGGCCGTCCAAAATGACCTTGCCGCCGAGCGTCTTGTCGCGGCCGAAGATGGTGCTGATGAGCTCCGTGCGGCCCGCGCCGACGACGCCCGCAATGCCGAGGATTTCGCCCGGATACAGGTCGAAGGTGATGTTGCTGAAGCCGTAGCCGCTGAAATCCTTCACCTGCATGACCGGCTTGAGGTGCGCGTAATCCACCGGCACATACGCCTTTTCCGTCTGCTGAGCGCCCTGCACGTCGTTGGGCAGCAGACCCTGAATCAGCATCTCCTTGGTGAAGTTCCCGACCGGGCCTTCCAGCGTAATCACGCCGTCGCGCATGATGGCGACGTGGGTCGCGATTTCAAAGACCTCGGTGAGGCGGTGCGTGATATAGATGATCGCGATGCCCTTCTTTTTGAGATCCTCCACCGTCTTGAACAGGGATTGCACCTCGTTGAAGGTCAGCGAGCTGGTCGGCTCGTCCAGAATCAGGATGCGCGCGTTGCGCATCATGCCGCGCAGAAGCTCGACAAGCTGCTGCTCGGCGATGGAGAGCGTGTTCGCCTTGCGCTGAAGGTTCAAATCGAAGTTGAGCTCCTTCATGCACTCGTTCAGGCGCTTTTTCAGCTCGCCCTCGTTCTCGCTGAAGCCCATCAGAATATTTTCCAGAACCGTCATGTTCGGGAAAAGCATCGGCTCCTGCGGCACCAGATAGATGCCTTGCGCCAGAGAAGCGGCCGGCTTGCCCAGCTTGACCGCCTGACCGTCGATCAGGATGTCGCCCTCGTCGCATGTGTAAATGCCCATGATGATCTTCATCAGCGTCGATTTACCGGCGCCGTTGCCGCCGATCAGCGCGACAACCTCGCCTGCATCCACGCTCAGGTTGATCCCCTTGAGCACGGCGTTCTGCCCAAACGTTTTGCGAATCCCCCTGACCTCAAGGCGCGGGGCCGTCGTATTCTTTGTGGCCATATCATATACTCCTGCGTTTTGCGATTACAAAGGTTTGCTCGTTGCACAATCTTTTGTTGCCTCCATTGTAGACGCATCTGTGCACTTTGTCAATATATTTTTCTCGGTTTTTGAAAACGGCGCGCTTCTTTTTCAAAACCGTCGTTTATTTTGCAAAAGAATTGACATCCGCTTTATTCGGTGCTATACTTTTTATGTGAACTTTTGTTTTGCATTTTGAAATTTGTTTCATCGTTTTTCGGTGGGAAACGGAGCAGCCATGAATAACGCCGTTCATTACGAGGATGCGCTGATGGTCAAGGCCGCATGGTATTATTACTTTGAAAATATGACCCAGCAGGCCATCGCCGACCGGCTTTCCATCAGCCGCATGCGCGTCATCAAGCTGCTGGAGACCGCCCGGCAAAGCGGCGTCATCCAGTTCCGCCTCCGGTCAGACAGCGTGGGGATGATGCAGCAGAGCCGCGAGCTGATGCAGAAATATCATCTGAACGACGTCTTCATCATTCCGGAGGCCGAGCAGGAGGGGCAGCTCAACGAATCCATCGCCCGCGCGGGCGCGATGTACGTCGCCGACCGCCTCAGCGAAAACGCCTGCATCAACGTCGGCTACGGCGACACGCTCAGCCGAACGCTGAACCATCTGGCAACGATGGTGCAAAACCCCGTCACCTGCATCTCGCTGACGGGCGGCGTTTCCTATTATCTGCCCAACGGCCGGAGCAACATCTTCAACGCGCGGCTCTATCTCATGCCCGCGCCGCTGCTCGCCTCCTCGCACGAGATGGCGGCGGCGATGCGCGCGGAGGCCTCCGTCAGCGAAATCATCCGCATGGCGGCGCTCTCCTCCTTCACGCTGGTGGGCATCGGCGCGATGCATGAAACGGCAACCATCGTCCGTTCCGGCATCATCACCCAAAACGAGCTTTTCCGGCTCAAGATGTCCGGCGCGGTCGGCGACGTGCTCTGCCACTTCGTCGATGAAAACGGCGAATTGATCCCCAGCGACATCGAGGATCGCCTGATCTCCACGCCGCTTGAAAAGCTCCGCGCGATGGATAACGTCGTCGGGCTTGCCGCGGGCGCGCAAAAGGTGGAAGCCATCCGCGCCGTGCTGCGCGGCGGCTACCTCGACGTGCTCATCACCGATGAGCCGACTGCAGCTCTGCTTCTCAAGGGCGAGTGACCGCCCCTGATATAACAACAAACCAACGCATTTGAAAGGATGATTTCAATGGCAAAAACGCTTATGGCCGTCGATGCGGGCACCGGCAGCGTCCGCGCCGTGCTGTTCAGCCTCGAGGGCGAGCAGCTTGGCTGCGTCCAGCAGGAATGGACGCACCGCGAAGATCCCCGCTACCCCGGCAGCATGGATTTTGACTGGGTGCACAACTGGGATCTCGCCCGCGGCTGCATCCGCGGCGTGATCGAGCAGACCGGCGTCGATCCGCACGACATCGCCGCCGTTTCCACCACCTGCATGCGCGAGGGCATCGTCCTCTATGACAAGGATGGTCAGGAAATCTGGGCCTGCGCCAACGTGGATGCGCGCAGCGACGACGAAGTGGCGCAGCTCGTGCACATGAACCCGGAGCTTGAAAAGCAGATCTACCGCGAGTCCGGCCAGACCTACGCGCTGGGCGCGCTCCCCCGCCTCTTCTGGGTCAAGAACAAGATGCCCGAGGTCTATGAAAAGACCGCGATGTGCACCATGTTCAACGACTGGCTCATCTACAAAATGACGGGCGTGTTCTCCTCTGAGCCTTCCAATGCCTGCACCACCGGCATTTTTGACCTGAAGGCGCGCGACTGGGACGATCAGATCGCCGCTTCCATCGGTCTCAAGACGGGCATCTTCCCGAAGATTTCCGAGTGCGGCACGGTCGTCGCGCAGGTCGGCGCGAAGGGCGCCGCGGAAACCGGCCTCGCCGAGGGCACGCCGGTCGTCGCGGGCGGCGGCGACGCGCAGCTCGGCTGCGTGGGCGTCGGCGTGGTGGACCCGAATCAGG
>OLPF01001240.1_pt1 | contig 22301 bp, 15 predicted proteins | sample 1673121 | NCBI WGS metagenome assembly OLPF01 (sample SAMEA3136756, study PRJEB25190) | human gut metagenome
TGCGGCCCCTCCGACACCTCCTGAAGGTTTTTTGACAGTCTGTGGCCCGCGCTCCTTCGGGAGTGCGGGCCTTTTTGTGTCGCGAAAGTGGCAGGAGCACTTTGGAATGTGTCGGCCAGGCAAAAGGCTTTCCTTGCTTTTTCCTGCCTCCCAGAGGATTTCGTCTCCATGGAGGCAAGCCTGACCAAATAAAAAAAGCAGTTCCTTAAAAGCTGAGCCACGGTGATGCGCTTTGCGTCACCGTGGCTCAGCTTGCTACATTTTCTCTTTTTACCCGTGGTGCTTCTTCTGCTGCACCTCTTCGATCATTTCCAGCACCCGACGGGTGCCATCCGCCGGGGGAGCCTTGCGCAACGCTTCCTCCAGCTGCTCCCGATCCGCCCATAGGCGGTTCAAGGCAGCGGTAAGGCTGGCCCGGGTGAGATTCTCCTGGAGCAATACCCGGCACAGCCCGCGCTTTTCCAGGCTCTGGGCATTCAAAATCTGGTCGCCGCGGCTGGCCCCCTTGGGATAGGGCACCAAAAGCATCGGCTTGCCCAGGGCCTGAAACTCGCACAGGGCGTTGCTCCCGGCACGGCTGAGCACCAGATCCGCCGTGGCCAGTATGTCCGGCAGCTCCTTATCCACAAACTCCAGCTGCTTATACCCGGGCGTACCCTCCAGCTCGGGTGCCAGGTTGCCTTTGCCGCAGATGTGGCACAGGTCAAAGCTGGGCAGCAGATCCGGCAGCGCCTCCCGAAGCACCTTGTTCACCGACTGCGCGCCCAGGGACCCGCCCATCATCAGCAGCACCGGCTTTGTCCCTGTAAATCCCAGCAGCGCCAGCCCCTTGGCCCGGCTGCCGCCAAAAAGCTCCGGCCGCAGGGGCGTACCGGTCATCTCCGCCTTGGGTCCCAGGGCGGCGGCACACTCGGGAAAGGTGGTGGCAAACTTGCGGGCAAAGGGGCGGCACAGCTTGTTGGCCAGGCCGGGGGTCAGGTCGCTCTCGTGGCACACCACGGGAATGTGGTGCAGCCATGCCCCAAACACCACCGGCACGGAAACAAAGCCCCCCTTGCTGAACACCACGTCGGGCTTCAGCTTGCCCATGAGCCGGGCGGACTGCACCGCACCGGCCACCACGCGAAAGGGATCGGTAAAATTCTGCCAGGAAAAGTACCGGCGCAGCTTGCCGCTTTTCACCGCGTGGTAATGCACCTGGGGCACCCGGGCGATCATCTCCCGTTCAATGCCCTTTTCCGTGCCGATATAATCAATCTCATAGCCCTCCTGGAGCAGCCGGGGAATCAGCGCCAGGTTGGGCGAAACGTGACCCGCGGTCCCTCCGCCGGTCAGGACGATCTTCTTCATGGTGTTCACGCTCCTCCCCTATACTATACCATATCCCATGGCTGCTGAAAATAGGCGCGGAATTTCCCGCCGGGCATGAAAAGGCAGCGTCAAAGCGTCAGGGTTTCCCCCGGGGCAAGGGTATAGACCCTTCCCCCCTCCTCCAGCCAGAAGGTATAGCTGGTGGGGTTGTGCAGGCAATGGCCATCCACGCTGGCATAGACCTGTTTCCAGGCCAGCACATAGGCGCAGATTTCCATATTGGTGGCATACCAGATGTCATCCCGGCCTGCCAGGCGGTCCATGAAACGCTCAATCACCTGCCAGTTATCGTTGGCCTCAAACTCATAGGCATGCCCCCACAGGTAAAAGAGCTTTGTCTCGTAGATGTTGCGTGCCGCCAGGAAGCTGTCGGCCAGCTCCATCAGCCTGGGGTCATCGTGGTGACAGGTGGGGTCCAGCCGCAGCCAGTCCCGGGGCATGCGGAAAGCATGGGTGCTGCGCACTGTCCGGGCATATTGTATGCCGCAGCAGCGCACGGCCTCCACCGTGGCGTCGTCCACCGCGCCAAAGGGATACGCCATTCCCCGCACAATGCCGCCAAACTCACGCTCCAGGTTTTCCCGATCCCTGATGATCTCGTAGACCATCCGCTCCTGGGAAAGTTCCGGCAGGAAGGCATGGGTCAGGCAATGCACCGCCACCTCGTGATTGCCGGTGAAAAGGGCCTTGCTCTGGGCCAGGGTCATGCGGCGGTGAATGGTGCCGGGGGCAAAGGTGGTCCCCTGGGGGGAGAACAGGCCGGAATTAAGATTGAAGGTTCCTTTCATTCCATGGTCGTCCAGCAGCTTCACCAGGCGCATATCCTGTTCCACGCCGTCGTCATAGCTAAAAGTGAGGGCCTTCGTCAGCCCACCGGGATAGCGCAGAAACACGGGGCAGCATCTTCCTTTCTCCCTCGATGTCCTTTCCGACAGGTTCCTTGCCTGCACAGCGTGCCGAAAAAGCAACTTCGGCAAGGGCCGGCCTTGGATTCTTCCGGCACCTCCCAATGGGGTTTTTGACGGCCGCGGCAGGCCTTTTGCCTTCCAGTGCTGTGGTCATTATAAGATTGTCGGAGGGATTTGTCAAAGGCGCAGGGCCGCGTCCCGGGGGTATGGCCCTGTACCCTCCCTGTCCGCGGCCTGCTTTTCCGGAAGCCTTTGCGGTACGATTTTATGCCATGGGAAAGGTCCAAAAAAGAGGAGTATCCACCATTGTAACTAATTGTATATGCAGTATATGGAAAAAACGGCCAACGCCGCTTCTTCCAGAAAGCGGATTTGGTCTGCCTGGTGGCGCGTGCATTTGCAATGGGATCGCTTTTGCAAGCAAATTTGATAGCAGAGGAAGGATACAAAATGGATACACCATTCCCCGGCCCATGGAAGCATATTTCCAGACATCCGCGCATGCTGTATTGGTTTTGGACGCCGGAGATCCTTCACGATGAAAAATATCTCAAAGATCTGAAACGTATTGATGAAAAGTCAGCGTATACCATGGTTGTCCTTTCTGCCCGGGAGGGCATGGACTTCTTTGACCGGAGCCTGATCCCTCATTTTGAAAAGGCTGTATCCTATGCCCACCGGCTGGGGCTGAAGATCGTGCTCCAGCTGTGGCCGGAGGGGAGCAATTCCACCATTGGGATTTCCCCCGATGAGGCTGTTTCACTGGTGAGTGAAGCGGAAGAAAAAATCCCTGAAAATGGGGAGGTTTCGCTTTTCTGCTTTACGGACAGCGTCAGAATGAAAGAAATCCACACGCGCTTGAAAAGTGAGCTGCTGGCCGTCTATGCCTTCAAGAAAATGGGAGACGGAAAGTACGCGCCGGGCTCCCTGATGGAACTTACAAACTACGCAATCTGCCATGAAGCCGATGAAGGATTGTCCATCCGGCTCTCTGTACCGCAATGGAAGGGCTATACGGTGTATGCCATGGCTTCGCATTATTACGCGTACGGGGATTGCTTTGGGGACTTTTTTCCCCGGTCGTTTCATGGCCTTCTTGCTGACCTGGCTCCGGTTGGTTTCGACAGCTTTGTTCTGGATGAGTTCCGGAATATAACCATCCGCCATCAGAATGATTGCTTCCGTGACCGGTTATCCGGCAAGGCCTTTTCCGCATGGGTGGAAGAGAACACGGGCACGAAGATGCGCAAGCTGCTCTTTGCCATGCGGTATGCGCCGGAAGGCCAGGAATCTGTACGGATTCGGGCCATCAACCAGTATTTTTCCCTGATGCGCCAGGGACCGCGGCGCATAGAGCGTATTTTTAGCGAATACGTGCGGCACTTTTGCGGGGAGAACGCTTTCCTGGGGCTGCACAATACGTTTCATAACCAGCTGCAGAACGATGAAATCTGGGCAACTGGTTGCAACTGGTGGGGCCTGCCCAGGCAGTACGCCCAAACAGATGAGAACATTACCATGCCCGTCCGCCTGGGGATCAGTTGCGAATGCCCGGAGGCCATTTGCTATGATATGTTTTACAAGGAGGAAATAGAGCCCTTCTTCGTCAAGGCCATGGAGGAAGCAAAGTTTGGCAGCCGCATTCATTACCATGCCATGAACGACCTGCACTGGGGGCAGGACCTGGGACAGGATGCCTTTCTTGCGGGTGTGAATCAGGTGGAAAAGAAGATTGCGCTCCTGGAGTGGTTTGATGGCCCCATGCCCCAAATGGATCTATTGATTATTTTCGGCATGCCGGCGCTGTGCAACTGGTACCCCAATATTCGAGCGCGCAATCGGTATGACATCCATGGAGAGCTGAAGATCCTTGAACGGGCGGATGCCTTATGGAAGGCGGGATGCCGGTGCGCGCTGACTTCCAGCGAGGCGCTTGACCAGGGGAAAATCCGTATGGATGCAACGGGCTTTTTCTATGGCGAGCATCATTTCACGGCTTTGCTATACCTGTACCCCCAGTATGGAACGGAGGCCAGCATGGATTTTCTGGCGCGGGCCGTGTCCTCCCCGCTGCCGGTGCGCATCATTGGCAAGGCCACGCACGATTTCAATGGCACGGCAATTCCGCTGCATCTGCGGCGGATGCTTGGGCAAAGCACCCTGGAGGAAGAGGCTGACATTCTGGCGGACATGCACCTCCCCGTCAGCAAAGCCTCGGACCCTTGCCGTTTGGAAAATGGCGCCTATGTTTTCAGCGACTATGCGTCCCTGAAATCTGGTATTCCCCAGGCATTCTCCTGCACCTATGGGGATCAAACGTATACCGGCAGCTATATCGGTTGCGCTGCTTTGCTCTGCAATGCGGAAGGCCAGCTGGAGCGCTTCGCCTGCGGCGGTTTTTCCAGGCTGCGGTGCAATGGCAAGGAAATCCTGGCGGTGAAGGAAGCAGCGGACGTATACTGGGAGAAAGATCATCCCACCTTGCAGCTGCTGGACTAAGGGCCTGGACGTTACTGCCTGGGCCCGGCAAAGGCGCCAAAGCAGCCTCATCGGCATGCATGCCGGACGGCATCTTATACTAATAGAAAAGACAAGGGAGCGCTTCCACATGATGGAACTAATCAGTCAGCGCATGAGAAAGCTTGCGCCGGAACAGGACCCGTTGCGCATTGGCACAGGGTGGGAAAAAGCGGATCTGGACAAACCGCAGGTATTCATTGAAAGCACCTTTGGCGATAGCCACCCAGGGAGCGGCCATTTGGATCAGCTGGTGGAAGCTGTACGGGCAGGCGTGGCAGAGGCGGGAGGCCATGGCGCGCGATACTTCTGCACGGATATGTGCGACGGGGAAAGCCAGGGCACGGATGGCATCAACTACAGCCTGGCCAGCCGCGATATGATCGCCAACATGATTGAAATTCAGGCAAACGCTACGCCCTTTGACGCAGGCGTATATATTGCCAGCTGCGACAAGGGGTTGCCCGGGAATATGATGGGCATGATGCGCGTGAACATCCCCAGCGTGGTGGTAACGGGTGGAACCATGAACGCGGGCCCGCAGCTGTTGACCCTTGAGCAGCTGGGCATGTACAGCGCGCAATATGAGCGCGGCGAAATCGATGGGGAGAAGCTGTCCTGGGCCAAGGAAAACGCCTGCCCCAGCTGCGGAGCATGCAGCTTTATGGGAACGGCCTCCACCATGCAGATCATGGCGGAAGCCCTGGGGCTTTCCCTGCCGGGCAGCGCCTTGCTGCCCGCCACCAGCCCCGACCTGATTGCCTATGCCAAGCGCGCGGGGGCGCTCGCCGTGCAGCTGGCCATGCAGGGCTTGCGGCCCAGGGACATGCTCACCAGGGCCAGCTTTGAAAATGCCATTGTGGTTCATGCTGCAATTTCCGGCAGCACAAACAGTCTGCTGCATATACCGGCTATTGCCCATGAGCTGGGGATAGACATCGACGGGCAGACGTTTGACAGCTTGCACCGGCATATGCCGTTTTTGCTCAATCTGAGACCCGCGGGAAAATGGCCCGCAGAATTCTTTTACTATGCAGGCGGCGTCCCGGCCATCATGGAAGAGATTCGCGATCAGCTTCACCTGGACGCCATGACCGTTACAGGAAAAACCTTGGGCGAGAACCTTGATGAGCTCAAAGGCAACGGCTATTATGACCGCTGCCAAAGTTGGCTCCAGGCCGCTAACAGGAAGTATGGCCTGCATCTGACCCGTGAGGACATCATTTGCAGGCGAGAGCATCCCTTGGGCCATAAGGGCAGCATTGCGGTGCTGTATGGAAATCTTGCGCCGGAGGGCGCGGTCATCAAGCATACCGCATGCCCCAAAGAGATGTTCCGCGCGGTGCTCCGCGCGCGTACCTTTGACAGCGAGGAAGCTTGCCTGGATGCCGTGCTGCACCATCGCGTGCAAAAGGGGGAAGCGGTATTCATTCGTTATGAAGGCCCCAAGGGCAGCGGCATGCCGGAGATGTTCTATACCACGGAAGCCATCAGCACGGATCGGGAGCTGGGCCGTTCCATTGCGCTGATAACCGACGGACGCTTTTCTGGCGCATCCACGGGGCCGGTCATTGGCCATTGCAGCCCGGAGGCACAAAGCGGCGGCCCTATCGCATTGGTGGAGGATGGCGACCTGATTGAAATAGACATTCCGGCGCGGCGATTGGCTATTGTGGGCATTGCCGGTGAACCCAAGACGCCGGAGGAAGTAGCCGCCGTGCTTGCGGCCCGGCGTACCCAATGGCGCCCCAAGCCCCGAAAATACCGTCATGGCGTGCTGCGCTTGTACGCAGAGCATGCCGTTTCACCCATGAAAGGCGCGTACATGGATTTGGACGCATGATAGGTAGCTTGGATTCCATGGGTGCGCCTGGTTGGAGCAGCAGCGATACGGTTTCAAATGATGATGCCCATGCTTGTCTATGGTAGCCTTACAAACGCATTTCTTCTGGTGACGTCCCTGTACTGTATGCAAGTACAGGGACATTTTTTCATCAAAAAACTTTCTTTTTACCAAGATCGCAAAAAGATTTTACTTTCTTTTTGTAAAACTATGTTGTTTTTTTGCTGGTGTGTGTTATAATAAGCTAGGAAACAATATTTAGGAAAACTGTTTCTCTATTTCGTACAGAAGGAGGCGCCATATGAATATCCGGGATGTTGCGCGGCTGGCTGATGTTTCGGTATCCACGGTTTCCAAAGTCATCAATAAAAAGGATGCCAGCGTAAGCGCAGCAACACGGGAAAAAATTCTTCGTATCGTTAAGGAATATAATTACCTTCCCTATGCCAATGTGCGAACCCCCGTAAAGGGGACAACGCTGGTGCTGGGGGTCCTGGTGAACGATACCCGCACGCAAAGTGGAAAACTTATGGGCATTTTGAACGAGTGCCGTCAGTGGGGCTACGGTGCGCTGGTTTATTCTTCCGGGAATATGCAAGAAGAGGAAAAGAATATGCACGTGCTTTCTTCTTTTCATGTGGACGGAGTCATCTGGGAGAAGGCAACCCCCTATGACCAGGGAAACGCAGCGCTGTTACAGTCCCTAGAGGTACCGTATGTATCCATGGAATATGACGGGTCTGATCCGGACTCCTTTGGTTTTGACTATCAGCATCTGGGAAAGCTGTGCGCATCTTATCTTACGGAAGCGTATCACCAAAAGATTCTGTGCTTTACGCCGGACGAAAGTCCCCGTTCCCGTGCATTCGGCGCGGGCGTACGAAAGCAAATGCTTGCGGCCGGTATAGCAAACCCCAATCAGATCAGTCATGTGCTGAACGAGCAAACTGACCTGAAAATGCTACTGTGCAATTGTACCGCTGTGGTATGCATGAGTTCCCGCGTCGCTGAGGCAATAGCGGTTCAGGCGGACTATTTGGGGCTGCACATTCCCAAAGACCTCTCTGTGATATGCCTGAACTGTGACAGTGAGCAAAGTGCATGTAGCCAGCGGATCTCCACTGTTCAGCTGCCCTTTGAACAGATGGGACGCTTTGCGGCTGCCTCTTTACTTTCCAGGATCGAATCCCGGGAGGAAACAGGCGCGCGATATGCCCTGGAACCCATACTGGAGCACCGTATGAGCATTGAACCGCCCAAGGCTGTGCTGGAGAAAAAGATTATCGTTGTGGGTGCCATCAATATGGACATACTCCTGGGCCTGGACGAAGCACTTCAGGGCGGCGAATTCGCAACGGCAAGGAGCTGCATCAAGGTACCAGGCGGCAAGGGCCTAAATCAGGCAGTTGGCGCCGCAAAGTTAGGGGCAGACGCTTACCTGATTGGCCGCCTGGGCAAAGACTATGAGGGAAGCATCATCTATGACTTTCTCAAAAGCCATAAGGTCAACATGGATGGCATCATTATCGATGAGCACGCCAATACAGGCAATGCTTACGTACATGTTCTCAAGGACGGCGAAGCTTCCATCATTGGCTACTACGGCGCAAGCGACCTGCTCTGCGCAAAGGATATTGAGGAAAAAGCCTACCTCTTTGAAAATGCAAGCTATTGTCTGGTGCAGTTCGTGGCAGTGCCGGACCCTGCGCTGGTAAAGCAAACCGTGGAGACATCCTGGGCGAAAAAAGTCAAGGTCCTGCTGAAACCCTGTAAGGTAGACCAGGTTGAGGACGAGATCCTGCAAAAGGTGGATATTCTGATTCCCAACCGTAAGGAGGCGGAGCGCCTCGTGCCGCATGCCGCCACCTACGAGGAAAAGGCGCAGTATTTTCTGGACCGTGGTGTGAAGCATGTCATCATTACGTTGGGGCACCGTGGATGCTACTTGAAAGACAAGCAGCATTCCGTGTATTTTCCGGCAGCAGAGGTGACCCCTGTGGACACCACGGGCGCAGGCGACGCCTTTGCGGCTACGCTGGCATATTACCTGGCAGATGGCCGGGATATCATGGATGCCATTCGCTTTGCTACAGTGGCCGCAGGCCTCTCCACCACACGCCAGGGCGTCCCCAATTCATTGGTGGATCAGGAATCCATTGAACTCTATCTATCCCAAAAAAGCATAGAACCCATGGCTCAACCCATATCGTGCCAAATCTCCCAGAGAGATTAAATATAGGCAAGGAGGTAAACGAGAATGAAACGATTGGTCTCCCTGTTGCTGGCTGCCATGATGTTGGCGAGCCTGATTCCGCTGGCAGCAGTCGCGGAAGAAGAGGTCATCACGATTACCTGGATGGACGACCGTACCGGCGAGGATGGCTGGTATCAGCGCAATGAATTTGTCATCAAGCCTTTCCTGGAAAAGCACCCCAATGTGGTCATTGACTGGCAGCCCACGCAGGATATCACCAAGCAGGTGAAGATTGCCCTGGCGGCTGGCACCGGCCCCGATCTGATGAGCATTGATGGTCCTTCCGACGCCCTGGAGCTCTATGAGAGCGGACGCACGGTGGACCTGGCCCCCGCTGTGGAAAAATACGGCTGGGACAAAGTCATTTATGACTGGGCCTTGGATGTTACCACCACCCCTGAAGGCGTTGTCACCGGTGTTCCTGCGCAGTATGAAGGCATGCTGTTCTATGGCAACAAGGATATCATGGATCAGTATGGCTGGACCATGCCCACCACGTATGAGGAGCTGAAAACGCTGGCCGCTGAAATCCGGGAAGCCGGATTTGTGGCGCCTATGATCCTGGGTACGCAGAATATCCCGCGGCGCAATGAATGGTGGTATTCTACGCTGTTCGGCTGCTATGCTGGCCGTGAAGCCACCAAGGACCTGCTGGAAGGCCGGAAAACCTTCTTTGATCCGGAAATCTCCGGGGTATTTACCACTTATAAGGAAATGTGGGATACCGGCATCATTGGCAACCAGGATACCTTTGCCGTGACCACTGACGATGGCCGGGCGATGTATTACAGCGGCATGACCGTGCTGAACATGGAAGGCGACTGGTTTGTGCTCAACGGCATTGAGAACAACATGAATCAGTACATCACGCTGCCCCCGTCCTTCCGTGAAGGTGTTCCGCAGACCTACGCACTGTCCGTGGGTGGCTGCTATGCGGTGAACGCCAGCTGCTCTCCCGAAAAGCAGGAACTGATTTTTGAACTGCTGGATATTCTTTACAACCGTCCTGACCTGTATGCCGCCAGCGTTGAGGCCGGCGCCCAGGTAAACTGCATTCCCCTGGATGAACAGTATCTTACCGGCAAGCTGCCCCAGCCTGTGGTAGACAAGCTGGAGCTGACGGAAAAGGCCATGGAAGAGGGCAACGTGGGCCATTGCACTTGGACGTTCTTCCCCCAGGATGTTCGCATCTACATGTATGAAAAGGCGGACGCCTACCTGATGGGCGACCTGGCCTTGGAAGATTATCTGAGTGAAATGCAGAAGATGCTGGATGTACATATTGCAAACGGTACCGTGCCTCCAGTCATGTAACGTAGCCGCTTAGACTGATGGGCCGCGAGAGTTTTTCTCGCGGCCCTCTATGAAAGGAGCATGGATATGCAGGCTACCACCGTGACCAAGCAGGCAAGGAAGCAAAAGAAATGGCTTGTCTATTTCTTTGTACTACCTGCTTTCCTGTTGCATTTTGTCTTTATTGCCCTGCCTTCGCTGGCCACTGTATTTTATTCCTTCTTTGACTGGAATGGCATTGGCCAGGCTACATTTATTGGGGTGCAGAATTATCAGGAAATGTTCCAAGATCCTGAGTTTTATGTGGCCCTGCAAAACAACTTCAAATGGATCGCTATTTTTATTACAGTCCCTGTGGCCCTGGGTCTGCTGATGGCGCTTTGGGTTAGTAAGCTGAAAAAATCGCAGATGTTCTTCAGGACAATTTATTTCCTGCCGTATATCATTGCCGCCGCCATGGCCGGACGAATCTGGTGCTCTTACCTCAACCCATATTTTGGGATTAACAGCGTGTTCAAAGCCATTGGCTTGACAGAACTGGGCAAGACGCTTTGGCTTGGAAATAAAGAGATAGCACTTTACTCCGTTGCATTTGTGGACCTGTGGCACTTCTGGGGCTTTGTCATGGTGATGTTCCTGGGCGCCTTGCAGCAGGTAGAGCCCACACTGTATGAGTCTGCCAAGGTCGAGGGCGCCTCCAAATGGCAGGAATTTACCAATATTACAATTCCCAGCATTATGCCCACCCTTACCTTTATTGTCATAACGATTATCATGTGGTCATTCCTGACCTTTGATTATGTATGGGTTATGACGGGCGGTGGTCCCGGCAATGCAAGCGAGCTGATTTCCACGCTCGTCTATCGCAATGCGTATTCCTTCTACCGTACGGGTTATGCCAGCACGATTTGCGTATTCCAGACATTACTGTCGGTTCTTGCATATGCAATCCTGCAAGTTGTAAAAAAGAGAGGGTGGGACGTATGAAAAAGATCCGGCCTGCTTCTGTGATTGGCAAAACGGGAAAGTGGGCGTTGATTATTCTTCTGGCCATTTTTGAAATTTTCCCGCTGATTCAGCTGCTGTTCAACTCCTTTCGCCCTGATGCAGAAATCAAAGCGCATCCTCTTGGACTGCCAACCACATGGACCCTGGAAAACTATGCTGATACCTGGGTGGCAGGCGGCTATGCGCAAGCGTTTCTGAACAGCATTTGGATTTGCGTGTGGACCATTCTGATTACCATTGTTGTCATCAGCCTGGCCGCATATGCATTGGCAAAGATTGAATTTAAGGGCAGGAATTTCTTTGTGGCATATTTCCTGTTCGGCATGGCCATTCCCTCCTTTGCCTACCTGATTCCCACGTATTATCTGTTTAACCAGATAGGGCTAAGCAATACGCATCTGAGCCTGATCATTGTATATGCTGCAAGCAATATACCCTTCAAACTGCTTTTGCTGCGCACATTCTTGCTGGGCATTCCCCGGGAGCTTGAAGAGTCGGCAAAAGTGGATGGTTGCACGGAGCTTACGGCTTTTCTGCGCATCACGCTTCCCCTGGCTAAATCGATTATTATGACAGTCATGTTGCTTACGGTCCTTTCCTGCTGGAACGAGTTCACCTTCGCTAATACCTTTGTTACCAGGGACTCGCTGCGCACGGTTTCCACACGCTTTGTGAAGTTTACCACGGAGTACAACAATAATTTTGCACGGGTTTTCACGTCCGGCGTGATTTCCATTGCACCTATGGTCATATTGTATCTGCTCATGCAGGATAGTTTTATTGAAGGGCTGACGAGTGGCAGCGTCAAGGGGTGAAAGAGTATGTTAAAGATTTGGGGGCATCGCGGCGCATCGGCTTACGCGCCTGAAAACACACTGGCCGCATTTCGTTTGGCAAAAGAAATGGGCGCCGATGGCGTGGAATGCGATGCGCAGTTTACCAAGGACAAACAAGTTGTCATTATGCATGACAGCGATACCTTCCGCACCACAGGTTGCCACAACTTGCTCAAGGACCGTACGCTGAAGGAACTAAAGCAGCTGGATTTCAGCTATGGCATGGACGCATACCGGGGTGAGCGGATTCCCACCCTGGAAGAGCTGCTTCAGATGGCCAAAGAGATTGACCTGGATGTGAACATCGAGTTGAAGACCAACCTGGATCAACCCTGTGGCCTGGAAGAGGCTATCTGTGCCATTGTCCGCGCTTGTGGCATGGAGGACCGCGTGATTTACTCAGGAAACAACCATGTTTCGCTGGTGCACATGAAGCAAATCAATCCTGCTGCGGAGTGCAACCTTGGCTTCTATCAACCCATCTACCGGCAGGTGGACTATACGAAAATGCTTGGCTGCGATGGTATTCATCCGGACTTTCTGTATACCTATACCCCAGGCTATGTGGAAGAATGCCTGTCTGCCGGGCTCAAGTGCCGGGTCTGGGCGCCTGATGAGCCTGAGGAGTTGGCCTTTGTCATGGGCATGGGGCTGGATGTGATCACCAATAAACCGGATGTGGCTTTCGCTGTACGCAAAGAGCTTTATCCCGATGAAATGCAAGCCTAAGTCCATCAAGTCTCGGCTTCCGCTAGAAAAGCTATTTGCAAAGGGCTGAGGCCATGACGCGGCAAAGGGCCAGGCTCCTTTAGGTTGCATTAGAAAGTATAAGCGCATTGCGTGCCTTGGCCCAGGATAGCATAGCGGTTTCCACGCCTATCCGGGGCATTCTTCAACAAAGCGCTTGCATTGCGTCAGGAAATACTTTTATAGCTCCTTCTGTTTTTAGCAGAGGGAGCTTATTTATGCATGAAGCAGCTTACGCTCCATCTCCTGAATACAATTTGAGAGAAAAGCTTTGTTGACACTACCGGGCCTTCTGTTTCACAGAGATGGCTGAACGCAATTTCGTTGTGCGAAAGGTACTCTGCGCATTATTCATTTGTTTACCGACAAACAGAAAAAACCAAAGAAGCAATTTTTGAATTGCCTCAGACTGTCAAAAAAACTTTAGGAGGCGTCGGAGGGGCCGCAGTCCCTCTGACTTTTATTCGTGTAAGCCGGCTTTGCCGGCTTCGCGGGTCGTTGATTTTGCTTGCAAAATCAATTCCTTACAAATTCGGGCGACCTCTGGTTGACCGAATTTGCTTCCTCGAAAAAGTGGCATCTGCCACTTTTTCGACACGCTGAAGCAATTTTTGAATCGCCTTTACGCACGGCTGAGGAAAACAGCCTGGGTCATTGGTTACGCAGGTAGTAGACGTCCGTTTTCCTCCCGTAGCGGGTAAAAGTGCGGTCGTTCCTCCAAATGCGTATTGGGCGTGTGCAGCGTCAGATAAATCTGTCCATCCAATGCACGGAATACCATGCCATGACCACCATCTTCCTTGAAAAGCGGATCCATCTGGGTAAACTTCCCATCAATTTCTCCATTATCGGAAATTGCGACTCCCTCCGTATACCCATTGGTGGAAAAACTTGCCCAGAGGCACAGCAGCGAACCGGATGCCGTCCGCCACAGGAAGGGACCGTCGGTGACCCGTCCCTCCACACCACTGGAATGGTGCATCAACTTGGCCCAGGGCGCATCGGAGGCTTGAAAGAGCAGGCGCGGTTCCCCTGCCGCTGCCCGCAGGTCTGCCGTCAAAGGTAGAGCGCACACTTCCCCATCCCCCGCCTGAACCCATTCATGGCAAAACACCATATAGGGCTTTCCGTCCTTGCTTGCATAGAAGGTGCCATCCAGGCACTCCCAGTCAGGCGGAGTAACCCGGCCCTGGGAATGTGGGCGAAAGGGACCCATGGGCGTATCGGCACACAGAATCGCCGTCCCGCGGGGCAGTGCTTCGTTTTTGAAGCTGGCAAACATGTAGTACTTCCCCTGCCATGGATGTACCTCTGGCGCCCAATAGTTGCGGTCCGCCCAGAACGTACCATCGTTATGAAAGCAAACGTGGGGGCCTTCCCAATGAACCAGATCTTCACTGACATATACGTCGAAGCCATCAGCCTTTCCCCAGCACGTAGCCCCCCGAGTACCATAGAGATAGTATCTTCCGTTCTCCACCAGCACAAACGGATCACGGATGTTGATTTCATTTCGCAGCATAGGCGTCCTCCTGCAAAGTATTGATCATGGCGTTCACGCGGGTATTGCGTATTAAGAAGCGTCCCCCTCCGTCCGTGACTGCCAAGGTGTAAAAGGCGTCGTAGTCATACAGCGTAACCTGGCGCTGTGTTCCATCTCGCAGATGAAATTTCAGGCATGCCTCGGGCGTGCCATCAGCCTTCGCATTGGTCACTTGATCAAATTGCAAGCCAATAACCGCACTGTAAAGAATGGAAAAATCCGCAAGGGGGACATCTACCCCATTGACCGTATAGCCTGCGGCCACAGTATCCTCCCCGTTTATCCAATTTTGGGTCAGCACATAGCGTTCCTGGCCCCATGTTACGATAAGTTGGGATAGCTCCGTGATGGGCACCAGCGCCACAAAGCGATCCAGCAGGCCCTCCAGTGAGGCGTCAGCCGCAAAGTCCAGCTGCGTACGGCTAAGCAGATAAATGTCCCCCGTGCTGTCCATGCGCACATACACCATGCCGCCGCCAGCATCCGCGCCCACATGAATGTCGCGGATTGTTCCATCAGAGAACGCAGCAATAAGCCGCAGCGGCTCATCCAGGCCATAGGCTGCCAGCGCTGCCGCATCCTCCACAGTGGTCTCATAGGCCTCAGCATGCACAGCGCACAGGCCTGCGAGGAATGCTGCAATACGCTCTGTACTGCCGTCATGAACCAGGGGTGTATCCATCCGCCAGGGAAGCAAGCGGTCGCCACCGTAGCGCGTGGCAATTACGCGTTCCACCGTGGGGCCATCCACAGCGATCTGCACTGCGCTGTCCGCATCCACATTCAGCGGGCCAGGAAGGGCATGTTGCTCCTTCAGGGAGCGGGTCATGACCTGATGCAGGTCATAGGGTGCAAGATACACCGCTGTATCCCCGGACAGCCTTACATAGCAGGAGGCACCCGAGGCAGTCAGGTTACCAATGGAAAGGGTAAGTGTTTCCCCGTCAGCATAGGCAATCTCCAGCCGCGCGGCAGGGCTGGCCAGGCCGCACGCTTCCAGGTCCAATGCGTCATACTTGGCGGTGACAGGGATGTGCTGCGCCACCAGCAGCATCATCTGATACCCGGTAACGTCCAGGGCAAAGCCAGGCTGATGCTCCACCACCACGGGCTGTCCCAGGGTGTTTTGTACGCCCAGAAGTTGCCCGTTCTGAAACACCATGTCGGAGCGTACACGGTAGCTCTCCCCGCTGGCAAGCGTTACCGTCATGTTGCGGAATTCGCTGGGGTCCCGCTCATAGAGCATCCAGTAGGCTGGGGTTGATTCAACTGCCTGCGCCGGAAGCTCGCCCGGTGCGCCACCGTCCAAGTAAAGGTACAGCAGGCCCAGGAGCACAGCGGCCAAAGCGGTCAGGCCCAGGTTACGTCCCCGGTGCATCACAAGCGCCTCCTTCGCAGCAGCACCACCAGCATCAGCGCCAGCAGTGCCACCGGCAGTGCCGTCAGGAAGAGTGCGCTTACCCGTTGCCGGGTCTGCTCGCTGTCAAAGCGGATGAGCTGATTGGGCAATTCCTTTACACCGGCGTCCAAGGTAGCGCCGCCCTTTTGTCCGGTCATTTCATCCAGCCAGCATGCCACCAGGGCCAGGTTCTCGCTGGCATCCACCACAGATGCGCCGGAAGTCTCCGCCTGATCCCGCAGCATGTCCGCGCTTGCCAGTTGCAAAATGCTTCCCTTCTCCAGCCGGAACAGCACCGCCAGGAGCATTTGCCCGCTGGTATCCCCCGGAGCAGCAGCAAGCGCGTCACCGGTGGTATGGGTGTGGAGCACGGCTCGCTCAGAAGTGGTCAGCAGCACATGGGCAGTGATTCCCGGCCGTATGCCTGGCACCGCAAGCGCGCAAGCCCGAGGCAAAATCAGCCGTCCGGGAAGCGTATCCACCAGGCCGTTGTCCCCTGACAGCGAGGGCGAAAGCCATTCAGGGCGCTCCACATAGGCATCGGTGACCGTAGCATCCTCCACCACCCATCCTGCTTGGAATCCCAGCCCGTATACCTGGCACAGCGCCTGCAACTGGGGAAGTTCTGCCCAAGGCGTGTCCGCCCCACAGGCCAGCAGCAGGTGACCCCCGCTGTCCAGAAAATCCGCCATGGCCAGGGCTTCGCTCTCCGTCAAATCCCTTTGCGGGTCCATGAGCAGCGCCACATCCCCCGGTTGGGCTTCGATCATCCCCAGTGCGCCGCTGTGCACCTCCAGTCCCATCGCCTGCATTTGCAAGGTGAGCCGCGAGCATTCCTCCCGGGTTGCTTCCCCATGGCCCGTAATGAACCATGCCGCGGGCACCTCCGGCGTACAGGCTCGTTCTATGGCGCCTATGAGCATCGCTTCCCCGCAATAGATGGTATATACATCCTCTTCAATGCGCTGGGAAAACAGAAAATCCTCCGCGTTCAGGCGAATCACCCGGGTTCCTGCTGCATTGCGGACAAAGACTGTGCCTTCCGCCACATCCGCCGTGTCCCCTGCCAGTTCCTGGAGCCGCTGGGGTTGCGCCACGGGGTCAATCGTTTCCACCTCTACCAGGCAAGACGCGAGACGCATGCGCAGCAGGGTTTCCGTTTGCAAATCCTTGAGGGATAGGGTGGAACCCGCAGTATACACCGGATAGATGGTAACCGGTTGGGCAAGGTTCTCCAGCTGTGCAAGGGTATAGTCGCTCAAGCTGCTGACCCTTGTGGCGGAAACATCCCACTTGAGGTAATATCGCTCCTCTGCGCGTTCCGCACAAACGCACAGGAGAATCGCAACCGCAGTTGCCAGCAGGTAAAGCAGCGCATGGTACAGCCCGAAGGGACATGCATGTTTTGTCTTTTTCACGGTCGCTTTCACCCCTTCATCATGCGCCGGTGGGTGAGCACCCGGCAGGTATAAAATAGCATCAAAGCCGTAAAAGTCAGGAAATAGACCACATCTGCCAGGCTGATAATGCCCTGGGCAAAATCACCCAGCCGGGAGGATGAGGGCAAAAAGGCCAGCGCCCGATTTAGAAACGCCAAGGGTGTAGTGCGCAGCTGTGGTACGGCATAGTGCTCGCACAGATAGATGATCAGATTGGCCCCCAGGGTCGCCATGGCGGCGGTAATCTGATTGGTGCACAGAGAGCTGATCCATACGCCTACGGAAAGCATGGCGGTGCCCAGCAGGTAATACCCCAGGTAGACTGCCGCCACCTGAGCAAAGGAGAGCACTGTCCACCGGGAAATCACCAGCGGAAAGAGTACCGTCAACCCCATGGCCAACGCCAGCATCAGCGGAAGCTGCATGCCTGAAAGCGTCAGGTTCATACTGGCGCTGCTCTCTTGCCAGATATTTATAAAAACATAAATCACGCCAGCCATGAGCGTATACAGGATAAGGAACGCATACCCTGCCGGTGAAACAAAATATCGCTTGAGTTCATGCCGGAAAACAGCATTCATGGTTTCGCCTCCTCGTGAATCAAGCGCAGGAAAGCATCCTCCAGCCCCTCATGCTGCGGGCATAGGGCCAGCAGTTCCCCCTTTCGTGCCAGCACGCATTGGGCAACCTCAGCCGCCAGCGCCGTGCTATCAGCGCAGTAAAGCGCCAGGCGGGTGCGTTCCGTGCCTTCTTCCAACGTGCACATCCGGCTCACCCCAGGCAGCGCTGACAGCGCTTCCTTCATGTCGCAGCCGTTCCTGTATGCAACTTCCAGGACGCCTCGATGAACGGTCAGTTCCTCCATGGGCCCGTCGTAACGCAGTCTGCCCGCGTCCAGCACCAAGGCCCGCGCGCATACGTTGGTCACCTCGCTGAGCAGGTGGGAGGAAAGCAGCACTGTGCTCTCCCGGCCCACGTTCCGAATAACATCCCGCATTTGCGCCAGCTGCACCGGGTCCAGGCCACTGCCCGGTTCATCCAGAATCAGCAGCGGCGGCCGTCCCAACAGCGCCTGCGCCAATCCCACGCGCTGGCGGTATCCCTTGGAAAGGCGTCCCGATAGCCTCCCGGCATAAGCCTCCAGGGCTGTAAGCGAAATCACCCGGTCCATTTCCTTACGCCGGTCACCCCGGGGAATGCCCTTCAGCGCCGCGCAGTATGCCAGGCACTCCCGCACCGTCATTTCTGGATACAAGGGCGGCAGTTCAGGAAGGTAACCCACCAGGCGGCGGGCGGCCAGCGGGTCGCGCAGCACATCGTGTCCCCCTATGAAGGCTCTGCCCGAAGTCATGGCAATATATCCGGTGAGGATGTTCATCAGCGTGGTTTTTCCCGCGCCGTTACGGCCCAGCAGCGCAATGATCTCGCCAGTTTCTGCGGTAAAGGACACCTCCCGCAGGGCTGTGCGGTGGCCGTAGCGTTTGCTTATTTACTCAACTGTCAGCATGGGTTCCGCTTTCCTCCTTACTACGGCGGTATTGCAAAGGCGTAACGCCCGTAATTTGCTTGAAGCGGCGGATGAAACTGGAGGCGTCGTAATAGCCAACCTCCGCTGCAATTTCCTTGATAGAAAGCGCCGTATCCCGCAGCAGCGTTTTGGAACGTTCCACGCGCAGCAGCGTCAAGTATTCCAGCGGTGACATCCGGGTCAGTTCCTTAAAGGCCAGGGAGAGACGGGCCGTGGACATGTTAAAGGCCTCAGCAATGGCACTGATGGACAGCTCAGGGTCTGTAAAATGATCCACCATGTAGCGGGTGATTTGGCCAATTCCCGGTTGTTCCTCCACTGGGGGATCAGTCTCGGGCTTCTTCTCCGCGCTAAGGATGGAATCGCACAGCCTGCGCAGCAGTTCGTCCAGGTCGTCCACCCGCTGGCAACTGGATAAGGAGAAGATGTCGTAGAAGTCCTGCACGTCCTGTTTTTCGCTCAGCGCCTGGGTATGTTCCCGCAGCAAAGCCGCAATAACATCGTTATAAATCAGTCGGAAGGCAAAGGGCGACATGCTGGTATGCTTCAGAAAATGCAGCAGTTCGCCAATTTTCCCGGCAAGCATGTCCCGGTTACGCATGAGCAGCGCCTGGTTGATGCCGTCGGTGATCCTGCGGGCTTTGGGAAGAATGTCTTCGATGCTGGTGGAAATTTCGGCATAGTCCATCAGGCGGGTGTCGTCCATGACAAAGCGGTTTTCATAGGCAGCGGCAGCCTCCAGATACGCATTGGGCGCCTGGGAGAAATCCGTCTGTATGCCGGAGAGGGACACAATGGCGTGCCCGCTGCGCTCCAGGCCCACTTCGCGAATGAGTTCCGCCATCTGGCGAATCTGCTCGGGCCTATGGGAAAAGATCAGATACATATGTGCGCTCAGGGCCACCAGTTCCACGCCGCAACCTAACGTGCCCTCGACGGTATCAAAGGGTGGCAGGCGTAAATCCAGCGGCTGATCGTTGTGGTCCTGCACGCCGGAGAGCACCACTGCATAATAGGGCTTGTCAATCATAAGCCCCACGGCGGCAGCCTCCCGGACGCTATCCTCCCGGGAAGTGTAGCGGCCCTTCATGAAGCGCAGCAGAAAGTCGTGCCGCTGCATGGGCAGCGAGCGTTCCAAACGGGTGGTCAGGTCCGTATTGCGTGCGGAAAGTTCCCGGATACCCGTCTGAATCGTATAGAGTTCATCGCCGCTTTCACGCTTCTGGGACAGCATACTGGAGATTTCGCGGATGGGCTGCACGTTGCGTTTTGCCAATAGCAGCGCTACCAGTATTCCCACCGCGGTCAAGCCTGTGAGCAGCATCACCAGCCGTGCCAGATCGGTCCAGATTCTTCCGGTTAGGTCCGCGGTTTTCAGCACGGTTACATAGCGCATGTCCCAATCGCGGCTACCGGTACACAGCAGGGTCCAGTTTTCACCCTTCAGGGAAAAAGATACCGATTCTCCTGAAGCTAGGTTGCTGGCCTGCTGATAGATTACGTCCGCCGGAAGATCAAAGTCCGTTTCAGAAGCCATCAGCTGGCCACTGTGAAAGATGTAGGTGTTGTTGGCATCCTCGATGGCGTCTGCAAATAAAGCCCAGTAAACATTCTCTTTGACCAGAAACAGCATGGTTCCCTTGCTGTTGCTTTCGCTGACGCCCAAGGGCATCAGAAAGGTCACAACGCTGACCTGTGTGCCATCAATGAGGGAGCTTTCCACACGCTGGGCAGGGAGAATGGTCAACCGCCCTGGATCTGCAATCAGTTCACGGAGCTCTTGGGCGGAAACCTGATTATAGCGCAACAGGCTGGTGAACATATCCAGGGTCATGGAAGAAGCAGAGGAATAGATATGATCGTCCTGGCGAAAGCTCAGGAAAATCTGATCGCAAAAACTGTTGGTCACCGTATAGGGCGCCATCTGCCGCAGGAGGTCATAGGCGCGGGCCGGTTCGGTTGCATAGTCAAAGGGTTCAATAAAGGGTGAAAGGCCCATCTGCAAAGCGGTATTCAGCATGGTATTCATGTAGTCCTCATGCTGATAGGCAATGCGGCTCAAACGATTGATATGGCTGTCCAGCACCCTGTCCCGCACTTCACGCTCCACATAGGTATACATGTAGCCGAAGATACCCAATAAAACCAGCACCAGCAGGCAGATATAGGATAGCGCAAACCTTGCAAAGGTGGAACGCCGGAACCGCGCAAAGAGCTTTTTCATTGCGCGTTCTCCTCTCTTTGGCGGCGGTAACGGTCATACGCCGTCTGGTATCGCAGAAAAACTTCCACGAAGTTCACGGAAGGCGGACAGCCATCCGTGGAGGGACGGACGCAGCCGTCGCCGTTTATGACCATCCCGGAATTGCAGGCATATTTGCACATCTGCCGCCGGACGGCCTATACGCTGGTGCATCAGGAGGGTTTCCCGGCCTACCGGGTGGGACGCTCCATCCGCATTGACCGCAAGGAGCTGGAGGCCTGGATGCGCAGGCGCGCCGCCAGCACAATCACCTGAAACCCCAAATATGCATTGCCCCTGCGTCCTTGATCTGGTATCATAAGGGCGGGCGGATACCGTCCTGCACCTTGACAACTGAACCGGAAAGAATCGCAGGGGCATTTTTACTGAAGGAGGAAAAAAGATGCCCCGTCAAACACTGAACAAACGCGCCGATGGGCGCTACGCCTGCAAATACGAAGGTCAATTCTTCTATGGAAAAACCCCCAGCGAGGCGCTCCGCAAACGCGACGACTACGTCCGCATGCAGGAGCGAGGCTACAACATGTACCTGATCGACACTTCCTTTGCGGAGTATGGGGAAACCTGGCTGGACACCTACCGGACCGAATGCAACCCCATGCAGCGACGGCAATATCAGAACTTTATTAGCTATGCGTCGAAGCATTTCGGCAAAAAGATGCTCAGGAGCATCACGGCCACCGATGTTCAGCGGCTCTACAACACGCTGGCAGGCTATTCCCAGAGCCACATCAACAAGTTCACTTCCACGATTCGCAGCATCTTCCGGGCGGCTTTGCAGGATGGCGTTATCATTCGCAGCCCTGCGGAGATGGCCCAGCCGCCGAAAGGGCAGTCCGGAAGCCACAGGGCCCTGGAAATGTGGGAGCGGAAGTTGATCGAAACGACCTATGGGGAGCATGACTTCGGTCCGGCCGCCATGGTGATGCTGTATGCCGGGCTTCGCCGGGGCGAAGTGCTCTATCTGGATGTGGACCGGGATGTGGACTTTCAGAAGAAAACGCTCACCGTGCGCGGCGCGGTGTCCTTCTGCAAGGGCAACCGTGGCGTGGTCACCGAGGGCAAGACCGCCAATGCCCAGCGAACCATCCCCATGGCCGATCCCTTGGCGGAGGCCTTGCGGGGCCGCCATGGGCTGCTGCTGACCAAGGAGGACGGCGGCATGATGTCGCAGGCCGCCTTTGACCGGAAATATCAGTCCTACATCACTTTTCTGGAGCGCAAACTTAACGGCTATCCCAGATGCCAATACGGGCGTACCCGGGCGCACAAGGCCTTGCTGGCGGAGGGAAAGCCCCTGCCGCCCTTCCAGGAGATCGACATTCGCTGCCATGACTTCCGCGTGACCTTCT
>OLPF01001244.1_pt1 | contig 22279 bp, 22 predicted proteins | sample 1673121 | NCBI WGS metagenome assembly OLPF01 (sample SAMEA3136756, study PRJEB25190) | human gut metagenome
TTCCGTACCCAGTGGTATTATGCAGTCCGCAAAGACTATGAGAATCCGGAAGCGGTTGCGATGCTACTGCGAAACTGGATCAATGAGGACTGGGGATAAGATAGGAGGTACACGAGCATGAGTGCAGTATCAGAATTGGATGGGATTCAGAAAGCAGCGATTCTTTTGATCACACTTGGACCGGAGAAGGCTGCGGGAATCTTTAAACATTTAAAAGAAGACGATTGAACAGCTTACTTTGGAAATCGCCAATACGCGAAGTGTATCTCCGGCAGATAAAGAAGCGGTTTTGAACGAGTTCTATGAAGTTTGTCTGGCACAGCAGTACATCGCAGAAGGTGGTATCGGTTATGCGACGGATCTGCTTCAGAAAGCATTGGGAGAGGACAAAGCCAAAGAGGTACTTGGAAAACTTACAGCATCTCTTCAGGTTCGTCCGTTCGAATTTATCCGAAAGACAGATCCGAGTCAGGTGCTGAACTTTATCCAGGACGAGCATCCACAGACTATTGCGATGATCTTGTCTTATCTGTCGCCGACACAGTCTGCAATGATCTTGGGTGCATTGACACCGGAAAAACAGGCGGATGTTGCAAAGAGAATCGCAATGATGGATCGTACATCTCCGGATGTTATCAAAGAGGTGGAGCGTGTGTTAGAACGAAAGCTGTCATCCTTATTAAATCAGGATTACACAATCGTCGGTGGCGTCGATGCGATCGTAGATATTTTGAATACGGTAGACCGCGGAACAGAAAAGCATATCATGGAATCTCTCGAAATCGAGCAGCCTGAACTTGCTGATGAGATCCGTAAGAAAATGTTCGTATTCGAAGATATCCTTCTTCTCGATGACCGTGCGATCCAGCGTGTGTTGCGTGACGTTGATAACAATGACCTTGGTATCGCACTCAAAGGTGCCAATGAAGAAGTACAGAATGTTATCTTTAAGAACCTGTCCAAGCGTCTGTCTGCTATGATCAAGGAAGACATGGAATTCATGGGTCCGGTTCGTATGAAAGATGTAGAAGAAGCACAGCAGAAGATTGTTGGTATTATCCGTAAGTTAGAAGATTCGGCAGAGATTGTAATTTCCAGAGGCGGAGGTGACGAGATTATTGTCTAATCTTTATAAACAGTGGGGCGTAGCGCCTAAACAGGAAGGTGCTCGCATCATCAATTCCAATGCCATTGTTGCACAGAAAATAGAAGAAATGGCAAAAAAGATGCGCGAGCAGGCTGGAACAGAAGTGGATTTTACCGATGGATTCAGTCAGGGACTTGGTGCAGAGAACGTCGAAGCCATTCTTGAGGAACCACAGGCAGATCCGATCGAGGAAGCAAAAGAAGAGGCAGAGCGTATCTTAAGTGAAGCAAAAGCAAAGGCGGATGCAATTTTAAATGATGCACAGACGCAGAAAGCAGAACTTTTAGAACAGGCAAAAGAAGAAGGCAGAACGCGCGGCTATGACGAAGGTAAAGCAAAAGCAGATGCCGAAGAGCAGGAGATGCAAAGACACCTGCAACAGTTAGAAGAATCTTTGAATACAGATTACCGGAATAAACTGCAGCATATGGAACAACAGGTCGTTGAAGTTGTAGTACATGTGTTTGAAAAAGTATTCCATATTCAGTTTGACGATAAGACCGAGATTTTGCTTTCTTTAGTATCCGATGCGATCATGGGGATTGAGGGAAGTAAGGATTTCCGTATCCGTGTGGCAGAAGTGAATTTTGAGTTTATGGAGAACCATCGTCACGAGCTTGAAGAACGTGTCGGAGAGGATATTTCATTAGAAATGATCGCAGACCCGATGTTAGAAGAAAACCAGTGCATGATCGAGACGGATTCCGGAATCTTTAATTGCAGTCTGGGTGTCCAGTTAGAAAATCTGATCAAAGATTTAAAGAGTTTGAGTATAAATTAGGTGAGTTCAGTGGCTTTTAATGCAGAGAAATATTTACAGCTAACAGAAAAGACATATTTTAAACAATTAGGAAAAGTTGTTAAGATTGTAGGACTTACGATCGAATCTGTTGGTCCGGATGCGAAGATCAATGATCTGTGCCGCATCGTGATCGACCAGTCGAAAGGAATCTATACGATGGCAGAAGTTGTCGGATTCCGTGATAAACGCCTGCTGTTAATGCCATTTGAAGGGATTGAGGGACTTGGAGTCGGATGTATCGTGGAAAATACCGGACATCCCCTGACCGTTCCGGTTGGAGATGAACTTCTTGGACATATGGTAGATGGGATCGGAAGACCGACAGATACAGATGAACTGACCTTTAATAAAGAGTATCCGGTAGAGGCGTTGCCGCCCGATCCAATGACAAGAGAGATCATTAACACGGTCTTACCATTGGGTGTAAAGGCGGTGGACGGTCTGATCACGGTAGGAAAAGGTCAGCGTATTGGAATTTTTGCAGGTTCCGGTGTGGGAAAAAGTACACTGATGGGAATGTTTGCAAGAAACACCAAAGCAGATATCAATGTCATAGCACTGATCGGAGAGCGAGGCAGAGAGGTGCGCGAATTCGTGGAGCGGGATCTTGGTGAAGAGGGAATGAAACGCTCTGTGGTAGTTGTTGCGACTTCCGACAAACCGGCATTGATCCGTAATAAGGCAGCAAAGACAGCAACAGCCATAGCAGAATATTTCAGAGATCAGGGTAAAGATGTACTGTTAATGATGGATTCCCTGACACGTTTTTCCATGGCACAGCGTGAGATCGGATTAGCATCAGGAGAGCCGCCGGTAACGCGTGGTTATCCGCCAAGTGTTTATTCGGAAATGCCCAAAATCTTAGAGCGTGCCGGGAATTCAGATAAAGGTTCGATCACCGGACTTTATACGGTATTAGTAGACGGAGATGATTTCAACGAGCCGATCACTGATACGGCACGAAGCATTTTAGACGGACATATCATGCTGAACCGTAAACTTGCACATAAGAACCATTATCCGGCAATTGATGTCATGCAGAGTATTTCCCGTGTTATGAGTGCGATCGTGGATGATGAACATAAAGCAGCTTCCGGAAAATTAAAAAATGTGTTAGCAACCTATGCAGAGGCAGAAGATCTGATCAACATCGGGGCCTATAAGCAGGGATCTAATAAAAATATAGATTATGCAATTTCAAAAATAGAAGCAGTCAACGAATTTTTAAGACAGAGAACCGATGAAAAATTTATGTTTGACGAAGAAGTACAGCTTTTAGAACAGCTTTTTGAAGGGTAGTGGCATGTATGGCAAAGTTCGTATACCGGATGCAGAATATCCTGGATTTAAAAATAAAGATGGAAGAGCAGAGAAAAGCGGAGTACGGCTTGGCAAATGCAAGACTGCGTAAAGAAGAGGATAAACTAAGGGAACTGATCATCAGAAAAGCAGGATATGAGAAACAGGCAAGGGAACTGGTACAGGGAACCATTGATGTACATAAGATTCATACCTGTAAGCATGCGATCGATGCAATGAAATCTGCGATCCGTACACAGATGATAGAAGTTCATGTAGCGGAAAAGAATGTGGAACTTGCAAGAAGCAAGCTCAATCAGGTAATGATCGAGAGAAAGACTTATGAAAAGCTGAGAGAAAAGGCATTTGAGGAGTTTAAGCAGGAAGTGGCTTATGAGGAAAACAGGATGGTGGATGAGCTTGTAAGCTATAATTACCACAAAGAATCCTGATATGAGGTGGAAATATGGCAGAAGAGAATTTAGGCCCGGCGGCAGGCATGGATAAAAAAGCCGCAAAGAAGGCAGAGAAAGCCAGAAGAAAAGAAGAAAAACGGAATCGAAAACTTGCGAAAAAGGAAGCAAAGAAAAACGGTACGACAGATGAGTTTGAAGAAGAATCCGGTGGCGGCAAGGCGGCAGTCGTTTTTGTTACACTGATGATTATTGTCATCTGGATTGCTATTTTAGCAGTTCTGATACATTTTGATGTCGGAGGATTTGGCTCAACCGTTATGCAGCCGATCTTAAAGGATGTTCCGTATGTCAATAAGATCCTTCCAAAGACAGAGGAAGAAGAGACAAAAACCAAAGAGGACAGTAAATATCCATATAAGACCGTAGATGAAGCAGTTGCATACATAAAAGAACTCGAAAAAGAATTAGCAGATGCAAAAGAGAGTAATTCCGAGAATGATGCATATGTGGCAGATTTAGAGGCACAGGCGGCTCAGTGGAAAGAATATAAAGATAACGAGCAAAAGTTTGAGGAAGAAAAGGCAAAATTCTATAAGGAGGTTGTTTTTTCTGACCAGGCACCCGATATAAATGAATATAAGAAATATTACGAGAGTATAGATCCGCAGAATGCAGAGAATCTGTATAAACAGGTAGTAGAACAGCAGGAAAAAGACGATGATATGTCAGATTATGTAAAGGCATATTCACAGATGAAGCCAAAACAGGCAGCAGCAATTTTTGATACCATGACAGACAACTTAGAACTTGTTGCAAAGATCTTAAGTGCCATGAAAGCAGATGCCAGAGGTGATATTCTCGGTAACATGAAGACGGATACAGCAGCAAAAGTAACCAAACTCATGGAGCCTTAGAATATATAAAAGCACATTGAAAATCAAAGAAAGGAGGAGAAACAGATGACCAGTGCAAATGTTTCAAAAGTGACCGCAGGAATGACGGTTCAGACATCTGCATCAAAAAAATCGGGAAAAGATGAGCAGGAAGCCGTTGATTTTATGTCAATGTTAGGGAATTTTGCAGTGAATCATTCACAGCAGAACAATCCGGTAACATTTCAGGTTTCTGACAGCACATCGAATAAAACGGTGGAATACGAGAAACTTTCCACAAAGGATGATCGGATTCCAAAAGTAACCGGTAAGACAGACGATGCGGATATGCAAAAGGTCGATCAGGCGGTAGAAGAATTTGCGAAGGAAGTCCAAAAGGAAGTAAAGGAACTCTTAGGCGTGGATGATGCACAGCTAGAAGCAGCAATGAAAGAGTTAGGACTGACCTATCAGGATTTAATGGACCCTGTAAACTTAGCAAATCTTGTGATGAATCTGACCGGAGAGGAAGACCAGTTAGGACTTTTGATGAATGCGGATTTTCAGGAACTGATGCAGAATGTGGAAGTTTTAAGTAAGAACTTATTACAGGAACTTGGAATGACACCACAGGAAGTAGCGGAGGTATTCGCACAGCTTGAGCAGAATGCAGCGCAGATCACAGAAGAAGTACCACAGCAGATGCAGGAGGTTACAGATACTCAGGCAGATGTATTAAAAGTACAGCAGACAGATGACGTTCAGATCACGGAGCAGAAGTCACAGGTGACAGGACTTACAGAAACCAATGCAGCAGCAACAGAATCCGTAGAAAGTGATGGCAATGTACAGAATGTGGAAGAACCGGTTTCGCAGGAAGTGCGTGTGGAAAATGATCAGACAGCTTCACAGCAGGAAGGTCAGCAGGAAGAAGCACCGGAAAACAGTATGACGACAGAGGATGACGCTTCCTTGTTACAGCAGAACGATACAACAGAGAAGAGCATTTTTACGGAGCATACGTTCCAGCAGACCGTTCAGACGATCAGAACTGACAATATTACGGCAGCACCGACAACGGCAGTGCCACAGAATGTTGTGTTTAATACGTTAGATGTCATCCGACAGGTCAGTGAATTTACCAGAGTGATGTATCAGGGAGATACTACTTCCATGGAGATGCAGCTCAATCCGGAGAACTTAGGTAAGATCTATGTACAGGTTACAGCTAAAGAAGGTGTGGTTACAGCACATCTTGCCGTACAGAATGAGATTGTAAAAGAAGCCTTAGAAAATCAGACCATCCAGCTACGAGAAAACATGAACCAGCAGGGAATCAAGGTTGAGGCGGTAGAAGTTACGATCGCCAGTCATGAATTTGAAAGAAACCTTGAGCAGAACCAGCAGGGAAGTGCACAGGATGAGCAAAGAGAACAGGCATCTAAGAGTCCAAGAAGAAATATTTCCATGAATCAGTTAGATGAGCTATCCGGACTGATGAGTGAAGAGGAAATGTTAGTTGCAAAGATCATGAGAGACAATGGAAACAGCGTGGACTTTACAGCTTAGAATCTAGAAAGGAGAATGTAAATGGCAATTATTCAACAGATTGAAAACGGAAAGCTTGTAGATTCTTCTGCATCGAATACATCATTGTCAACAGAGAATAAGAGTGATGCCGCAGGCGGAGCTTTAGACAAGGATGCGTTTTTACAGCTTTTAGTAGCGCAGATGCAGTATCAGGATCCATTAGAGCCTACCGATAACACAGAGTACATATCACAGCTTGCTACATTTTCACAGTTAGAAGAGATGCAGAACCTGAATCAGAGTCTGACCGAGGGAAGTGCATACAACTTAGTTGGAAAATATGTATTTGTAAAAGTAACCAATAACCAGACAGGAGAGACATCCTACGATCACGGTATGGTAGAGTATGTGATGAGAGAGAACGGAAAAGTATATATTTCTGTTAATGACAGTCTTTATAATATTGACGATTTAGATACCGTATCAGACCCGGATTACTACACAGCAACAACCGTTGCAAAATCCTTTACCAATATGGTGCAGGCATTACCTTCCGAAAAGAATCTGACGATCTATGATGAAGAGAAGATTAAATCTGCAAGAACTGTATATGACAGCCTGACAGACTATCAGAAATCTTTTATTTCACCGGACACAGTGAAGACACTAGAGCAGTTAGAGGCAAAATTAAAAACCTTGAAGGGCAATACAGAGGATTCGTCTAAGGGTGAGTAGGAGAAAAGTAAGGAGATGGTTTTATGAACCGTGTCAATCATACGTTTTCTTCCATTGAGCAGGTTACAGACCAGTTTCTGACAACGAAAAACCAAAAGAATCTGGAAAAGAGTTCAGAGATTTCGTTTGCAGAGATATTAAAAGAAAAACAGGGATTGAAGTTTTCAAAACATGCAGCAATGCGTTTGGAAAACCGAAATATCAATCTGACGGATGAACAGAATAACCGGCTCAGATCGGGAGTTCAAAAAGCGAGTGAAAAGGGGATCAATGAGTCATTAGTCATCGTGGATTCTTTAGCATTTATCGTAAATGTACCAAATAAGACCGTGGTAACAGCGATGGATCAAAAAGAAGCAGCAGACAACATATTTACAAATATCGACGGTGCCGTAATTATTTAGCCGGACCTTAACGGAAGCTAATGTCTTTGACTGACAGATAAGACAGTTTACGGCAAAAAGTATAGGAGGTCATTCATTATGATGAGATCAATGTATTCTGGTGTATCAGGATTAAAAACACACCAGACGAAGATGGACGTTATCGGTAACAATATTGCAAACGTAAATACCGTAGGATTTAAATCATCTTCCGTAACATTCAGTGAGATTATGTATCAGAATTTATCAGGAGCATCCGGACCAAATGCACTGACCGGTACCGGTGGTGTGAACGCAAAACAGATCGGTCTTGGTGTTACTACCGGTTCTACATCTGTTAATATTACCGGTGCAGGAGCATCCCAGACAACCGGTGGAGCTTTTGATATCAAGCTCAATGATACCAATTCAGCAACCAGTTTCTTTATTGTAAGTAACGGTTCCGGCACGCAGTTTACAAGAGCTGGTTCCTTTTATGTAGATGGAGCAGGAAACCTCTGTATGACATCTACCGGATATAACGTTATGGGATGGCAGGTGGATCCGACCACCGGAGATATCCGAAAAGATACGGTATCTGCACTTCGCGTTATGAGTGAAAAAAATATGACATCCGCACCGGAAGCAACGGTGAACGGCAGATGTGAAGGTGTCTTAGATAAAAACAGTACCGATGTTACCAGTGAAGCAGGACAGGCGATGAACTTAAGCTTCTACGATGCTCTTGGATATTCTTATGTTGCAAAATTTGCGATCAAAGAAACAAACAGAGACACCGGAGAATATACAGTAGAGCTGACAGACATCTTAGATTCCACAAACAAGTCTATCTTAGACCAGACAAAATATGACAGTGTTACAGGCACTTATGATCCGGATTACTTAGGAGATATTTTTGGTGCCGTAAAATCACAGACTAAGACTTACACACCGCGTGCAGGCTGGACAACAGTAGATGCAGCAAATAACATTTTTGAATATAATGCAACTTATTACCGTTATGATGCAGCTGCAGGCAATTTAGTAGAAGTGGCCGATAACGGCGGCGGTAACTATGTTCAGGTACCGGGTGGAACAACCAAGACATTAGCAGAGGCGTTTGGTGTATCACCTTATGCAACAGGTATTACTATGACAAACGGTGTGGTAACTGCCAATGTATCCGGTGCAAACTATACACTGAAGTTCAATCCGGATGACGGTGTTTTTGATTATATCGGTGCAAACGGTCAGGACAATGTATTTTTGAATTTAAAAGACACCTTAGGTGGTAATTTTGAGGACATTGACATTGATTTCACCGGAACTAAATGGTTCGATAATGGTGGAAGCTCTACCATTGGAATGGATAAAGGTGATGTGGATGGAAAGACCGGAACGGGTAAGAAATTAGGAGATATGATCGGAGTCTTTGTAGATACTAACGGTAAGATCTATGGTTCTTATGACAATGGTAATACCATTCTCTTAGGACAGATTGCCGTAGCCCAGTTTGCAAATGCAATGGGTCTTGAGAAGGTCGGAGACAACTGTTATACTACAACATTGAACTCCGGTGAGTTCGATGGTATCGGTGTAGATATTACAGCAGGCGGTGGAACTATGTCTACCGGTATGTTAGAAATGTCCAACGTAGATCTGTCTTCAGAGTTTACGGAGATGATCACAACACAGAGAGGATTCCAGGCAAACTCCAGAATTATTACAGTATCCGACACACTGTTAGAGGAATTGATCAATCTGAAACGATAACTGAGAATCCCTGAGTGAGATGCTCAGATAGTAAAAAACAGATATAGGGGAACGGAAATGAACCGTTCCCCTATATCTTGTATAAGATCAGTGGAATAAAGATAATGCTAAATTTTGACAAAGTCTGCGGTATTTTAACAAAATATTTTATAAATAGCAAAAAATTCTTTTAAATATCGTAGACAAGAAACAAAAAATCTAGTAATATGATTATAAAGGTTTTCATGGCAGTTTTGAGGAAAATATATCCTGTAAAACATGCCATAAATTATGGGAATAGGTAGGTGGACAGATTGAATATTTCATCATTGGCAGGACTAATTTTAGGTTTTGGAATGTTTGTCGTCGGCGTGTTAACCAGCGGTGGCGTGCAAATGTTTGGAAACTTCTGGGATGTCCCGTCTCTTTTTATTACCATTGGAGGATCGTTAGCAGGTGTTATGATGTCAAATCAGATGCCGGACTTCATCAATGGATTGAAGGGTTTTAAACTGATTTTTAAGAATGAGACAGCAGATACCGGAGAAGTAATCCGAAATATCATCAATCTGTCAAATATAGCCCGTAAGGAAGGATTGCTTGCATTAGAGGAAGCAGCATCCGATATAGAAGATGATTTCCTGAAAAAAGGAATTATGTTAGTTGTAGACGGTACGGATCCGGAACTGGTAAGAGGAATCTTAGAGACAGATTTAAACTGTATCGAGGACCGGCACAAAGGAGTTATCAGTGTCTGGGAAAAATGGGCAGAGTTAGGTCCTGCCTGGGGTATGATCGGTACCTTGGTTGGTCTGATCAACATGTTACAGAAAATGGATGACCCGTCCACGATCGGACCGCAGATGGCAGTTGCACTTGTTACAACATTCTATGGTTCTATGATTGCAAACTGGCTTTCTACGCCTACTGCAACAAAGTTGGCACAGATGAATGCAACAGAGATCAGACTGAAAGAGGTTACAGTCGAGGGACTGCTTTCCATACAGGCAGGTGAAAACCCTCGTGTAATAGAAGAAAAACTGAAATCGTTCTTATCTCCTGGAGTCAGAGAGAGCTTCTCAACTGATGGAAGGGAAGCCGGAGGTGAAGAATAGTGGCAAGACAGAAAAAAGAAGATCCACCGAAGGGTTCAGCACCATGGATGAATACGTTTGCTGATCTGATGAATCTTCTGCTTTGCTTTTTCGTATTGCTGTTTTCAATGTCTACAGTGGATGCGGAAAAATTCGAAATGGTAATCGCTTCACTGCAAAGCAGCTTTAGTATATTACCATCGGGAGGAGCATCTATCGGTGACGGACAGATGATATCAGCCGGTGTCAGTCAGTTAGAACTTTTAGATGAGTATTATAAAAAGCAGGCAAATTCCACGGACACGGAAGAAAGTGAAGAGAATATCAAAGAGGCTTACGAACAGGAAGCGTTAGATGAGTCTGAAAAGATGGCAGAACAGGTGGAACAACAGGCACAGGAAGAAGGAATTCAGAATCAGGTAGAGGTAGACTTTAATGCCCAATATGTTCTGATCACTCTGAATGGAGCGCTGCTATTTGATTCCGGTTCGGCAGACATTCGCGAAGATGCATATCCACTGGTGGATAAGATCAGCAATATCTTAAGCCAGTATGATAAAAATATGATTGATATAGAAGGACACACAGACAATGTGCCAATCCATAATCAAAAATATGAAGACAATGATGTGTTGTCAATGTATCGTGCGTTGACAGTGGCAGATTATATTCGTGAAAAGACGGATTTGGATCCGGGATTGATAAAATCCTCAGGAAGAGGAGATTATGTTCCGGTTGCAGATAACTCCACGCCGGAAGGAAGAGCGATCAACAGACGTGTGGAGGTTAAGATTTACAATTCTTATAACTCTCCGGCACAGGGAGAGTAGAAAGGAAGAACAATGAAGAAAAATTTAATGTCAGTCCTGATACTGGCGCTGGTGTTGGTAAATACAATATTGACAGCAATTTTAGCAATTGGGATCATACCATCCGTAAAGAAATCCAATCAGCTTGTGGAGACAGTTGCCTCTGCAATCAATCTTGAGTTAAATGGTGCAAATGGCGAGAGTGCTGCAAGCGTGCCGATGGCGCAGATCGAGACTTATGATTTAGAGAATGAGATGACCATCAACTTTAAAAAAGGTGAAGATGGAAAAGACCATTATGTGGTATTAAAAGCATCTATTTCCATGGATACGAAGAACAAAGAATACAAGAGCTATGGAAAAGAAATTTCCACAAAAGCAAGTGTGATCCAGAATGAGATCAACAGTGTCGTGTCCAGCTATACATATGAAGAGTTCAGAGATGACCAGCAGGCAGTTCAGGATGAGATTTTAAAGAATCTCAGAACGATGTTTGATTCCGACTTTATTGTCAGTGTCGGATTCTCCAGCGTGACATGCCAGTAAAGAATAGGAAACAAAAGACGGACAGGTGGTGAGATTTACATGGGCGACGTCTTATCGCAAAATGAGATTGATAATCTTCTGCAGGCATTAAGCAGTGGAGAACTGGATGCAGAAGAAATAAAAGACAGTGACGAAAAACAGATTAAAAATTATGATTTTGCACGACCGGCAAAATTCTCCAAAGAACATCTGAGGACGTTGGAAATTATTTTTGAGCATTATGGACGGCTTTTGTCAACAAACCTTCCGGTTTATCTGCGAAAGGCAATACAGGTAGAAGTAATGAACTCAGAGGCAGTATCGTATTCAGAGTTCTCCAATGCACTATCAAATCCGGTTTTATTGGGAATCATTAATTTTGCACCTTTAAAAGGAAATATCATATTGGAAATTGCCTCTAATTTGGGTTATGCTATGGTTGATCGAATGTTAGGCGGCGAAGGGGAACCGTTAGAAAAGACCAGGGAATTCTCGGAAATTGAGCTTCTGATCATAGAGAGGATTCTGACCGTCTGTGTTAATCTGCTTCATGAACCATGGGAGAATGTTGTAGATATTCATCCGAGGTTAGAGAGGATTGAGACAAATTCACAGTTTGCTCAGATTATTTCACCGAGTGAAATGATAGCAATTGTGACGATCAATATAAAAATCGGAGATGTGGAAGGACTAATGAATGTCTGTCTGCCATATCTTACATTAGAAGACATTATGGATAAGCTGAATACGAAGTATTGGTATTCCACAATGCAGGATAAAGATGAACAGCAATATGTAGATGCGATCGAGACATTGATCTCGAAAGCGCCGATACCAATGAAAGCAGTTCTTGGAAACAGCACGATCTCGGTCAGTGATTTTTCCGGTCTGCAGGTTGGAGATATTATCAGGCTTGATACAAAAGTAAATCAGGAACTGGATGTCTTTGTTGGAAATATCAAAAAATTTACTGCACTACCGGGTTCCTCGGGAGATAAATATGCGGTAAGAATTACATCAGTAATAAGAGAGGAGCAGTGAAGTAATGGATGGAATATTGTCACAGGAAGAAATCAGCGCATTACTGAATGATACGGGTTCTGAAAATGCAACACAGAATACTTCATTGACAGACAATGAAAAAGATGCTATTGGGGAAATAGCCAATATCAGCATGGGAACCGCGGCAACTACATTATTTTCGCTGGTAAACCGTAAAGTAGAGATTTCAACCCCGGTTGTAAGTTTGGCAACATGGGATGATATCGTAGAGGCTTATGAGAGACCGTGTGTATTTATCAGAATTGCATATACGGTAGGTCTCGATGGCAACAATCTTTTGATTTTAAAAGAAAATGATGTTAAGATTATTACCGACCTGATGATGGGCGGTGATGGAACAAATACAGATGGAGAATTAGGAGAATTGCACCTGAGTGCAATTTGTGAGGCAATGAACCAGATGATGGGTTCGGCAGCCACTTCACTATCTTCCATGCTGAACAAGAAGATTGATATCAGCCCGCCACATGCGGATTTAATAGATTTACAGGAAAATGTGGATGAAGGAACTATTGATGAGTTCCTAAAGAATCCATTTGTTAAGATTTCTTTTAAAATGGAGATCGGCGATCTGGTAAACAGTACGATCATGCAGTTGTATCCAATCTCTTTTGCAAAAGAGATGTGTGCAAGTATTACACAGAACATGGAACAGGATGCAGCAGCAAATGCATCTGTAACACCACAGCCGGAGGCAAAACCGGAACCACAGCCGACACCGCAGCCTGCTCCACAGCAGACAATGCAGAGTCAGCCGATGATGGATCAGGGGATGATGGGTCAGGCAATGCAAGGTCAGCCAATGATGGGTCAACCGATGCAGGGACAGCCGATGATGGGTCAACAAATGATGAGCCAGCCAATGATGGGTCAGCCGGTCAATGTACAGCCGGCACAGTTCCAGCCATTTATGGGGGATTTGTCCGCTGCATTCCAGAAAGAGAACATTGATCTGATCATGGATGTTCCACTGGAGGTTACGGTAGAGTTAGGAAGGACCAGCAAGTCCATTCAGGAAATTTTAGATTTTGCACCGGGAACTATTATCGAGTTAAATAAGATTGCCGGTGAGCCGATTGATGTATTAGTCAATGGCAAATATGTAGCTAAAGGCGAAGTTGTTGTAATTGAAGAAAGTTTTGGAGTAAGAATTACAGAAATTATCAAATAGAATGAAAAATAAGGAGATTAAACTATGGCAAAGAGTATTTTAATTTGTGACGATGCAGCATTTATGCGAATGATGATCAAGGACATTCTCACAAAAAACGGGTATGCAATTGCAGGAGAAGCAGAAAATGGAGCAAAAGCGGTTGAAAAGTATAATGAGACAAAACCGGATTTAGTTCTTATGGATATCACAATGCCGGAAATGGATGGAATCCAGGCATTAAAGAAGATTAAAGAGGCTGATGCAAACGCTGCCGTTATCATGTGTTCAGCAATGGGCCAGCAGGCAATGGTTATTGAAGCGATCCAGTCAGGAGCAAAAGACTTTATTGTAAAACCGTTCCAGGCAGAACGTGTATTAGAGGCTGTTAAAAAAGTAGTTGGTTAAAGGATGATTTTATTACAGATGAAGACTTCCGGTTTTGACAGTTTTATACAGTTGTTGGGAGTCCTGCTGATTTTCATTTTTGTTCTGGCAATTACATATTTTACAACGAAATGGATTGCAGGGTATCAGAAGAGCAGATCTTTTAATAAGAATCTGCGGATCGTTGAGACTTTGCGTCTGACACAGAACAAATATATTCAGATTATTGAAGCCGGTGAGGTTTATTTGGTCATTGGTGTTGGAAAAGATGAGATTACCATGCTGACAACGCTGACAAAAGAGCAGCTTCATGATCTGGATACTTATGAAGTGATAAAACAGACAGAGGCAGGAGAAAACTTTCAGGAGATTCTGAAAAAAATCAAAGAACGCCTGCCAAAGAAATAGGCAGAAAAGATGAAGAAATTTAAGAAGTGGTATTGTATCGCTTCCGTTGTGTTTGCGACCGTTGTACTGGTGTTGACACTTTCTATGTGTACAACACAGACGGCATATGCAACTTCAGCGGGAAGCAGTACGAAGACAACGAGTGAAAAAAAGTCGGTACCTGATGCCGCAGAAGATGTAAACAATGGTTTTTCCATTGCATACAACAATGATGGTGGAAGCCTTTCAGCTCCGATTAAGATCCTGCTATTCTTAACAGTGATCACATTAGCACCATCGATTCTGATCATGCTGACCTCGTTTACGAGGATCATCGTAGTGCTTCATTTTTTAAGGAGTGCGATTGGTACGCAGACATCTCCACCGAACCAGGTTCTGATAGGACTTGCACTGTTTTTGACATTGTTTATCATGTCACCGGTGTTTACGCAGATCAATGAAAAAGCGATCAAACCATTAGATGCCGGGGAGATTACGCAGGAAGAAGCATTAGAGATAGGAATGGAACCGCTTCGGGAGTTTATGTTTGGTCAGACACAGGTAAAAGATATTAACCTGTTTTGTGAAATTGCAAACGTAACCTATGAAGACAAGGAAGAAATTACAAACACCGTCTTAATACCGGCGTTTATTATCAGTGAACTCCGTCAGGCGTTTATTATAGGATTTATCATTTATATTCCGTTTATTGTCATTGATATGGTGGTATCATCCGTATTGATGTCCATGGGTATGATGATGCTTCCACCGACAACCATTTCTTTACCATTTAAGATTCTCTTATTCATTTTAGCGGATGGATGGGATCTGGTAATCGGAAATCTGGTAAAAACGTTTATGTGACAGATAGATAAAAGGAGTGAGGAGAATGATTACACAGGGAGAAGTTTTAGATATTGCGAGTCAGGCAATTTATACGATCATCGTGGTATCGGCTCCGCTCTTATTGGTGTCATTGATCATAGGTCTGATCATCAGTATCTTTCAGACGGTGACATCCATACAGGAACAGACCCTTACGTTTGTGCCGAAGATTCTTGCCGTATTTGTAGGAATGATGATTTTTGGTTCATGGATACTGACACAGCTAACAGAGTATATTACAGATTTGTGGTCGAATTTCGGCGTATTCTTAAGCTAAGCGGTTATGGTAAATTTGAGTTTTTCTTTAGTTACATTTGAATACTTTTTGATGATAGTGGTCAGAGTTGCGAGTTTTGTGGCAGTAGCACCATTTTATGGAACCAATAATACACCAAGACGTGTAAAAATTGGTTTTTCCGTAATGGTTGCTATACTGCTGTTTCAGATTTTAGAGAGACCTGCACTTGATTACGAAGGTGTATTTGGATTTGCCGTTATCATTATCAGGGAGGGAATTACAGGATTGCTCATAGGATTTGCGGCAAGTGTTTGTAATTCCATTATTTTATTAGCGGGAAATATGATCGATATGGAAATCGGATTGTCGATGGCAACCGAGTATGACCCGATGAATAATACACAGGTCAATATTACCGGTCAGTTGTATAATTATCTGTTATTGCTGTTGCTGATCGCAACAGATATGCATCATTATATTCTGCATGCGGTGGTGGATTCCTACAAACTGATTCCGGTCAATGGACAGGTGTTTCAATGGGATCATCTGTTCCAGTCGTTTTTAACTTATATGACAGATCTGTTTGTGATCGCATTCCGGATCATTTTACCAATTTTTGCAGTTATGATGATACTGAACTGCATTTTGGGAATTATGGCAAAAGTTGCACCGCAGATGAACATGTTTGCCATCGGTATGCAGATGAAGATCCTGATAGGATTTTTAATTATGTTTTTGACCATTCGGCTTTTACCAAGCATTTCAAACTTTGTGTTTAAAGAAATGAAAAAGCTGATCGTATCATTTATAGAAGGAATGTACTGATTTGGAAGAGATGAAACGGTACTTAGAGTATGATCTTCAATGGTTTGCAAAAGATGGTCCGGGCGGTGAAAAGACCGAGCCTGCCACAGCAAAAAAGCTGCGGGATGCCAGAGAAGAAGGAAAAGTTGCAAAGAGCAGGGAATTGAATTTCGCCATGGATCTGATTGCCCTGTTTTTGGTATTAAAAGTATTTATATCGTATGTAGGCAAGGGCTTTTTAGAAGAATTTTCAGCAGTTTATAATAAAATGCCGGAAATTGTAAAGGGCAATGGACAGGGAATGTCCATCCATGCCGCTGACCAGCTTTTTAGGATGAGTATCATTGAGTCCATTAAGATCATGGCACCGTTTTTAGCGGTCGGAGTGATCGTTGCATTTGTTGTCAGTATTGTACAGGTGGGCTGGAAAGTCAGTACCAAGCCGATGCAGCCAAAGTTAGACAAGTTTAATCCGATCAGCGGATTTAAGCGGATGTTTTCTAAAGAATCCGTTTTTGAACTGTTTAAGTCGATTTTAAAAATCGCACTGATCGCTTATGTTGCATATAGTTGTGTAAATAAGCAGAAGGATAATCTGTTTATCCTGTATGAGATTCCCTTATCACAGGCAATTGTGCTCTGCGGAACGATCATTATAGATACGGGACTGCGGATCAGTCTGGTGTATCTGATCGTAGGTATTTTGGACTGGGCATACCAGAAGCATCGTTTTAATGAAGAGATGAAGATGACGAAGCAGGAGGTACGCGAGGAGTTCAAGAATACGGAGGGAAATCCGGAGATCAAAAGCAGGCAGAGGTCCAGGATGCGCGAAGCGTCCCAGCGCCGTATGATGCAGGATGTCCCGAAAGCAGATGTCATTATTACCAACCCGACGCATCTGTCCGTTGCAATTTCCTATGACAGCGAGACTGCCAAAGCACCGGTTGTACTAGCAAAAGGTGAAGATTATCTCGCAATGAAGATCAGAGAGATTGCAAAAGAGAATCAAATTGAAATTGTAGAAAACAAACCACTTGCAAGAACACTCTATGCGACGGTAGATGTCGGACAGGAGATTCCGCCGGAACTCTATCAGGCAGTTGCAGAAGTGTTAGCAATGGTATATCATATGAAAAACCAGAATTAATTAAGACGGAAGGAGGAAAATAACCATGAAAAAAGCGGATTTAGGAATCGCAGCATATCTGCTCTGTGCGGTTATTTTCTTTATTATACCAATTCCGAGCATCTTATTAGATGTTATGCTGATGGTCAACATTTCCATCGCATTGATCATCCTGTTCAATGCACTGTTTGTACAGGAAATCTTAGAGATGTCATTTTTCCCAACGTTATTGCTGTTTACCACACTGTTCAGAATTTCTCTGAACGTATCTTCCACACGTCTGATCCTGACAACCGGAGATCCGGGTAATGTCGTAGAGACTTTCGGAAGTTTCGTTGGTGGCGGTGATATGATCATCGGAGGCATTATCTTTATTGTACTGGTACTGATCCAGTTTATCGTTATCAATAAAGGTTCCGAGCGTGTATCTGAGGTAACGGCACGTTTTACATTGGACGCAATGCCGGGTAAACAGATGGCGATTGATGCCGACCTGAATACCGGTACGATCAATGAAAAACAGGCAAGAGAACGAAGAGAGAAGATTCAGGCAGAATCCAGCTTCTTCGGAGCCATGGATGGTGCTACGAAGTATGTAAAGGGAGATGCAGTTGCCGGACTGATCATTACATTCATCAACTTAATTGGTGGAACAGCCATGGGTATGATGCGTCAGGGACTACCATTTGCAGATGCGATCCAGCAGTATGGACTTCTGACCATTGGTGATGGTTTAGTAAGCCAGATTCCTTCTCTGGTCATTTCTCTTTCCACCGGTATTTTAGTTACCAAGGCATCGAAAGAGGCAGACTTTGGAGAGGTGCTGATCAAGCAGCTCTTTGGAATCCCAAAGGTATTATACATCGTAGGAGCAACCCTGATCTTTTTAGGAATTGTAACACCTTTAAATCCAATCCTGTTTGTTCCGTTTGGTGCAATGTATATTGTGGTAGGAAGAAAAATGCAGCAGACTGCGGGCATTGAAAGCATAGAGGAAGAAGTCTCGAAAGAAGAGACGGAAGCCGACGAGATACGAAGACCGGAGAATGTGGTTTCCCTGTTACAAGTAGACCCGATCGAGTTAGAGTTTGGATATGGAATCATTCCGTTAGCCGATGTCAACCAGGGTGGAGACCTGTTAGACCGTGTGGTTATGATTCGGCGGCAGATTGCGTTAGAACTTGGTACTGTTGTGCCAATTATCCGATTAAGAGATAATATTCAGTTAAATCCGAATCAATATATTATTAAGATCAAAGGCATACAGGTTACAGAGGGAGAGATCCTGTTTGACCACTATATGGCAATGAATCCCGGATATGTTACAGAAGAGATTTCCGGTATCCCGACCTTTGAGCCGTCCTTCCACCTTCCTGCGATCTGGATCACAGAGGGACAGAGAGAAAAGGCGGAGAGTCTGGGTTATACCGTTGTTGACCCACCGTCTATTATTGCAACACATCTGACGGAAGTCATCAGAAGCCATATTGCAGAACTGTTAACAAGACAGGATGTACAGAATTTAGTAGACAATATCAAAGAGAGCAATCCGGCATTAGTCGAGGAGCTGATACCAAAACTTTTAGGACTTGGAGAGATTCAGAAGGTATTGCAGAATCTGCTTAGCGAAGGAATTTCCATCAGAGATCTGCTGACCATTTTTGAGACATTAGCAGACCATGCATCGACTTCAAGAGATACCGATGTATTGACTGAATATGTACGACAGAGCCTCAAGCGGGCAATTTCAAATAAATATTTTCCGGCAAACGAGGTTACAAGTGTCGTAACGCTGGATCCGAAAGTAGAACAGGAGATCATGTCTTCTGTAAAGCAGACCGAACAGGGAGCATATCTGACGATGGATCCGGAAAAAACAAAAGCAATTATGGATTCTGTTGAGACAGAGATCGCAAAGTTAGAGAATCTTGGAAAGAGTCCGATTATCATTACATCTCCAATCGTGAGAATGTATTTTAAGAAACTGACAGAGGAATATTTTAAAGATTTGATTGTAGTATCTTACAATGAAGTGGATTCTAACGTAGAACTGCAGTCAGTTGGGATGGTGACAGACTAATGACAATTAATAAGTTTCAGGGAAAGACTGAGGAAGAAGCAAAAGAAAAAGCAAGACAGGAAATGGGTGCGGACGTTGTGATCATGAATGTGCGCACGATCAAAAGCAAAGGCTTTTTAGGACTGTTTAAGCAGACAACGTATGAGGTGACGGCAGCTAAAGAAGATACTGAGCAGGGAACACCGATGGCAGCCTTTCATTCTCCGTTTAAAATGCATGAGCAGATCAATCTGACTGCGGATGAACCGATCCAGGTGCCGCCGGTAGAGCATAAAGAGGCTGAGCCTGCAAAGGCAGTGGATATGTTTGAATCCGTACTGAAAGAAAATAAGGCAGACACCAATGGGATTGAGGAACGTCTGAACAGTTTACAGAACATGATCGAACACCGGTTTTCAGAAGAGGAACATCACCCGGAAGAAAATGAGGAACCGCTGATAACAAAAAAGGAACAGAGCAAGGCAGGAGCAGAGAATTTTCATTTTATTAAAATGCTCTATAAGACACTGTTAGATAATGATGTCAGTGAAAAATATGCAAATCAGGTGATCGATGAATTAGAGAATATTATGAAAGCCGGAAACAGTGTGGATTATATTCTATCTAATGTATATCAGAAGCTGATCTTAAAATTTGGTCAGCCCAAACCGATCGATCTAAGCGGCTCTAAGCCAAAAGTCGTCTTTGTCATCGGACCAACCGGAGTGGGTAAGACTACCACGATCGCTAAGATTGCGTCAAAATATAAGGTAGAGCAGGGAAAAAAGGTTGCATTTTTAACAGCAGATACTTACCGTATCGCAGCAGCAGAACAGCTGCGGACTTATGCAAACATTTTAAATGAGCCGTTTACGATCATTTACTCTGCAGAAGAGATGAACCAGGCAATTGCCAATGTCGAGGACTATGACTTGGTATTGGTAGATACAGCAGGATTCTCACACAAAAGTGAAAGCCAGAGAAAGGATATCAAAGAGCTGATCGACAGCGTGGATGAGGCATACGATAAATCCGTATATCTGGTATTAAGTGCGACAACGAAATACAGAGACTTACTTGATATTATTGATATTTACAAAGAAATATCAGAGTTCAAGATCATTTTCACGAAGTTAGATGAGACATCCACTTATGGAAATCTGCTGAATGTAAAATTATATTCCGATGCGGAGCTGTCCTATATTACCAACGGACAAAATGTACCCGATGATATTGAGATTTTTGACACTCAGAAAATCGTAAAGAATCTGTTAGGAGGAAAGTAACGCATGGATCAGGCAGAGGGAATCAGAAATGTGATTAAACTGCAGAATCAGCAGATGACGCCGAAAGCAAGAGTGATTACCATAACCAGTGGAAAAGGCGGTGTCGGAAAATCAAGTGTTGCTGTGAATCTGGCAGTTCAGTTACGGAAGTTGGGGAAGAGAGTTATCATTTTTGATGCAGATTTAGGTCTTGCAAACGTGGAAGTAATGTTTGGAGCAATACCAAAATATAATTTGAGCGACCTGATCTATCAGGGCAGGGATATACGCGAGATCATCACACCGGGTCCGATGGATATCGGATTTATTTCGGGGGGGTCCGGAATTGTGACGATGAACAATCTGACCAAGGACCAGATTTCCTATCTGGTACACAGCCTGTCAAAATTAGATGAGCTTGCAGATGTGATACTGATCGATACAGGAGCAGGAGTATCGGACAGTGTGTTGGAATTTGTGATCGCAAGTCCTGAAGTGATCCTGGTCACAACACCGGAGCCAAGCTCTTTGACAGACTCCTATTCACTGCTAAAAGCATTGTACCGGAATCCGGGATTTATCAAGAACGGGATACAGATACATGTGGTAGCCAATAAAGTGAACAGCGTACAGGAAGGAAAGCTGGTATACGATAAGTTAGAGTCTGTTGTATCACAGTTTTTGCATGGAACACTGCATTATTTTGGCATGATACCGCAGGATGCAGTGATAGAAAAAGCAGTACGGCAGCAAAAGACCGTATCCCTTATGGCACCGGAGTCCAATATATCTAACGCATTCAGAGTATTGGCAAATAATCTGGTCAATGAGGAGCAGGAGCAATTTATAATGAGAAGGGGATTTTCGCAGTTCTTTTCTAATATTTTAACCAGAAAATAGACTGATATATGAGGTGAAGAGATGGTTTCAGATATTTTACGTCCGGGAAACAAAGTAGAGATCAAGGCAGTACAAAAGATAGAAAGACAGGGCAGCACGGGGGAAGTAGCGCATGTCTATACAAGCAGGATACAGGAAATCCATGAAAATGGGGATATTGACATTTCCATGCCAATCGAGGAAGGTAAGTATGTGCTGTTACATTTAGGAGTCAGATTTGAGTTCGTATTTTATGCAGAGAAGAATCTGTACCGTGCCATTGGACAGGTAAAAGAGCGGTTTAAGTCTAACAATATCTACATGTTAAAAGTAGAATTAAAGACACAGCTTGCCAAGTTCCAGCGAAGGGAATATTATCGTTTTCCATGTGTCATGGATATGAAATATTACCGGATCGCCGAAAACGAATCCAAGGAAAGAGACACCGAAAAACTGCTAGAACACATACAGGGGGTACCGGACGAACAGGAGAAGCGGGCAACCATCTTAGATATCAGCGGAGGCGGAGCAAGATTTGTTTCCGAAGAAAAATTTGAAGCGAACCAGTTCGTTTTGATGGAGTTAGAACTGATCTCGGATAATATGGATAAGCAGTACCATATCAAGGGCAGGATCGTAGGATGGAAGAAATTAGAGTATCGCGAACCAAGATATGAGACAAGGATAGAAT
>OLPF01001245.1_pt1 | contig 22272 bp, 17 predicted proteins | sample 1673121 | NCBI WGS metagenome assembly OLPF01 (sample SAMEA3136756, study PRJEB25190) | human gut metagenome
TTTGGTAGTGCAGCTGTGTTTAATATCAATATGTCCATGTGGTTTGCGGCAATATTTATCGTGTCGATCAACACAGGTGCATATATGGCCGAGACCGTCCGCGGAGGAATTCTTTCAATCGATCCGGGACAGACAGAAGGTGCAAAAGCAATCGGTATGACACATGTACAGACCATGATCAATGTAATTCTTCCGCAGGCACTTCGAAATATTATGCCACAGATCGGCAATAACCTGATCATCAACATCAAAGATACCTGCGTACTTTCCATTATCGGTACAGTTGAACTGTTCTATACGACCAAAGGTGTGGCGGGTGCACTTTATACATACTTTGAATCCTTCACGATTGCGATGATCATTTACTTCATCATGACCTTTACCTGTTCCCGTATCCTGCGTGTGCTGGAACACAAGATGGACGGACCGGATAACTACGATCTGGCTACAGCGGATACACTGACACATACCAGCGGTATGTATTCTTACAGAGAAAGGAAGGATGACAGAGAATGAGTGAAACAATCCTTGAAGTACAGCATCTGGGAAAATCTTTCGGAAATAATGAAATCTTAAAAGATATTGATTTCTCTGTAAAACCAAAGGATGTTACCTGCATTATAGGACCATCCGGTTCCGGTAAATCCACACTGCTTCGCTGCATGAATCTTCTGGAGACGCCATCCTGCGGTGAGATCCGTTATCACGGAACAAATATCATGGACAAGCATGTAAATGTTCCTGAATACCGTTCAAAGGTCGGTATGGTGTTTCAGAATTTTAATCTCTTTAACAATATGACCGTTCTTAAGAACTGCACGGTCGGACAGGAAAAAGTCCTGAAAAAGAGCAAAGAAGAAGCGCACAAAAATGCGATGATGTATCTGGAAAAAGTTGGTATGGCACCGTATATTAATGCAAAACCGAAACAGCTTTCCGGCGGACAGAAGCAGAGAGTTGCGATCGCGAGAGCACTTGCGATGGAACCGGAGGTCCTGCTCTTTGATGAGCCAACTTCCGCATTGGATCCGCAGATGGTCGGAGAGGTGCTGGAAGTTATGCGGACGCTTGCAAAAGACGGTCTGACTATGATTATTGTCACACATGAGATGGCATTTGCTAGAGACGTTGCGAAGCACGTGATCTTCATGGGCGATGGAGTTATCGTAGAAGAAGGTACATCTCAGCAGATCTTTGAAAATCCGCAGAAAGAACTGACAAAAGAATTTTTAAGCCGTTTCAGAAATGCATAAAGTTAAGATGTTTAGATAAAACAACCCTTCCTGTTGTTCAGTGTTCAACAGGAAGGGTTGTTTTTCGGTTAATAAGAATTGGCGGTATGATTTTATGCGTTGGTTCGACAGACAGAGTTGGTTTTCTTTTATGCCGTTCTTCAATCTGGTTATTCAGAATGTCCATGGCAGATAAAGCGATTTTGTCAATCTGCTGTCCGACAGTACTGATCGGGATGATTGCCTCTCTTGAAACGGGAGAGTCATCGAACCCAATAATCTTGTAATCATCAGGCAGGCAGCCATACTTCTGAATCAGATGGTTGAGCATAATGTTGGCGAAGGTATCGTTCGGAAGAAAAATCCCTTTTGTTTTCCCTTTATATTTGGTATCGATTGTTTCAAGAAGGTCTTTGAGGATCCGGGATGTTTCATCATAAGTATGTCCGGTATCTGTAAGAAGCATTTCATGAGGAATGTTGTATTCCTTGCAGATATCAGAAAATCCCCGAATACGTTCGTAGGATGGTATCTGTTTGGGAATATCTGCATTGATATGGATCAGGATATCGGCACCTGTCTTGGCAAGAAGACTGGTTGCCTGTACACCACCCATATAGTTGTCTGTGTTGACACTGCTCACATACTGATCTTCACGCTCGATCGTTACGATTGGAATATTATAAGAAGCAAGTTCTATGGAAGGAATTGTGTGACTCAGAATGATCATGCCTTCGATTTTGTATGCAAGAAGTTCCTGTATATATTTTCGTTCGGTTGATTCGTGGTCATCTCCGGTGAATACGAGAAATTTATATCCAAAAGAGTCGTAGGTCTTTAGTATCTGATTCAGAATTTCTGAATAGTAGTGCATATAAAGGTTCGGAATAATGATTCCTATAAACTCTGTTTTTCCGTTCGCAAGTATTCTCGCGACTTTGTTTTCCTTATAGTTTAATTTTTCAAGAGCAGTTGCAATGATCTGCTGGTTTTCCAGGGTAAGAGAATCCGGATTATTAAAATATCTGGAAATGGTTGTTTTGGAAAAACCGGTATATTTTGCGATGTCACTGAAAGTTATATTTTTTTTACCCATATCAGGTTCCTTTCGATAAAATAAAATTTTACCATGTTATAGTGAGAAGTCAATTACTTTTATGATAACAGTATAGCAGAAATTTCAAAACAGAACAATGAAAACAATCAACAGAAACGGTTAAGTAACCGGTTTTGTAAAAACTTTACAAAGTGGAGATATGAAATTTGTATAAAGCAATGAAATTGCATATGATGGTTGACTTGATAGCATTGCTGTGATATTATCAAACCATAAAGTAACCGGTAACTTTACCGGTAACGTAGAACGAGCACAGGGAAAAGGAGGAGCACATGAAGAAAGCGAAACTGATTTTTCTTGCCGGTCTGGCTATGGCAGTCAGTCTTACAGGATGTCAGAAAAAAGAAGTAAAGCCCGGCGATGTGGCAGGATATGATGAGGGCGAACAGTATCTTTCAATCTGGGTCCACAGTATTGAGGATACTCCGGAAGGACAGGTTTACAGGGAATCTGTAGACAGCTTTAATGAGAAATATAATGGTAAATATTTCGCAGATATTGAATTTATTCCGAGAAATGACAGTGGAGGCGGTTATTCAGATAAGGTAAATTCTTCTGTACTGTCAGGAGGGCTTCCGGATGTGCTTACCCTGGACGGACCGAATGTGGCAGCTTATGCAGCGAACGGGATCATACAGCCACTTGCAGAGCTGACAGAGGAAGAAAGAGGAGAATATCTGGAATCCATTCTGGAACAGGGTACTTATAATGATAAGCTTTATGCACTTGGAGTTATGGAATCCAGTGTAGGGCTTTATTATAACAAAGATATTCTGGAAGAAGCCGGAATTGAGGTTCCGGATGCAGATCATCCGTGGACGACATCAGAATTTATGGATATTCTGGCTAAGCTGAAACCGCTGATGGATGAGAAGAATGGTTATCCGATCGACATGACATTCCCGGTAGGTGAAACAAGTATTTATTATTATGCCCCATTTATCTGGGCAAATGGTGGAAACCTGGTAAGTGAAGACGGACTGACAGTGGATGGATACTTTAATTCGGAGAAGAATGTTGAGGTCATGAATTATTTCCACCAGATTGTAGAGAACAAATACATGTCTGAAGCTCCAATAGAGAATCTGTTTGAAAGTGGAAGAGCAGCTTTCAAATTTGACGGGGCGTGGGAAGTCAACACAATCTACGAGAACTATCCGGATGTGAATCTTGGCGTTGCACCATATGTAGTTGGTGATGACTGGGATGGTGAAAGATATACACCGACAGGATCCTGGGCATTTGCAGCATCCTCAGAGACGGACAATATTGAAGGTGCAACAGAACTGGTCAAATGGATGAGTGGTGTGGAAAGTGGTGTAAGAATCTGGAATGAAGCAAAATCACTTCCGTCTACATACAAAGCGTTTGAACAGATTGATATATTCCAGACAGATGAAAACTACAATGCTCTGTATCAACAGTTAAGTAAATACGGACACCCGAGACCAAAAACTCCTGTATATCCACAGGTAAGTACATCTTTCCAGCAGGCACTTGAAAGTGTTGGACTGGGCGGTAAAGATGCGCAGGCAGAACTGGATAAATCTGTAGAAAGGATTAACGCGAAACTGGAACGTTATACGAGAGAATAATGAAGAAAAAAGAATCAATTTTAGGAATGGCTTTCTTTGGCCCGGCACTGATACTTCTTACGCTGTTTTTATTCCTGCCGATGGTGTTGACACTGGTATTCAGTTTTACAGATTACTTTGCGCTGAATCCGGATATGACACATTTTGTGGGCCTTGAAAACTACATTAATATTTTTAAGGATGAACTGTTTGTAAAATCCTTCTTCAATACGGTGAAATTTGTAATTATCATCGTTCCTTGCCAGTGTATCGGAGCACTTGTTCTGGCACTTGCAATCAACAAAGTCACACATTGTAAAAAATACTTCAAAGTAGCATTTTTTATCCCGGTTGTAATGTCTCTGGCAGTTGTATCCACACTCTGGATGGACATCTACAGCCCGGAAGGAATCTTAAATACAATGCTTGCACACATTGGAATCAATGCACAGCCATTTATCCATAGTGCAAAACAGGCGCTTCCGTCCATCGCAGTTATGAGTGTATGGCAGGGTGTCGGATATCAGATGATCATCTTCCTTGGTGGACTCCAGAATATTAATCCGGCACTTTATGAAGCAGCAGAAATGGATCATGCAAGTGGATGGCAGAAATTTAAAGACATTACACTTCCGGAACTGAAACCTCTCTGCGTTTTCGTTTTTATCACTGTTACAATCGGTGCGTTCCGTATGCTGGTACAGCCGATGGTCATGACAGGTGGAGGACCGGATCACTCAACATACACACTTGTATATGATATTTATGAAACCGGCACAATGAACTGGGAGATGGGACTTGCATCAACAATGGCAATTGTATTTACAATATTTGTTGTTATCCTGACGATCATACAGAATGTACTGACCAAAGGAAAGGAGGAGAAAAAACATGTTAACAAAAAAGCAAAAAACATTTAACTGGGTTCTGGCAGTTGTTTTGCTGCTACTCTCTGTATTCTTCCTGTTTCCGGTTATCTGGATGCTTGCAAACTCCTTTAAACCAGATGCAGCGATCACAGCAGATATGAATTCCATAGCAGCATTTATTCCTCCTGCTTTAAATGGAAATTATTTTGAAAACTATATTACGATTCTGACAGATACCAATTTCCTTCGTTACATGATTAATACTCTGGGATATGCGGCACTGCTGATCGTACTTGGGGTTATTGTAAACGGACTTGCAGGCTATGCACTTGCAAAGATTAACTTTCCATTCCGCGACCAGTGGCTTTTGATCATCATGATGCTTCTGATCGTACCGACAGAAACCGTTATCACGATACACTTTCTGATCATTGCAAAAGCAGGACTACTGAATACCGTGATTGGATATGTACTTCCAATGATCGTGAATCCGTTTAATATCTTTCTGTTCCGACAGGTTTTCGTAAGTCTGCCGGATGATGTTTATGAGGCGGCACAGCTTGACTTCTGCAGTCCGGTAAAATATTTCTTTACCATGGTATTGCCAATGTCAAAGACAGTCGTTGCAACTGTCAGTGTGTTTACATTCCTTGGAGTATGGAATGACTATCTCTGGCCGTCACTTGTATTTACATCCAGTGATCTTCTGACCGCGCAGATTGGTCTGAACTCCATAACATCCAATGACAATACAACAATGGGACAGACACTTGCAGTAATCACACTGATCACAATCCCTGTTATTATTATTTATGCACTGTTCTCCAAACAGATTGTAGAAGGTGTAACATCAACTGGTTCCAAGGAGGGTTAATGAATTATGAGTTTTATAGAATTTAAACATATCGGAAAAAAATATGCAGGAGCAGAACACAAATCTGTAGATGATTTTAATCTTAATATAGAAGAAAAAGAATTTATCGCATTTGTAGGACCGTCTGGATGTGGAAAATCCACAACACTTCGTATGATTGCCGGATTCGAAGAGATTACAGAAGGAGATCTGTATATTGACGGCAAAAGAGTGAACGAGACAGCACCGAGAGACCGTGGTATTGCGATGGTATTCCAGAACTATGCCCTGTATCCGCATATGACCGTAGAAAAAAATATCGGATACGGGCTGAAGAACATGAAGATGCCAGCAGACCAGATCAAGAAAAAAGTAGACTGGGCAATTGATATCCTGGGACTGCAGGAATTCCGTTACAGAAAACCGAAGAATCTTTCTGGAGGTCAGAGACAGAGGGTTGCACTGGGACGTGCAATAGTAAAAAATCAGAAGGTATTTCTGATGGATGAGCCACTGTCCAATCTGGATGCAAAACTTCGTGTCAGCATGAGAACAGAGATCAGCAAGCTGCATCGTGAAATGGGTGCAACGACGATCTATGTTACACATGACCAGGTTGAAGCCATGACTATGGCTGATCGTATCGTTATCATGAAAGAGGGCGTGATCCAGCAGGTTGGAAAACCAATGGAATTATATGATCATCCGGTAAATAAATTTGTTGCGGGATTTATAGGATCCCCGCAGATGAACTTCTTTGATGTTACCTTAAAAGGAAACGAAGTAACATTTGAAGACGGAAATAAACTGATGCTTCCGGAAGCTATTCTTAAGAAACTGAATGGTAAAGAAGGCGAGATGACACTTGGTATCCGTGGAGAAGATCTCAAAATGGATGGACACAACCTGGAACTTTATAAAGAAAATAAAATGAAAGCTGTGATCACAGATACAGAAGTCATGGGAAATGAGAATAACCTGTACTTCCAGTTCGGAGGCTGCCAGGCAGTTGCACGAGTTTCTAAATATGAGATCAGCCAGGTTGGAGATGAAATTGAATTTGTATTTATGCCATCCAAGATTCATTTCTTTGATAAAGAAACTGAGATGAATTATTTATAGGAGTGACGTTGATAATGCGAGAAGTAAAGATTTTTTTAGGGACAATAGAAAGAGTAAAAGATTTTGTCAATGCTGTGACGCGTCTGGACTGTGATGTAGACATTGTGTCCGGAAGATATGTGATTGATGCAAAATCAATCATGGGAATTTTCAGCGTGGATCTGTCCAAAGCGGTTGATCTGAGAATTCATGCAGAAGGCACTGAAGCAGAAAAAGCAATGGAAGTAATCAGTCCATTCATAGAAAAATAGAAAGTGAGCAGAATATGCAGAAAATATATGTAAAACCGAAAGACTACTGGATGAATGACCCGAATGGCTTTATATATTACAAAGGTATGTATCATCTTTTTTACCAGTGTTTCCCGTATGCGCCGCGCTGGGGACGGATGCACTGGGGACATGTTGTCAGCAAAGATCTGGTGAACTGGGAAGAACAGGGGATTGCACTGTTTCCAAGCAAAACAGATGACCGGAGTGGATGTTTTTCCGGAAGCGCCATTGAAGAAGATGGCAAAATGCAGCTGTATTATACCGGTGTGAATTATCTTACAGAAAATCCAGAGGATATCAATTTGTGTGTGGATGAACATTTTGTTTCCGCACAGCTTAAGATAACTTCAGAAGATGGCTTGCATTTTGATAATATTAAAGACAAAAAGACGGTGATTCCAGTCATTCATGATGAGGGGATCGGAGATGCACGTCACACAAGAGACCCGAAAGTCTGGAAAGACGGTGAGAGATGGTACATGGTACTTGGAAGCACCATTGAAGACAAACAGGGAAAACTTTTGTTCTTTACAAGTACAGATGGAGAAGAATGGAAATTTGCGAATTCTGTAACCAGAGAAAACTTCGGCTGGATGTGGGAATGTCCGGATTATTTTGAAGTAGATAACAGGCAGGTAGTAATCTTTTCACCGATGCAGTTATTTAAAGATGGAAAAGCAGAGGATGCACAGACCGTCTGTATGCAGGTGAAATTTGATAAAGAAACCTGTGCGATGGAACTGCCGGAAGAATATCAGTTTCTGGATTATGGAACAGACCTTTATGCACCACAGAGCACCCTCGATGAGGAGGGAAGAAGAATCCTGACTGCGTGGCTTCGTATGCCGGAACCGGTGGATGGGAAATGGCAGGGAATGATGTGTATTCCACGTGTTGTAGAAGTAAAAGAAAATCATATCTATTTTCGCGTTCATCCGAATGTTCAGGCGGCATATACAAAAGAAATCTCCGCACCATCTGAGGCGGACGAAAGTGGATATCGTCTGAGATTTTCCCTGGAGGATGGGGATAAAGTAGATGTCGGAGGATATGTGATTTCCAGAAAAGGGGATAAAATCTGTACTGACAGAAGCTGCCTTTTTGGAAAATATCCGAATCACAGAGTGAAATTTGAGACACCGGAGATGAAAGGATTTGAAATCGAAGTATATGTGAATCCGAACCAGATCAGTGTTTTTGTGAACGATGGTGAAGCGGTGATTACCAATGCCGTGTATGATCTGGGCAAAGAAATAGAGACAGATGTAAAAATGAGAATAGAAACTCTGGAAAAATAAAGAACTCCGGTCATGAAGAAATTTGTGACCGGACAATGATAGGGATGGAGAAAACATATTTTTCTCCATCCCCATTTCATGTCACGAATCTGATATTTTCAGCTTGTATTTTGTATATTCAAAGTATGATATAGAGTATAGTGTAAGAAAAATCAGGCGAAGAATAGCTGGAACAGGAGATGAGAGATATGAGATATGGATATTTTGATGAAGTAAAAAAGGAATATGTGATCACACGTCCGGATACACCGGCACCGTGGGTAAACTATCTTGGCTCACCAGAGTATGGGGCAATTGTTTCAAATAACGCAGGGGGATACAGTTTTGCAAAATCAGGAGCAAATGGAAGAATCCTGAGATATATTTTCAATCAGTTTGATCAGCCGGGACGGTATATTTATCTTCGTGATAATGAAAGTAAGGATTACTGGTCTGCATCCTGGCAGCCGGTAGGCAAAGATCTGGAGACGTACAAAAGTGAATGTCATCATGGAACAGCATACACAAAAATGATGGCAGACTACAGTGAAATTCACTCAGAAGTAAGATATTATGTGCCGTTGGAGCAGTCTTATGAAGTATGGAGTCTGGCAGTAACAAACTATTCTGAGAAAAAACGTGAACTCACAGTAACAGGATATGCGGAATTTACCAATAACAGTAACTATGAACAGGATCAGGTAAATCTTCAGTATTCTCAGTATATCACACAGACGGTTTTCAGAGGGAACCGTGTACGTCAGATGATTCATGCAAACCTGGATCGTCTGGAAGAAGGTGAAAACATTGATAACAAAAATGTATTCAACAGATTCTTCGGACTGGCAGGAGCTGACGTGAATTCCTGGTGCGGAGACAAAGAAAGCTTTCTCGGAAGATATCACGGATATAACAATCCAGAGGGCATAATCACGGGAAAACTCAGCAATAAGGGAAATTATAATGAGAATAGCTGTGGAGCACTTTCAACAGTTTTAAGCCTTGCTCCGGGGGAAACAAAAGAAATCACTTTTCTTGTTGGAATGAAAGATGATGCAGAAGCGGGCGAAATCGTGGAGCATTACAAAAATTGCCAGGATGTATGTAAAAGAGAACTGGAAGAACTGATCGAATACTGGCATGGTCAGCTTTCTCACTTCCAGATCAGAACCCCAAGTCCGGAATTTAATACCATGATCAATACATGGAATGCATACAACTGTTTTATGACTTTTATTTGGTCACGGGCAGCTTCTTTTACCTACTGTGGACTCCGCAATGGATATGGATATCGCGATACAGTTCAGGATATTCAGGGAGTGATTCATCTGGCACCGGAGATGGCGGTGGAAAAAATCCGATTCATGCTTTCAGCACAGGTGGATAACGGCGGTGGACTTCCGCTTGTAAAATTCACACATAACCCGGGACATGAAGATACTCCGGACGATGCTTCCTATGTACAGGAAACAGGACATCCGGCTTATCGTGCAGATGATGCACTGTGGCTCTTCCCTACAGTCTATAAATATGTTTCAGAAACAGGCAATGTGGCATTCATGGATGAAGTGATTCCGTTTGCAAACAAAGATGAGGCAACCGTATATGAACATCTGAAACGTGCAATTGCATTTTCTGAAAATCATCTTGGAAAACATGGAATGCCGGCAGGTCTTTATGCAGACTGGAATGACTGTCTCAGACTTGGAAAAGATGGAGAGTCAACTTTTGTAGCACTGCAGTATTATTACGCAATGACGATTCTCAGAGAATTTGCAGAGTACAAAGAGGATAAAGAATATATTGAATATCTTAACGAAAGTCAGAAGAAACTTGGAAAACTGATCCAGGATCTCTGCTGGAATGAAGACCGCTTTATCCGTGGATTTACAGAAGATGGAGCTGTGATCGGAAAGCGCACAGATCCGGAAGCGAATATGTGGCTGAATCCGCAGAGCTGGGCGGTGATCAGTGGTCTTGCAGACGATGCACAGGCAGATCTTGCACTGGATATGGTTTATAAGAGACTGAATACGGAATATGGAGCAATCCTGATGGATCCTCCATACCATGCTCATGCATTTGAGGGTGCGCTGGCTGTGATCTATAATGCAGGAACCAAGGAAAATGCAGGGATTTTCTCACAGTCACAGGGATGGATCATTCTTGCAGAAGCTCTGAGAGGACATGGAGAGAGAGCTTTTGGCTACTTTATGGAAAATGCGCCTGCGGCACAGAATGACAGGGCAGAGATCCGAAGACTGGAACCATACTGCTATGGACAGTTTACAGAGGGAAAAGCAAGCCCGAATTTCGGACGCTCTCATGTACACTGGCTGACAGGAACAGCATCTACCGTTATGGTAGGGTGTGTAGAAGGTATCCTTGGTATGCGTCCTGACTTTGGCGGACTGAGAATTGCACCATCTGTTCCGAAAGAATGGGATAAATTTGAAATTGATAAAGATTTCCGCGGATGTAAACTTCATATCACAGTCCATAATCCGGGACACGTGGAATCTGGTTTCAAGAAGATGATTGTCAATAGAGAAGAACTGGGAGAAAATTATATTCCTCAGGAAAAGCTTACAGAGATTACAGAAGTAGAACTGTTCATGTCATAAAAAGGAGACAGCATGAAATATATAAAATTTCAGGATAAAAAAGGAACGTTTACCATTCAGAGTCCGGAAAACTACAGTGGTCTGTATTTTCCGCTGGCGGGTGATGGAGGACTGAAATCCAGTATCACTCCGAACCTTGGAGGAGACAGCAAGACAGATCAGAACCATTTTCTTTTGGAACCGGTAAGTATTGAAAATCTTCACAATAATCGCAGTACCAGAAATTTCTGGTGTCGTACAGAAGGTAAGGGATGCTGGTCTGCAACGGGAATTTCAGCCGAGCAGGAATTACAGAAATTTACAGAAGCTCAGGATAAAAGCATTCTGGAAGCCGGTTTTATGTGGCAGAAAGTGACCAGAACTTCTGCAAAATATGGTCTTCAGTCAGAAATCACTTCTTTTGTTGCTGTGGACGGAGCAGCAGAGATTGAACTGGTCAGAATAAAAAATATATCTGAAGAAGTGACAAAAATCACTCCGATTGCTGCAATACCGCTTTATGGAAGAAGCGCGGACAATATTCGAGATCATCGTCATGTGACATCGCTTCTTCACAGAATCAATACAACAGAATATGGTGTGGAAGTCACACCGGTGCTGTCTTTTGATGAAAGAGGTCATCAGAAGAATCATACCACCTATTTTGTATATGGATATTCAGAAAAAGGCGATGCGCCGGAGGCATTTTATCCTACTGTGCAGGAGTTTATAGGAGAGGGCGGTACTTATCTGAATCCAGAAGCAGTAAGAAAGAACAAGCCAGGCAGAAAGGCAGGAAGCAGAGCTGAGGGAAAAGAGGCAATGGGAGGCATCCGCTTTGCGGATGTTGAGCTAAAGCCGCAGGAAACAGCAGGTTTTATCATACTGGCAGGACTGACAGAGAAGAAAGAGAGTATTGCCAAAACTGTCGCAAAATACAGAACAGAAGAGCAGGTGCAGAACGTTCTTGAAGAGGTGAAATCCTACTGGCAGAAAAAAGTAAATGTATCTTATGAAACCGGTGATGCAGATGCTGATAATTATATGAAATGGATCAGCTTTCAGCCGGTACTGCGAAGAATCTATGGTTGTTCTTTTCTCCCATACCACGACTATGGAAAAGGCGGACGGGGATGGAGAGATCTCTGGCAGGACTGTCTTGCACTCCTGATCATGAATCCGGCTGTAGTGCGTCAGATGATTGTTGCCAACTATGGCGGTGTCCGTATTGACGGAACAAATGCCACGATTATTGGAAATAAACAGGGAGAATTTATCGCGGACAGAAATAATATTGCCCGCGTCTGGATGGATCATGCATTCTGGCCGTTTGGAACGACGAAGCTGTATATCGATCAGACCGGCGATATGGATATTCTGTTTGAAAAAGTTCCATATTTCAAAGATCTTCAGTCAGGAAGAGGAACAACACACGATGAAGAATGGAATACAGCTTACGGAAAACAGCAGAAAGTAGAGAGCGGAGAGGTTTATTTCGGAACAATTCTGGAGCATATTCTTCTGCAGAATTTAACTGCTTTTTATGATGTAGGTGAGCATAATGAAATGAAACTCCATGGAGCCGACTGGAACGATGCCATGGATATGGCGTGGGACAATGGTGAGAGTGTGGCGTTTACCTGTGCCTATGCAGGCAATATGAATAACATTGCAGACTGTCTGGAAAACCTGGAACGCATAAGCGGAATTAACCGGGTTGAGATTGCCAGTGAAATGGAATGTCTGTTTTCCTGTGGAAGAGATCTATATGAGAATGCAGACAAAAAAAGAAAACTGCTGGGGTCTTACACCCAAAAGTGTGCACACAACATCAGCGGCGACACAGTGATTGTAAGAATTGATGAGATAGTCAGAAATCTGCGTGAAAAAGCAGACTGGATGATGGAAAATATCCGAAAGAATGAATGGATCACAGATGGTGGAGACGGATGGTTCAATGGTTATTATGATGACCACAAGAATCCGGTAGAGTGCTGCGAAAAAGATCGTGTACGCATGATGCTGACCAGCCAGGTATTCGCGATCATGAGCGGAACTGCAACAAAAGAGCAGACTGCTGCGATCAGCAGAAGTGCAGATAAATATCTGTTCGATGAGAAAGCAGGCGGTTATCGACTGAATACAAATTTCAGAGAAGAGAAATTTGATCTTGGCAGAATGTTCGGCTTTGCCTATGGTGAAAAAGAAAACGGAGCTGTTTTCTCTCACATGGCAGTTATGTATGCAAATGCTCTGTACAGTCAGGGATTTGTAAAAGAAGGATATAAAGTGCTCAATACACTTCTTCATGCGGCAATGAACTTTGAAAGCAGCTATATGTATCCAGGACTTCCTGAATATTTTGACAGTGATGGAAGAGGGCTGTATGCATATCTTACCGGTGCAGCAAGCTGGTATATGCTGACCATGATCACAGAAGCTTTTGGAGTAAGAGGAGAGATTGGCAATCTTGTGATCGCACCGGCACTTATGGCAGAACAGTTTGATAAAGAAGGAAATGCAGCACTCTATCTGGAATTTGCAGGAAAGAAATTTGAGGTTCACATTTCCAATCCAGACAAAAAGGAGTATGGAGAATATCAGATCGTTCAGGCGTACTGTGACGAAAAAGAAATAGAAAAAAGAGCAGACGGAAGTGCCTGTATGAAAAAAGAGACGATTGAACAGTTGTCTTCAGATGAGATACATAATATTACTATAGTATTACAATAAAAACAACCCGACATTATGTAGTAAAATGACATAATGCCGGGTTGTTTTCTGCTTTTCTCAATGCCGGGGAGAGACAGAGGCATGTCTGTTGGTCTACCACATGGATTTGTAGTATTTGTCGCGGTATTTCTTTGGTGTCAGTCCTATATAGCCTTCAAAAATCTGTATAAAGTGACTCTGTGAGGAAAAGGAAAGATACGCCGCAATATCCACGATAGACTGATCAGAATATCTGAGAAGATGAGTGGCTTTTTCTATTTTCTGTTCACGGATATAGTCACTGATCGATACACCAAGATTCTGCTTGAATATACGGGAAAGATAATTGCAGGACAGCCCTGTATGGTCAGCCAGATCCTGAATGGTGATTCTTTCTTTTATGTGAACGTAGATATAGTTGATGCATTCAATGACAGGTTTGGACAGAACAGAACTTTTTTTCTGAAGAAGCATTTTTCCGGTAAAATCTTTTGCCATAATATGATGGAGGTCTGCAACTTCACGGACTGAAGTGCAGGAATCCATTTTTAAGATATAGAAGTCGCTGAGGCGATAGGCCTGCTCCGGTTCCAGCCCTCCGTTAATGCAATAACGGGTCAGCATGGCGGCAGTTACCACAAAGTGATATTTGATATTGTTCAGAGGATTTCTTGAAAGGACACCAGTTCCTTCGAGCTGAAGAAAGGAATCTTTTTTGCAGTTTGCAGTGACAGTCTCCATGTCTCCGCTTCGGACTGCATTATAAAAAGAGTATTCTACGGAGGGAGAACGGTGCAGGATCTCCATTTCATTGTTTTCCATTTCAGTGTGGTACCAGTCTTTTGAAATTGCCATAAACATTACTCCTTAATGTGTTGATTTTTTATATTATGGATACAGCTTTTTCGAATATTATCGTTCGGGTGTCAAGGTAGTAGGTCCGGATTTTGTCGGCATGAAAAACTACATCAGTCTTTTGAAATCAGACATGTTCCTCAGATCCTGACAAACGGACAGGGTAATCCGGACAGAACATCCATGACACTGATCATGTTCCTGAACAGTCATCTGAAGAGCAAGAATTATGGAATGGCAGGTTCATTATCTGTTTACCTGTTCATCATCAGTGGTATCCTCTGCTTCTTTGTTTACAGAATGACCAATGACAACGATCCAGATGGTTCAAAAAGGCAGCTAAGAAACGTGCAAAAGAAGAAAGGAGAAGAGCAAGATCATGAAAGCAAATTCAGGAAAACGTGTGATGAGCATTGTCGCACATATTGTACTCATTCTCTTATCTTTTATGTGTCTGTTTTTCTTTGCGATTCTGCTTATCAATGCAACGCATTCACATGCAGAACTGCAGAAAGGCTTTTCTATCATTCCGGGTAAACATTTTATGGATAACCTGAGAAGTGTGGCAAATGATGGAAGCTTTCCAATGTTCAGAGGAATCATTAACAGTGTGGTCGTGTCCGGATGCTCTGCAGCATTATGTACATACTTTTCTTCTCTGACTGCATATGGCATTTATGCTTATGATTTCAAGGGAAAGAAAGTTGCTTTTACTTTCATCATGGCAATCCTTGTTATGCCGACACAGGTAACTGCAATGGGATTCCTGAGACTGATCACAAAGATGGGAATGTATGATTCACTTCTTCCGCTGATTATTCCGTCCATTGCTTCACCGGCAGTATTTTATTTTATGTACAGTTATTTACAATCCTCTCTTCCGCTGTCACTGGTGGAAGCTGCCAGATTTGACGGAGCTGGAGAGTTCTATACATTCAACCGTATTGTACTTCCAATCATGAAACCAGCGATCGCAGTTCAGGCAACCTTTACCTTTGTTGGATCATGGAACAACTACTTCGTACCGGCATTGGTCATCCAGTCCAAGAACAAGATGACGGTTCCGATCCTGATCGCAACATTACGAGGTGCTGATTACATGAACTTTGATATGGGTAAGATTTACATGATGATCACTGTTGCTATCGTACCGATCATTATTGTTTATCTGCTCCTGTCAAAATATATCATCGCAGGTGTTACGCTGGGTGGCGTAAAAGAGTAAAAGAGTAAAAATAAAAGTTATCATTAGTCAAAAGAACGCGGCAGGAAATGACATTATCATGCCTGGAAATGCAGAAGATGCCGAGAGTATTCGTAATGCATACAGAAACGGAGATTTTACAGAAGAAGAAATCCGTTCCTGTGCAGGCAGGATTCTTGAACTGATCAGTCAGCTGGCATATTTTCGTACTTCATCAGGGTGTCATAGTAAAAACTTCTCTAAGTTATTGACGAGTTGCTTTGCGTTCTTTTTTCTCGGCATACATTTTTTCATCAGCAAGGTTTATGTAGTCATTGAGTGAGAAGACAGAATCATCTGCAACCACAAATCCGATGCTTGCCTCGATAGGGAATGCCATACGGCTGTTCCTGGAAAGCGTGGCGAGGGAATCAAGGAGATTCTGTTTAAGCTTTTGCATCTGTGTCTGATCGTAGTCTGGTATCACACATACAAATTCATCTCCGCCATAGCGCATGGAGACAGAATTGGCAGGGCAGTGCTGCCGGATGACAGATGCGATGCTGCTGATTGCAAGATTTCCCATATCATGTCCGAAAGTGTCGTTGATATATTTCAGATGATCGGCATCAATAAACATGATTCCGACAGGTTTTTTACTTTTCATATATTGATTAAACACAGGCAGCGCCAGCTTTTCATATGCCATACGATTATAAAGCCCTGTAAGGGAATCGTGGATGTAAAGCTGAGAAAGCTGCCTGTTTTTCTTTTGGAGAATCAGTTTTCCGTAAAGCGCCTCGATGGAAGTACGGAAGGTGTTCAGTGTCTCAAAAAGAAACTGATGCGTAAGAAGATAATCGCAGTTTTCGAGAACCAGGTAGCCAATCTCACGTTTGCGGAAATGAACCGGGACAAAGAAATATACATTTGGGATGTCGGACTCGGAGACTTCCGGAAGTAGTTTCCCTGTGGAAAGATCCAGTTCGCCTGCTTCATTTCCGCTACATGGATAAACGACAGTCATCTGCTTTGGATATCCGAAATCCAGATACAGATCATCCGGAATTTCAGCAAGTGCATCGATTTTTTCCAGAAGAAAAATATCCGGATTCATAAGCAGAGACAGGTTTCCGCAGCCATGAGTGGAAAGCCAGGTATGCAAATGCTCTGCGAGTTCGGTGAAACTGGTGCAGTCAAGAAGAAAACGATCAAGATCCATCATCCAGTTGAGCATGTCTCCCTGACGGACTTCAGCCATGATCTGACTGGATACATATTTTCCGGGATCAGCAGGAAAGAGGGAAGTGCAGCCACTGCTTTCACGATATATACAACGGGTAGGCGAAAACACCTGCGAAGATTTAGCAGTGCCATTCCAGACATCAGCAAGAAGTCCCAGTGCATTATACATAATATGTGCTTTGGAAAATTCAACAGTCGTGATAGGCGGATAAAAGTTTATGGATTTTGTCGTATTGTCAAATCCGGTCACAAGAAAATCACCGGGGACAGAATATCCGGCATCCTGCGCAGCAAGACAGACACCTGCGGCAATATTGTCATTAGCGCAGACAAAAGCTTCAGGAAGGAGTCTGCGTTCCTGAAAAACAGTAAAGGCCTTGAGTCCTGTTTCTACTTCATAGTTCAATTCATATATACGATCTGGTTCAAAGGCGATTCCATGTTTTTTAAGTGTATCTTTGTAGGCGAGAAAACGCTGCTGATTTTCCTGATTTCCGATGATTCCGCCGACATAATTGAGCTTTGTACAACCATGCTCAGTGATCAGATGTTCCATCAGAGTACAGATTGCATGGTAATTGTCAATTCCTGAAAAATAAAGATCCGGTACTTTGTCCAGAAAAGAAATGACGGGAACAGATGCTCTTCTGGCACGGATTATGACTTCTTCTTTAAGTTCGTGGTCAGGAATAAGAGCAAGATCAAGAAGAATTCCATCGAAGTCTGAAAGCCTGGGAAGTCGGAAAATGTTATATTCACCGACATTGTAGCTCTGATCCTGACTGAAGTTTCCAAAACAGTGAAAAATGTATAAATCTATATCGGAATTATGGTCGGAAATATATCGTCGATATCCATGAAGCCATTCATGGGTCATATAGCGGGCCTGGCCATTTGTGATAAGTGCGATTTTTTTCATCCTAAGACTCCCACAGCAATATAATTATGTCTATTATAACGAAGTATGATGGAAAATACCAGACTTTTTGTACAATTATATACAAAAATGACAGCCTTGGGAAAGCTGTCATTTACAGGACTGTTATTGTATGATGTATCTTTGGGAATGTATGATGTATCTTTGGGAATTTATATGTGAAGTTGGATCATTTGGGCTCTTTCCCGGCGGCGAAGGCCATCATCATCTCATTAGTGAGACTGCTGTCAGTGTCCTGACCGATAATTTTGTCACGTTCAAACCACTGTGCGATGGAAAGCTCCTCGTGATCTACGGTAAGGGTATCGTCGCCGTCTATATCGCAGAAAAATCCAAAAAGCAACGTCCCGGAGAAGGACCACGGCTGGCTTTTGTAATAGCGGAGATTTTTGACTTTCAGACCAACCTCCTCCATGACCTCGCGATGCACAGTTTCTTCAATTGTCTCACCAATTTCTGCGAAACCGGCGATCAGGGCATATTGTTTAAAACTCCGGCCTTCGTATTTGGAGCAGATGATCTTGTCACCGTTTGTGATGCCGACGATCACAGCCGGCATAAGTACCGGGTATTCCTGGCGTCCACAGGAAGGACAGTACATCATACGTTCCTTCTTGTCATGTATCATCGGCTGACCACAGCATCCACAGAAACGGCGGTTACGATACCAGAACCAGAGCTGATATCCGGTGATCACTGCGAAAGAGAGATACTGTGGCTGTACATAACGGAGTTCACGGTTTTCATAAAAACCATAGCCAGGCAGCAGAGCAGTGTCCAGATCCGGAATCAGGTAAAAACGTTCTTCGTCAATAGAGAAAAGATAAATATAATTTTCATATAGATCGGCTGCTTTGTCTTCCAGCTCGCGAAAGCGTGGAAGTGTGATAACATCGGAACTGTCCTCTTTGCGGAAAAAACTCTTTCCATTTTCGTAGGCCAGAATGATACTGTTTTCATCCGGTGCTACCGGTTTATATTCATTGTGATAAGTGTGCGGGGCAATATCCTGAATCATAAAAAATCCTCCTTTGGTTGCTTGGCCTGTATCTGTCGGAACACAGGACGGAAAATATAATTCAGTATAGGACATATGCAGAAAAAAAGCAATGCTGCTGTGAACGGAGTGAACAGTAACATAAAATGATAAAAATTTGACAAAATGTTATGCGGGTTATTGACAGCAAACTGGCATCGTGTTATTATGATGTCAGTATAATTCCATATTGAACATATGAAGTGCAGATTGTTGTCCGCGTAGCAATCTGAAGAGGGAATCAGGTGCAAGTCCTGAGCGATCCGGTCACTGTAACAGAGGAGCGACTTTTCAATATTCCATTGTACGATAGTATGAGAAGGGGAAGAGGAGCGATGATACTGAAGTCAGGAAACCTGCTTTGTATGGCGAGGTTAAACTTCCGTGTAAAGTGTAACAACCAACTTGGGGATATCCGCAATCCCGGAGCGTTGTCTGCTGATTGGAAGCAGGCATTTTTTTATGGAATTCGCCTGTTCGTATGAATTATACCTATGTGTTTGTGGTTTTGCCACCACAGACCAGAACCCTTTAGGGGTATGATTAAATGGCAGGCGGTACTACTCCGGATGCATTCGTTCCCTCCGCATATTATGAACGGATTCATTGTCTACCCCGGAGCAGTATCGCAAATCCTCAGAATATGAATCAAAGATGACCAGTTCGGCAGAGCCGTGACTGGATTTTTTTATGTAAAGGGAGAATCAAAATGGAGAAACCGTATTGGGAAGGAAAACATTATGCTTTTTTCAGTAATAAAGAATGTGAATATTTTCCGTGTCATGCAGGAGCTGATCCGGAGAACTTTAACTGTCTGTTTTGTTACTGTCCGCTGTATGCACTGGGAGATAAATGCGGCGGGAATTTCAGAATGACCGAGAAGGGAATTAAAGACTGCACGAACTGTCAGCTGCCGCACAAAGCACAGAACTACGGGTACGTAACCGGGAAATATAGCGAGCTGGCGGAGCTGATGAAGAAAATGAGAGAAGCAGAGAAAGATACTCAAGAATAGTACGGACGCGAGGATGGGGAACTGCGTGCGATAAACTCCAGGTTATCTGTTTGCAAATGAATATCCGCTACGTTTGCTGAACACGCTGCGTTTCCGAATTTCATACATGCGCTTATTAGCGATTGCTTCGCATAACTCGCTGTCGCTCAGACAGATGCTCCGCAACCGCAGCTGGCATGTATGAAATTTACGGAAGCCTTGCTGAGTTCTGTAAACGTAGCGGATATTTTTTCAAGACAGCCGTATCTTTTTATCACGCAGATATTCCCAGTCCGCGTGTCCTGTATCTTCACATCAGATAGCTTTTTCTTATGTTCTCTTAATTTCATAACCAGCTCCCTTCCCCACGACCGGGAAGGCCTCGCCGGCCAGCAGCCGAAGGCTGCGGTCCGCCCACGGGGAGTGGTGGCATCACAAAGATGATACAGAACCACAGAGTAGTAAAATAATAGGATGTCTACCTGGTAAAAAAAGAGAACACCATTCAAAATTAATATTGGCTATACACAGAAAAAAGAAACAACATTCTGATGAATTGACATAGTAAATTTCCGCAGATTCTGACTGCGCTAATGATGACTGCGTTGCACTGTCTGAGCACCGGATGGTGCGAGTTTGCAAAAGCAGTCATCCATAGATGCGCGGGAAGAATCCGGAAATGCAGCGTGTCAATGAAACAGGATGTTGTTCTCTTTTTCGTTATATAGCATAATCGATTTGAATGTCGTTCTCTTTAGGTGAGAGCATTTATTCACTTCTCACTCAGTATCATCTTCAACCGGGGAAAATTATACAAAACCAGTTGCTTTTTCTTTTTTCTTTTGGTATCGTGATAATAACAAAAATAGAAAAGGAGTAAGCGTATGAAAATCAAAAAAATTGCAGCATTCGGTCTTTCTGCATTGATGGCAGTGAGCCTTTGCGGCGGCAGCGTTTCCGCGGCAGATTTTACAGACCAGGCGGTGGCCTATGAAGCAGACGATTCGGCTCATCAATCTCAATTCTATAAAGGGGTTTATTATTCATGGACGAAGAATGATACCAATGATGGTGTGATTCTCTTATCAGCATGGAATACTGCGGGATTTCCGGAAGTAATTGAGCTTCCTGCCACAAGAGAGATTGATGGAAAAGAATTGCCGGTAGTTGGTCTTGGGGCAGATATATTTAATATCAGGAGCAACGGAACAGTGAGAAATGTTATCGTGCCGGATACAGTAACTACAATAGGAGAGGGTGTATTTGAGAGCTGTAAAAATCTGGAAAGTATTGTTTTGTCTAAGAGATTGCAGGAAATATATCGGGGTGCTTTTCACAATTGTACCAAACTGAAAAGCATTGTTCTTCCGAATACTATGCGGAAAATAGGAATCAGTGCATTTGAAGGCTGCAGTTCACTTTCAAGTGTAACTCTTGGTACCGGGTTGCGTGAGATTGGTATGTGGGCGTTCAAGGATTGCCCTTCTTTGAAAAGCATTACAATACCGGCGAATGTCACAAATATAGGTGGCACGCTTAAGGTGTTTGGAAATACACCTGTGACGGTTTATGGTTATTCCGGTTCTGAGGCAGAAAAGAAATATGCAGGAAAGAGCGGCAATGTTACTTTTGTTTTACTTGACAAAAAAACAACCGGTGTTACCATCAAGGCATCCGACAAAACTATGACAGCCAGCGCTTCTAAAAGCCAGTCCTGGACAATCGGTGCAAAAGCCTCTAATGGAGCGAAACTTACTTATAAGAGCAACAATGCCAAAGTAAAAGTATCTTCTTCCGGTAAGGTAACTGTTCCGAAGAAGTTTGTCGGTACAGTGAAAATCACGATCAAAACCGGAAAAACGTCAAAGGTAGTTACACTTACTGTAAAGAAAGCATCCAATCCACTGAAAGTACGTACCAAAAATCAGAAGATTAAAGCTTCGGCAGTAAAGAAAAAAGCAAAAACCTTCACGGTTAAGGTAACAAAAGCTCAGGGAAAGGTTTCATATAAGTCATCAAAACCAAAATATGTGACCGTATCAGCCAAAGGTAAAGTTACCATCAAAAAAGGCACTCCAAAAGGCAAATACAAGATTACCGTTACCGCCAAAGGAAAAGGAATCTACAACAAAAAATCCAAAACTATTACGATCACCGTAAAATAAACATTCCCCAATATGGTTCTTATAGCAGCCGAAGGCTGCAGTCCACCCACGGGGCGTGGTGGCATCACAAAGATGATACGGAAAATAAGAGAAGAGAAATGAACGGTATAAAATTATAATAATCTATAGGTGAAAAGGATATTTGCCTAAAATTATTAAATATTCTTATACACAGAAAAAAGAAACAACATCCTGATGAATTGACCTAGTAAATTTCCGCAGATTC
>OLPF01001254.1_pt1 | contig 22171 bp, 18 predicted proteins | sample 1673121 | NCBI WGS metagenome assembly OLPF01 (sample SAMEA3136756, study PRJEB25190) | human gut metagenome
TTCTTCATTTTCTTCACCTCGTATAAAAAATTTGTTGGTGTTCCGCATATTCCGTCAATATCGGAAAAATGCGCATTATTTACTACATTATTCTATCACATAAATCGTTGTATGTCAACTGTTTTTTATTGGTCTATATCCCCAAAAATCACATCGGTTTTTGTATCTTTTTGCGAATAGTTCTTTTTTGTTAAATCGGCACATCTTTAATTGACACTTGATCTGTAATATGTTAATATCAAACGGAATAAATAAGACAAAGAAAAGCGGGGGATCCGGATGAGAGAAGTTTCCGTCAGAACGGAATATACGGAAGCGAATATGCTTAAATTTTTCAAATTCAACATCTTTTCGCGGAACAAGGCGGTCGTGATCGGTTTTATCGTTGTATATGCCGTTCTCTTCGCGTTCAATATTTATAATATTGTATTCAAACTTATGAGCGGGATAAAACTCGGCGCAAGCGATTTTATTGCCGTCGCGGTTCTGGTCTTTTGTTCCTATTGGATATATTCGCGCTTTTTTATCATGCCGAAAAAACTGGCAAAGCACAATTCGGGGAGCAAAACGCTGGTATCCGACGTGACGGTTTCGGATGAAGGCATTTCCGTTTATATCTCCGACTCCGAAGGTTCGGATTCGCAGACGATCGCGTATTCCGAGATTTACAAAGTGTATGAGACCGATGATTTTTTCTATCTCTTTCGGACGAAATCTTACGCTTACATTCTCGATAAAAACGGCTGTACAAAGGGCAGCGCTGAGGGTATCCGCGCACTTTTCACGGAACATTGCACCAAAAAACAGTTCAAAAACGGAACGCATACGGCGTCTGTTAAGACTGAGGAGGATAAATAATGGACAAAAGATTTGAGGGAAAGACTCCGGAGCAGATACTTGATCTTCTGACGCTTGAACAGAAGTGCGGACAGCTTGTCTCGACCGGTATCGGCTGTTGGGAGGAGTGCGAGACCGCAATGGCTCACAATGTCGGAAACGTTTCCTGCATTTACGGTCATGACGCGGAGTCGCTCGCGCGGTTTAAGGAAGATATGGTAAGACTTCAGTGCGAGGCCGATATACCGTTTTTTATCGGTGTCGATATGGAGACCGGCGTCGGACAGACCGTGCATGAAAAGTCTATTGCGACCGAATTCGCGGAGCAGATGGCGATCGGCGCGATCGCAGATCTCGAAGACGCAAAACGCCTCGCTTACGAAGAGGGAAAGATCGTCTCACAGCAGGCGTCTTACCTCGGATGGAACGTATGCTTCGGTCCCGTTGTGGATGTCAATATCAATCCGGAAAATCCCATAACCAATATCCGTTCTTTCGGCGAAGATCCCGATATCGTTGCCGAACTTGCCGCGGCTTACATAAGGGGATTGCAGTCCGACGGCAGACTTATCGGAACTGCGAAACATTTCCCTGGCGCGGGCATGCAGTTCGCCGACTCTCATTTTGCGCTCGAAAAGACGAAAACGACAAAAGAAGAAATGGATAATATCCACCTTAAACCGTTTAAGAAGGCTATCGAGGCAGGCGTCGGCGGCATGATGTGCAATCACGCGATTTACGATATGTACGATGCTGAGAATGTCGCGACTCTCTCGAAAGCGGTAATGACCGACCTGCTTCGCGGCGAACTCGGATTTGAAGGTGTTATGTATACCGACGCAATGGGTATGGCGGGAATGACCGAATCCGAACGCAACGGAGGCAATCCGCATATGGGAACCATCCGCGCGATTGCGGCGGGCTGTGACGTTATTCTCGGACCCAATGACGCTTGGAACGCTCCCGCAGGCATCGCTCAGGCCGTAAGAGACGGCATACTTGACGAAGAGATCGTCAACAAAGCCTGTCTGCGTGTTCTGAAACAGAAGTATGCTCTCGGTCTTTTCTCTTCCGAAAAGAGAGAAGACGTTCCGAAACGCGACGGCTGGGCGGTTGCACGCGAGATAGCGAAAAAATCCGTGACGCTCATGCGGAACAGAAAAAACGCGATACCGTTCGATTTTGAAGGGAAGAAAGTTATCGTTCTTGAGCCCACTCATCCCGCGAACAGACTCAGTTTCGGTCTTTATACCAATATGACCCTCATCAAGGAAACTCTCGCTCAATATGTTCCTCAGGCGCAGTTGACGCTTTTCTCTCCCGACGCTTCCGATGAGCAGATTGCGGAGATTGCGGCTCAGGCAAAAGACGCCGATGTCGTTGTTTTCGGAACTTCGTTCCGTTCACGTTCCGGACAGGTCGGGCTTCTGACCGACCGTCAGCTCGCTGCGCTGAAAGCCGTTCATGACGTGAATCCGAATATGATCGCGGTCGTTTCCAATCCTTATGTCGTTTCGCAGCTTCCGTTCATCGACGAGGCGATCTGCTGTTATTCAACATCGTCAGTTGCGGTTGAGGCGGCTGTGAATGTGCTGATAGGAAAGGAAAAAGCTCTCGGAGTCCTTCGTGAAACCATTCCCGAGGAAATGCATAACGAGGTCGAGATCGTTTTCCACGGATAATTTACAAAGACCTATTGACAAATCACGATTTTAGTGGTAGAATACTCATATAAATGATAGAGGCGCATTTAGCAAACAGTAACCGTCTTCATAAAAGGCTCTCGCAAAGCCGAAGCGGCGAAAGGTGCGGATGCCGAGGACGGTTGCGGCGAAAGACCGATCCGGCAATGTGAAATAAGATTTGCATTGCTGTCGCAGTTTTGCGGAGAGCTATCTGTTTGATGACCTGTTCCGTTGTTCTTTTTAAGGACATCGGTGATCGGAATATTTTCGGGCAGTTGCTTTTCGGCACCTGCCCGTCTTTTTGCCTGACACCGTCGGTGATGCGCCGCAAAGATCAAACATTTCCAAATACGAATAAAGAAAGAACATAATTCGGAGGATGAACGTTATGAAAAAGACTGTATTTACCGGTGCGGCTACCGCGATAGTAACGCCGCTGAACGAAAACGGCGTCGATTACGAGTCGTTCGGCAGACTTATCGACTGGCAGATCTCGGAAGGTATCAATGCGATAGTCGTTGCGGGAACGACCGGCGAAGGCTCCACGCTTTCCGACGAGGAGCACAGACAGGTTTTGAAATTCGCCGTTGACAGAATTGACGGCAAAGTTCCCGTCATCGCGGGAACGGGCTCAAACGACACCGCGTATGCGATCGATCTGACAAAATACGCCTGCTCGATCGGCGCGGATGCAATGCTTGTCGTTTCGCCTTATTACAATAAAGCGACCCAGAACGGACTTATAAAAACTTTTACCGCCGTTGCCGACGCATCGACAAAGCCCATAATTCTTTATAATGTTCCGTCGAGAACGGGATGCAACATTCTTCCGAAGACCTGCGCCGCGCTTGCGGAGCATCCGAACATCGTTGCGATCAAAGAGGCGAGCGGGAACATTTCTCAGATCGCCGAAACAGCGTCGCTCGTAAAAGGAAAAATGGACATCTATTCGGGAAACGACGATCAGATCGTGCCTATCCTTTCGCTCGGAGGAAAAGGCGTTATCTCCGTTCTTTCAAATGTCCTTCCCCGCGAAACGGTCGAGATGTGCGATGCGTTTTTCAGAGGAGACTGCGCAAAGAGCCGCGATATGCAACTTGATATGCTCGATCTTGTCAACGCACTGTTCTGCGAAGTCAATCCGATCCCCGTCAAAGCCGCGATGGCAGCCATGGGTTACGGTGAAAACTATCTCAGACTTCCTCTGACCCCGATGGAAGAGGAACATGAAAAGAATCTTCTGGCGATCATGCGCAGACACGGTCTTAACGTTTGATTGCCGCAAAAGAAGAGATCGGAGACAGACGGTTATGAAAATTTTACTGAACGGTATTTGTGGAAGAATGGGCAGGGAAGTCGAAAAACTTGCTTTGACCGGATACAGAGGCGCGGAATTGGTCGGCGGCGTTGATCCGAGCGGTGGAGAGGCGAGCGTTTCCGTTTTCCCCGATTTTGATGCGGTTGACGTTGAATTCGACTGTATTGTTGACTTCTCGTTCCATACGTCCGCGCCCGCGCTCTGCGAATACGCGAAAAAGGTCGGAAAACCCGTTATAATCGCGACGACGGGGCATAACGACGGAGAAAATGAAATAATAAAAGAGACGGCAAAGAGCGTTCCCGTTTTCAAGTCGGCGAATATGTCGCTCGGAATAGCGTTACTTGCGGAACTTGCAAAAACCGCCGCGAAAACGTTCCCCGAAGCGGACATTGAGATCATCGAAAAGCATCACAACAGAAAAGCGGACGCTCCGAGCGGAACGGCGCTTCTTCTCGCAAACGCGATAAAAAAGGTCAGAGAAAAAGCCTTCTTTGTTTTCGGAAGAAGCGGACAGTGCAAGAGACAGGAAGATGAGATCGGCATTCACGCGATACGCATGGGGAATATCGTCGGAGAGCATGAGGTCATTATCGGAACGGATACCCAGACGATCACATTGAAACATGAAGCGGCAAGCCGTTCACTTTTTGCCGAGGGCGCGATAGCCGCCGCGGAATTTATAATCGGACGTGAAGCCGGAATGTACGATATGAACGATCTTATCGCGCTGAACGCTTAGAACAGGAGAGGATATTATGTTGAATATAGGTATTTACGGTTACGGCAATCTCGGCAAGGGCGTTGAGGCGGCTGTGTCTCTCAATGACGATACGAAACTCGTGGGAGTTTTCACAAGAAGAGATCCCGAAAGAGTTCGGATCGCAACGGACGGCGTCGGTGTTTACCGCACCTCCGATCTTGACCGCTTCAAAAAGGAGATCGACGTTCTTATCATCTGCGGCGGAAGCGCCACGGATCTTCCCGAGATGACACCCGCTCTCGCGAAAGATTTCAATGTTATCGACAGTTTTGACACACATGCAAAGATCCCGGAGCATTTTGACAACATTGACGCCGCGGCGAAAGCAGGGGACAAGATCGCCATGATCTCCGGAGGCTGGGATCCGGGACTCTTTTCTCTTGCAAGACTTTATATGAATTCCGTGCTTCCCGTCGGATGTGATTACACATTCTGGGGCAGGGGCGTCAGTCAGGGACATTCCGATGCGATCAGACGCATCAAGGGCGTCGCAGACGCGAGGCAGTATACCGTTCCCGTCGAGTCCGCCGTCGAAGCCGTCAGAAACGGAGAAGATCCCGTTTTGACAACAAGAGAAAAACATACCCGCGAATGTTTTGTGGTCGCGGAAGAAGGCGCCGATCTCGCATATATAGAGAACGCGATCAAAACCATGCCGAACTATTTCGCCGATTACGACACGACGGTTCATTTTATTTCCGCGGAGGAAATGGCGAGAGATCATTCGGCTTTGCCCCACGGAGGAAGCGTTATCCGCTCCGGTAAAACGGGATTCGGACAGGAAAACACCCATGTCTGTGAGTTCTCTCTGAAACTCGATTCCAACCCCGAGTTTACGGGAAGCGTACTCGTTGCTTTTGCCCGTGCGATAAAGAAAATGTATGACAGGGGCGATCGCGGCTGTAAAACGGTGTTTGACGTTGCTCCCGCCGATCTGTCCGCTCTTTCACCCGAATGTCTCAGAAAAACGATGCTTTAAAAGAAGGGGAAAAATATGATCTGTAAAAATATCGGTGTTGAAAACGGTATTCTGACTTTTGCCGGAGTCCCGACTCCCGAACTTATTGCTGAATTCGGTTCGCCTCTTTATGTTATGGACGAACAGAGAATAAGAGAAAACTGCCGCATTTATGCGGACGCGATGAAAAAGTATTTCGGCGGCGATTCCTGCGCGCTTTATGCGAGCAAGGCGGCGTCCTTCAAGCGTATGTACCATATCGTCGCGGAAGAAGGTCTCGGCGCTGACGTCGTTTCCTGCGGAGAGATCTACACCGCGATGAAAGCGGGCTTTCCGCTTGAAAAGGCATATTTTCATTCAAACAATAAAACCGACGCCGATATAGATTTCGCAATCTCGAACGGCGTAGGATATTTTGTTGTCGACAATGTTGAAGAACTCGATGCGATAGATCGGATCGCGGAAGAAAAAGGCGTTGTTCAATCCGTTCTGCTCCGTCTCACTCCGGGTATAGACCCGCATACTTACGAAGCGGTCGCAACGGGTAAAGTCGATTCCAAATTCGGGTCGAGCATTGAGACCGGACAGGCCGAGGAGATCGCTGTTCACGCTCTTTCGCTGAAAAATATCGCATTGAAGGGCTTTCATTGCCATGTCGGTTCGCAGGTGTTCGACTCTCAGGTATTTCTTGACGCGTCCGTTATAATGCTCGGATTTATCATGAAGATGAAGCGCGATCACGGATACGTTACCGAGATCCTCGACCTCGGCGGAGGGTACGGCGTCCGCTATACCGAAAAAGATCCCGTCATCGACATCGCGGATAATATCCGTCAGGTCTCCGAATCTTTGAAGGCGACCGCCGCGGGTCTCGGGATAGAACTTCCTTCGATCCGCCTTGAACCCGGCAGAAGCATTGTCGCAGACGCGGGAATGACCCTTTACACCGTCGGAACGGTTAAACGCATTCCGGGCTATAAAAACTACGTCTCGGTTGACGGCGGCATGACAGACAACCCGCGTTACGCGCTTTATCGCTCTTCATACACCGTTTATATCGCCAACAAAATGAATGAGAAGTGCGATATGGAATGCTCCGTCGTCGGCAGATGCTGTGAAAGCGGAGACATAATCCAGGAACACGTTCTTGTTCCTTCTTCCGTTTGCAGGGGAGATATATGCGCCGTTGCAACGACGGGCGCGTATAACTATTCCATGGCGTCCAACTACAACCGCATAGGCAGACTTCCCGTTGCCATGATAAACAACGGCAAAACGTCCCTTGCGGTTCTCCGCGAGACCCTTGAAGACATCGTCGCAAACGATATGTAAACATTGAAAATATGAGAGCCGAACATTATCGTTCGGCTCTCATATTTTCAATCCGTATTTTTCGCAAAGCGCGGCGAATTCCTGCGGCGGCGGTGCAAAGACCTCAATTCTTTTTTTTGTCGTCGGATGTGTGAAGGAAAGCTTTTCGGCGTGCAGACATTGACCTGTGCAGTCGTCGGCGTCCGCGCCGTAAATGCCGTCGCCGTGTATCGGGCATCCGATATGCGCGAAATGGACGCGGAGCTGATGCGTTCTGCCCGTTCGCGGGTGCGCTTCGACAAGCGCGTGCCAGTCGCCTATGGCAAGCACGGAATAGTCCGTTATCGCTTCTTTGCCGTTTTCCGAAACTTCGCGTTCTATGGTACTGCCCGCTTTGCGCGCTATGGGCGCGTTTATCGTCCCCGTCTTTTCGGGCGGAATGTCGTCAAGAATGGCGATGTATGTTTTTTTAATGCTTCCGCATGATATTTCGCTTGCCAAAAGATTTGACGCATATCTGTTTTTCGCAACAAGAACTATTCCGCTCGTTTTTGCGTCAAGTCGGCTGACAGGTCTGAAAACAAGCGTCGGATATCTGAAAACAAAAGCGTTCGCGAGTGTGCCGTTCAGCCGTCCGTGAGCAGGGTGTGTCGGCATTCCTTTCGACTTGTTCAGACAGACGATGTCGCTGTCTTCGAAAAGGATATCGAGCGGTAAATCCTCCGGTTCAATGGGTGACGGGCAGACGTCTTCCGTTTTTAGTTCAAGAATATCTCCGGCTTTGAGAAGTCTTCCGACGGTCGAAGGTTCTCCATTCACCGTTATCCCGCTTTCGATTTTTTTCAGAGTTCTTATATGCGAGGTCGAAAAACCGCTGTCGAGAAGGTATTCTTTGATTATTTTCCCGCCGTCCGTGACCGTCAGTATCATTCGGGATATCTTCCTTTCCGAAAAATCGAAACGCGCGGACGGCTTTTGACCGTCCGCGTAAGTTCCTGCCGTTTTTTTACATAACGGTGACTCTTATAACTCCGTCAATGTTTTCGAGTTCTTTGCCTATATCACCATTCGTTTTTTCTGTCATATCAACTATCGTATAAGCGTAATCACCCTTGAATTTGCTTGTCAGATGGTCAATGTTGCGGTCGTCTTTTCCGAGAACGGCGGTGCATTGATTGAGGATCGTCGGGATATTCTTGTGAATTATACAGAAGCGCGTTCCCGTGCTTCTTTCCGAGCTGACGTTCGGGAAGTTGACGCTGTTCTGTATATTTCCGTTCAGAAGAAAATCCTTGATCTCGGACGCCGCCATGATCGCGCAGTTATCCTCGGATTCGGGCGTGGATGCACCGAGGTGGGGGATCGCGATTGCGTTCTTCATTTCGAGCGTTTTGTCGTTCGGGAAATCTGTGACATAGCAAGCGACTTTTCCGCTTTCGAGTGCCGCGGCGAGATCGCTGTCATTGACAAGTCCGCCTCTCGCAAGATTGACGATTCGGACGCCGTCCTTGCACTTTGCGATCGTATCCGCGTTTATGAGTTCCTTTGTCTGCGGATTGAGCGGCAGATGAAGCGTGATATAATCCGCTTTTTCAAAAATATCGTTTTCGTTGTCTACTTTTTTTGCAAACGGCATTTTTGTCATAAATGTTTCTATTGACATAAACGGGTCATATCCGATAACGTTCATTCCGAGATAGAACGCCGCTTCGGCTGCCTGCGCTCCGATCGCGCCGAGACCTATAACGCCGAGCGTTTTTCCCTTGATCTCAGGACCTACGAACTGACTCTTTCCTTTTTCGACGAGTTTTGCGACGTCTTCCTCGCCTTTAAGCGTCTTTGCCCATTCGATACCGCCGATTATATTTCTCGACGAAAGAAGCAGGGATGTGATAACGAGTTCTTTGACCGCGTTCGCGTTCGCACCGGGCGTATTGAAAACGACGATGCCTTTTTCCGCGCATTTGTCAAGAGGAATATTGTTCGTGCCCGCACCTGCTCTCGCAATGGCTTTAAGTTCAGGGTTGAGCGGATATTCGTGCATATCTGCGCTGCGGACGAGTATCCCGTCGGGTGCGTCGATCTCATCTGCGCAAGCAAACGTATCCTTGTCGAGTATATCCGTTCCTATCGCGGCTATTTTGTTGAGTTTTTTTATCTTGAACATAGTATTTGCTCCTTGATTATTTATGCGTTTTCCGCTTCGAACTTCTTCATGAATTCGACGAGCGCTTCAACCCCCTCAACGGGCATTGCGTTGTAGATCGAGGCTCTCATTCCGCCGACGGTTCTGTGACCTTTGAGGTTGACAAAGCCCGCGGCGGCGGCTTCTTTGACGAATTTGGCGTCGAGTTCTTCGTTTCCCGTCACGAACGGAACGTTCATCATGGAACGGCTGTCTCCCCGAACGGTCGGTTTGAACAGAGCGGAAGAGTCAAGGTAGGAATAAAGGATATCTGCCTTCTTGCGGTTGATCTTCGCCATGTTTTCAAGGCCGCCGATATCGTTTTTGAGCCACTCGAACATCAGTTTGCACATATATATGCCGTAGCACGGCGGCGTGTTGTAAAGCGACGCGTTTTTCGCGTGTATGTCGTAGCGGAGCATCGTCGGGGTGAAATCCATCGGCTCGGAGATGAGATCTTCTCTGATAATAACGATCGTTACTCCGGCGGGACCGAGATTTTTCTGCGCGCCCGCGAAAATGAGACCGTATTTTGAAACGTCGATCGGCTCACTGCATATGCAGGACGAAAGGTCGGCGACGAGCGGAACATTTCCCGTTTCGGGAAGTTTTGCGTAATGCGTGCCGTAGATCGTGTTGTTCTGGCAGATATAGAAGTAATCCGCATCGGGGTCAAACGTCGAGGGATCGAGTTCGGGAATATAACTGAACGTCTTATCCGCGGAGGATGCGACAACGTGTACCTGACCGTATTTTTCGGCTTCCTGGGCGGCTTTTTTCGCCCACTGACCCGTAACGCAGATGTCGATCTTTTTCTTCTTCATCAGATTGAGCGGGATCATCGCAAACTGGGTCGAACCGCCGCCCTGAAGGAAGAGAACTTTGTAATTGTCCGGAATGTTCAGAAGTTCGCGGAGCGTTGACTCGGCGCCGTTGATTATTTCTTCAAAGGCCTTTGATCTGTGGCTCATTTCCATAACGGACATGCCGCTTCCGTTGCAGTCGAGCATCTCGTCTGCGGCTCTTTTCAGCACCTTTTCGGGCATCATCGACGGACCGGCGGAAAAATTGTAAACTCTTTTCATAATGTTGCTCCTTCGCTTGGTGTTATACATATTATAAATATATTATACGATATCGCTAAATTATTGTCAATGTTGAATTGTTACAAAATTATGTGCTAAGTATTTTATTTTCGGCAAAGCCTTTACAAATGTGACAAAATATTGTATAATCATTCAGTAAAGAGTTTTATGTCGAAAAATGTCGAAATGGAAAAAAGGGGAAATTGCCGTGCCGAAAAGCGCATACCAGAAACTGAAACTGCTGTATCTCGCGCGTCTGCTGTTTGAAGAAAGTGACGAGGAACATCCGCTGTCGATGGAGAGAATACTTGCGTATCTTTCCGAGCAGGGGATAAACGCCGAGCGTAAAAGCGTTTACGACGATATAGAGCAACTGCGCCTTTTCGGTATGGATATAATCGGTGCCAGGGGAGGCGATGTCGGTTACGGTTACTATGTCGGCGCGCGTGAATTCGAGCTCGCCGAACTGAAACTCCTCGCGGATGCGGTCGCCGCCGCAAAATTCATTTCTCAGAAAAAATCGGACGCGCTGATCTCGAAACTCGGAACGCTGACATCACGTTCGCTTTCGGGGCAACTGCGCCGCCAGATATATTTCAACGACAGGTCAAAGACGTCGAACGAGAATATTTATTACAGCGTTGACGCCCTTCACGGGGCGATCGCAATGAACAGACAGGTCTCTTTTCGATACTTTAATTACGGTATGACAAAAACGCCTGCCGGAACGCCCGTCCGTATTTATCGCGGGGATACGCGCAAGATCAGCCCGTACGCGCTCGTTTGGGACGACGAGAATTATTACTGTCTTGCGTTTGATGAAAACCATCCCGGAAAAGTTACGCATTACCGCGTCGACAAAATGGAGAACGTGACTCTTCTCGAAGAACCGAGACTTCCTTTGCCGGATGGCATCGACATAAAGAAGTACGGTGCGCGTGTTTTCGGAATGTATGCCTGTGAAAACATCTATGTGCGCCTGAGAGCGACGAATGATCTCGTGGGCGTTTTTTACGACCGCTTCGGCACGGATATAGGCGTTTGCGATAACGGCGACGGCACGTTTACGACGCATTTTGAGACTTACGCAGGACCTCCGCTGATAGGCTGGCTGATGCAGTTCGGGGCGAGGATCGAGGTCATTTCTCCCGACAGTTTGCGGAAATCCGTCGAGGAACAGGCGAGACAAATAACGGAACTTTATTCAAAAAGGGGATAACAGATGCAGTCGTTCAAGCAGTTGAAGCGGAATGCGAAAACAACGGTCAGACATAATTATTGGAAAATCGTCATCGTCTGCTTTTTTGTTGCCCTTGCCGCAGGGTTGTATTCTTCGGCGATATCTCTCGGCGATTTTACCGCGTCGGATGAGACTGAAAGACAGGATGAAGCCGTCGAAAACGTAAAGAACTCGCTTATTCTTTCTCTCGACGGGTTTATTGACGGTATAGACTCCGTAAAAGCGATCAGCCCCGCACTCAAAAATGTCGCGCAATTCGCGGTTGAACACACTTTCGACTCGGACAGCGCCATCCTCAATATCGCCCGCAGTCTGATAATGTTCGCCTCCGAAAACACGGTGGTTATCGGTATCGGACTTCTCGTCGGTTTTATCTTGAAGATCGTCTACGATATTTTCATATCGTCGAGCCTCCGTGTCGGAGAAAAGCGATTTTTTCTTGAATCACGCAGATACAGGAAAACCCGTGTCAGACGGATCTTTTTCGTCTTCCGTCAGCGCAGTGTTCCGCGCGTGGCGTGGGTATTGACCAAAAAGGAGATCTTTTCTTTTCTCTGGTGGCTGACGGTCATTGGCGGGGTCATCAAGCATTACGAGTATTCGATGATCCCGTACATACTTGCGGAAAACCCGTCGGTGACTGCGAAAGATGCGTTTGCGCTCTCAAAACAAATGATGAAGGGGCAGAAGATGAGAGCGTTTCTTCTCGATCTTTCGTTCTTGGGATGGAGAATTCTCGGAATACTGACTTTCGGTATATTGAACGTTTTCTTCGTCAATTCTTATTATGCGGGGACAAAGACCGAGTATTACATGGATCTTCGCACATCTGCGATCTCCTCTCAAAAGCCGAAGGCGGCTTTGTTCGTTGATGTGAATCTGGCTGTCCCCATTGCCGCGGAAGCGCCATACCCGATCGATTCTTATCCGCTCGACAAGGGTGCGCGCGCGAAAGCCGACCGAAAACCGATGCACCCCGAGCGCCGCTATACGCCCGATATAATGATCCTGCTCTTTTTCTCTGCCGCTTTTGTCGGTTGGATATGGGAAGTGTTCCTGACATTCGCGGAAAAGGGCATAATCGTCAACAGGGGAACGATGTACGGTCCGTGGCTTCCCATTTACGGAACAGGCGCCATGGTCGCGCTTATATTCCTGCGACGATGGCTCAAAAAACCGATACTGACCTTTTTTATAATATGCGGTGTTTGTTCCGTTGTCGAATATGCCGCGAGTTTTATCCTTGAAAAGCTGTATAACGAAAAATGGTGGGATTACAGCGATATGTTCCTCAATCTCAACGGCAGGATATGCTTTATAGGAATACTGATATTCGGCATCGCGGGAAGCCTTTTTGTTTACTATATCGCGCCGTCGCTCGACAACCTGTATTCGCATGTTCCGAAGACCGTGCGTTACGTTATCTGCGGCATACTTGTCGCGTGCTTCGCGGTCGACTGTTTCTTCTCTTTCAGAAATCCGAATTCGGGAGAGGGGATAAATCAGTATTATTCGCTTGTCCCGTTTTTGCAGGTTTTGTAATGTGAAAAAATATGCGCCCTTCCGTCGGAAGGGCGCGTCTTTTATCTCTGTTTATTTTGAATATGTTCCGAGTTTTTTTGAGTTTTCCTCCTCAATATCTCTTTCCAGATCTTCGATCTGTTTTTCAAGATAACTTCTGTATTCTTTCAGACACATCGGACCGTTGCTGTTTTCCGTTATGAACTGCGCCTGCGTCGCGTCTCCGATATATCGGAAATGCCACGGCTCGAACGAATGGTTCGTTACGGCGGTCTTACCTTCCGGGTAACTGAGAATAAACCCGTATTTCCAGATGTTTGTTATCGCGTATTTGTAAAACGCGCTGTTTTTGACGACCGCGACTTCCGTCGAAGATGTCTCTCCGATAGCGACCGCGAGCCCCGTCTGATATTCGCTGTGCCCCGGTTTCGCTTCCGAACTTAAAGTCCGCTGCTCCGCCATATTTTCGTTTGTATAACCTGCGGCGAGATTTTTCGCATACTCCCTGTCGTAATACTCCTGCTGTTCCTCGTCCGTGTTATATCCGCGGAAGACCGTCACCGTCATTCCGTCCTTTTTCGCCTGAGCGATAAACTCATTGAGATGTTCTGCGGCTTCTCTGACAAGTTTTATTTCGGGAAAGCCGTTGACGCCGACAAGATCGAGATCCTTCTTTCTGACCGCGTTTTCGTTGTCAACAAGTTCGAGCAGATCGGAAGAAAGATATTCCGTGTATTTGTCGATCGCCTGCTGTTTTTCTTCCGTCGTCTTGAATTCCGCCGAAGCGGGAACGTCAGCCGCGGGAGGAATATCGTTTTCCGAATTCTGAGCCGCGGATATTTTTCGGTATATTCCGTCTTCTCCGGAAACAAAGAATAGCGCAAATGCGACGGCTGTCGCAACGATTGCGATCAAGAGAGATATTGTAAAATAAGTTTTCGCGTTTCTCGAACCGTTCATTTCCGTCTGCCCCCTTCTGTCCGTTTTTACCGCTCATATCGAAACATATCCGACCTGACCGTGTTATAAAGTAAGTTTAACATAAAATTGCTTTCTTTTCAATAGTTTTCGGGTTTTGTTCATAAAATAGCGGAGGTTATTCCGCTTTCAGCCCGAATGATATGCAAAACCCGAAAATATGACGCCGTAAAACGGTGCAAAAACGCCCTCGCGCTTGACTTTTTCGCATGAAAGTATTATAATATAGCAAAAGACGAAGAAGTTAAGAAATTCGCAAAATGCGGATCAGACCGACAGCAGAGGAAACCGAGATATGAAACTTATCATTGCCGAAAAGCCGAGCCTTGCGCGCAATATCGTTGCGGGTATCGAATCCTTCAACGATTTTAAGATGCGCAGAGGGGACGGCTTCTTTTACGGCGGAGAGTATCTCGTGACATGGGCTTTCGGTCATCTTTTTTCGCTCGCGGATATAGACGACTATTCTCCCAATCCCGACGGAACGACGCGCTGGACAATGGCTACTCTTCCGTGCTTTCCTCAGACATTTCGGTTCAATCTGCGCCGCGACGCATCGAAAAAAGTCGATCCCGGCGTTGAAAAACAGTTTGAGACGATCAAAGCACTTTGTCTGCGCGACGATGTTTCGGACATCGTAAACGCGGGGGACGCCGACCGCGAAGGGGAGATCATCGTCCGTCTTTGCATAATGAATTCGGGCGTGCGCGACAAGAGGCTTCTGCGCCTCTGGCTGCCCGATCAGACACCCGAGACGATCCGCGCCGCGCTTTCGGAAATGAAAGAAGAGAACGAGTATGAAAATCTTGCGAACGAAGGCTTTGCTCGAACTTATACCGATTGGCTCTACGGCGTCAATCTTACCCGTTTCGCGACGCTGAAGACCGGAACGCTGCTTCGCGTCGGAAGAGTCATCGTGCCTGTCGTGAAAGCGATCTATGACAGGGATATGCAGATCAGAAACTTTGTTCCCGAAAAGTATTACGCGATCCGATCGCAGGCTGAAACGAACGGGCAATCCGTCGAACTGACTTCAAAGAAAAAGTTTACGAAGGATGAGTTGGCGAAAGCGGAGGCTCTTTGCGCGGAATACAACGCGGCGGAGGCAACCGTTACCGATATAAAACGGAAAAAAGACAAACTTGCACCCGGTAAGTTGTATTCGCTGTCAAAGTTGCAGAATTTTCTCGGAAAGAAATATAAAATGTCGATGGACGACAGCCTCGCGATCGTTCAGAAACTTTACGAAGAGGGTTATCTGACATATCCGAGAACGAACTCCGAATACCTTGCGACCGCCGAAAAGGATAAGATCAAAAAGATAATTTCAAATGTCGCAGCAGTCGGTTATCCCGTGAAGTTCAAGGATTCAAAGACGATCTTTGACGACTCGAAGATCGAATCACACTCCGCGCTGACCCCGACATATAAGATCCCCGACGCATCAAAACTGTCTGCCGCCGAAAAACAGGTATATTCCGCCGTTATGCGACGGTTTGTCGCTGTTTTCTGTGCGGAGGAATGCGTTGCGGAGAAAACGGAGATCAAGATAAATGTCGGAGGGCTTGAAGAATTTTTGCTGAAAGGCACAGTTATCGCGGTTCCCGGATGGACGCGGTTTGACGAGTACGGCAAGCAGGACAAGATCCTTCCGCGCCTTGAAAAAGGCGATCGGGTGAATATTGATTTCAAACCTGTCGAAAAGGAAACGACGCCGCCGAAGCATTATACCATCGAGACGCTGAACAATTATCTGAAAAATCCGTTCCGCGAGGAAAAAGCAAAAGCGCAGGAGCGTGACAGCGAGGACGACACCGAGGATTACCGCGCGATTTTCGAGGGATTGGAACTCGGCACGGAAGCAACGCGCACGGGGATCATAAAGAACGCCTGCAATACGAAATACATATTGCTGAAAAAAGATGTCTATACGATCCTGCCCGACGGGGAATATCTGATCGAGGCGCTGACGCGCATGAATATCAGCATGGATAAATACAAGACGTCCGAACTCGGAAAAGCGTTGAAAAAGGTGTTTCACGGAGAAATGACTGTCTCGGAAAGCGTCGGGCTTGCCGAAAATGAGATATCCGAGATATTTGCCCGGGCGAAAACTCCGCAACCGCCCGAGACCGACACGGACGACGGCTTTTTCGGAGACGTCGCCGGAAAATGTCCTCTCTGCGGAAGCGACGTTGTCCGTACAAAATTCGGTTACGGGTGCCGAGGCTACCGTGAAAACGGCTGTAAATTCACTGTAAGAAACGTAATATGCGGCCGTGTTATATCCATTGCAAACGTCAGGCTTCTGCTTCAAAACGGAAGAACATCCAAAATACGCGGTTTCATCTCCAAAAACGGAAAACCGTTCGACGCGTATCTGAAACTCGAAGAGGGAAAGGCTGTGTTCGATTTTGATTGAATTTGAAGGCAAAAAACTTTTTATATTTGACTTTGACGGCACGCTTTTCGACACGATGCACGCATGGACGGGTATCGGGGAAGACTTTGTCGAATATGTCGGGCGCGAACCCGAAAAGGGGTTGACCGACCGTTTGAATTCGATGCCGACGCTCTATGCCGCCGCTCAGTTCTTGCACGACAACTATTGTCCCGAACTGACCTCCGACGAAATATTCGGCTGGATCGGCGACCATGTTCGCGATTATTATGAAAACAAGGCTGTGCCGAAAAAGGGCGTTCCCGAATTTCTCAAAAAGTGGCGTGCGCGCGGAATCCGTATGTGCGTCCTGACCGCGAATGAGACATCTTTTGTTTCCGTACCGCTCAGGCGTTGCGGATTGGAAGATTTTTTTGACCGCATCTATTCGACACGCGAACTCGGGCTGGGAAAAGATATTCCCGACTCATTCTTGAAAGTGCTTTCCGATTTTGATACGGAAGCGTCGGATGCAGTCGTTTTCGAAGACGCCTTTTATGCCGCAGTAAACGCCGCGAAAGCGAGAATTTCCGTCGTCGGAATCTGTGACCCGTCCGAACCTTACGCCGAGGAAATGAAAAACCTTTGCGACGATTACGTTTCGGATTTCACGGAACTTTTACAGACTGTTTGACAAATTAAAATGCCTGCGCCGTTAAAGCGCAGGCATGATCTTTTTTATGTCTGTTTATTTAGGGAAAACGGGGAGTTTTTCAAGGAAAATAATATCGTTTCTGTCCGCCGCGTCTCCTTCGGCAAGCACAGCCGCTCTTCCGACGGTCTTTCCTCCCGCCTTGCTGACAAGCGCTTCAAGCGCTTTGAGGGACTCTCCCGTGCTGATAACATCGTCAATGATGAGAACACGTTTTCCGTTCATTTTTTCCGCGTCGTCGGCTCCGAGATAGAGCGTCTGGACTCTCTGGGTCGTGATGGAGCGGACGTTTACGCTGATCGGGGAGGGCATATATACTTTTTCGCCTTTTCTCGCGATGATGTATTCGTTTTCGCCCTGCTGTTTTGCAAGTTCGTGTATGAGCGGGATAGACTTCGCTTCCGCAGTCAGCATTATATCGTGCTCGGGAAGAAGCGGGATCAGCGCTTCCGCGCATTTGACGGTCAGTTCAACGTCTCCGAAGATGATGAACGCCGCGATGTCGAGATTGTCGCTGACGGGGCAGAGAGGAAGTTCTCTTTCAAGTCCCGCGATGTTCATTTTGTAAGTTTTCTGCATTTTGACCACCCTTTATTTTACTGTTCTTTACTTTTTCTTTTTCTTGTCTCCGAACTGTTTCAGAAACCGTTTTTCGTATATCGATTTTGTCGGCTTTCTCTGTCTTTGGGCGTATTTTTTCGCCGTCTGATCGTTCTTTTTCGCATCTTGCGGTTTTTTGATTATTTTTGTCGAAGGATCTATCCCGACGGATGAGAGCAGTTCTTCCGTCTCTTTTGTCGTCAGCGGTCTGTATTCTCCCGGTTGCAAATGACCGATCGATAGGTTGCCGATCGCGATCCTTTTCAGAAGATGTATCTCAAGTCCGACGGCATCGCACATCCTTCTGATCTGCCTGTTTTTTCCTTCGCGTATGGTGATATGAAGAACGGTTTTTCCGTCTTTCTGTGCATGGATCTCGACCTGTGCCGGAAGCGTTACGTCTCCGTCGTCAAGCGTTACTCCGTTTCTGAGCGTGTCCAGCTGTTCGTTTGACGGCTCGCCCTTGACGGTCACTCTGTAAGTTTTTCCGATCTCGTGCGACGGGTGCGTCAGTTTCTGCGCCGCTTCGCCGTCGTCTGTCAGGAGCAGAAGCCCTTCGGAATCTCTGTCGAGTCTTCCGATCGGATACACTCTGCCCTTTATTCCTCCGATGAGGTCAGCCACAACGCTTCTGTCGTCCTGCGCCTTCATCGCGGTAATAACGCCTCTCGGCTTATAAAAAATAAAATATCTTTTATTCGCGACTTTCAGGCGGAGTCTGTGACCTTCGCAGTATACGCAATCTTTTTCGGGATCGATCTCCTGCCCGATGACCGCGGGCTTTTTGTTGACAAGGACTTTGCCCTCTCGGATAAGATCCTCAGCCGCTCGGCGTGAACAGTAGCCGCTTTCGGCTATGAATTTATGTATTCTCAAAACAGTCGTTCCTTTTCGCAGTCGTCTTGTTTTTTACCACAATGATTATTATACACCAAAATTTGCGTTAAGGCAAGACTTTTTTGAAAAGTTGCGAAAGAAAATACAGATACTTTTTCGCTCCCGAGATCTCATGTTCCTTTTCCGCGACGTCATCGACCGCGCAAAGCCCTATCCTTTGCGTGCTTCCTCCGTAATCGAGAACAAGTTCACCGCCCGTTTCTCCTTTTGCGAAAGGCGCAAAATAGAACGGCAGGAGATTTTCCGTTATCTTCGGTTCTAACGTCTCTCCCGCGCAGGTATATGCGTATATTGTTTCCGTGTTTGTGAAAACGATCTGATCCTCTCCGTTCAGCGTGTCGCGCCGCACAAAATATTCACCCTGCCGATACAGAACGAATCTGTTTGAAACCGCAAACCCGACATCGAACATTTCCGCGTGATCGTGCCAGTCGTTCGGGTCGTTCAACGTCACGTTGACGAGTATGACCCCGTCTTTTTCAGCCGCGGAAACAAGACATCTTCCCGCCGCTTTCGTAAATCCCGTCTTCACTCCGATCGTTCCTTCGTAGGAAGACAGCAGTCTGTTCGAATTTGAGATCGTCATGTTCCCGTATTCGAGCCGCCGTGTTTTTGAAGAAACTATGTCTCGGAATGTATCGTTACTCATCGCGTAGATCGCGATCGTTGCCAATTCGCGGGCGGTCGTATAATGCCCCTCCGCGGGCATCCCGTTCGGATTGACGAAATGCGTGTCACGAAGCCCGAGGTCTCTCGCTTTTTTATTCATTTTTTCCGCGAACTTCTCAGCTGACCCCGAAATGCTTTCCGCAATCGCGATAGCCGCGTCGTTCGCCGAACGGAGCATAAGCATTGAGAGCAGATCTTTCATTTTTATCCGATCTCCGATGTTCAGCCCGAGCTGTGAACCTCCCTCGTCCGCCGCGCGTTTTGAAACCGTGCATACCGTGTCGGGAGACGCTTCTTCGATCGCGATGATCGCCGTCATGATCTTTGTCGTGCTCGCGGGCGGCAGTCTTGCGTCCGCGTTTTTTTCGTAGATCACGCTGCCCGTTATCGCATTGACCGTTATCGCGCTCGTTGCGGAGTTCGCAGACGATGCTCTTGCATGCATAGCAAAAACAACCGCGAAAGTAAGAACAAAAGATATGTATTTCTTCATTTTCCCATCTCCTCATGTTATGTTCATCTATATGTACGACTGAAATTTTATATGTTTTTGCCATTTACTTTTCGGAACTTGCGTGTTATAATTATTAAAAAAGCGAGGATGGAGAAATGAGCGCAACCGAATCGGTTCGAACAAGGCTCTTTGAAATGAAAGACGAAAAATTTGCTGAATTTCAGCGAAAACTTATTCCGACCGTTGATCCCGAAAACGTGATCGGTATTCGTTCTCCGTTTCTCCGCGCTTACGCGAAAGAAATCAGGGAAAGCGCGATTTCGACCGGGTTTCTTTCCGCCCTGCCGCATAAATATCTTGAAGAAAACACACTTCACGGACTGCTTATTTCGGAATTGAAAGATCCCGTTGAAATTCTCGACCGCCTTGACGCTTTTCTGCCGTTTGTCGACAATTGGGCGACCTGCGACGTGACGAGTCCCAAACGGCTCTCGAAACGCCGAGATCTGCTTTCCGAGAAAGCCCTCGAATGGATTTCTTCGGAAAGAACATATACGGTTCGTTTCGGCGTGAATATGTTTATGCAATTCTTTCTCGGGGAGCATTTCAAAACCGAATACGCGGAACAGATCGCGCGCATACGATCCGATGAATATTATGTCAGAACGGGCGTTGCGTGGTTTTTTGCGACCGCGCTTGCAAAGAATTACGAAGAAACGCTGCCTTTCATCGCAGGCAAAAAACTCGACATATGGACGCACAATAAAACTATTCAAAAAGCGATCGAAAGTTTTCGCGTGACAGAGGCACATAAAGCGGTCTTGCGGAAATATAGGATAAAAAACAATTAAACAGTAAAATAACCTCACCCCATTGACAGAACATTTTAGGTTCGGGAGAAAAACATGAAGAGAAAACTTATCGTATTGGTTGCCGCCGTGCTTGCGGTTTGCTGTATGGCGGGGCTGCTTTCGGGTTGTTCCGTAATCGTCAGAAATGTCGAGTACATAGACCTTGCGGGGCAGGGTGCTTCCGCCGAGTATTCATTTGTTGATGAAAGTCTTGAGGCGGAACAGTTGTACCCCGTGTCAAAGGGCGGTACGGTGTATTATGTCAGTGCGGAGGGCGACGACTTAAACGACGGCTTGACGCCCGAAACACCGATAAAAACCCTTTCGAAAGCGTCTTCGCTTTCGCTCAAAGCGGGCGACTCCGTGCTTTTCAGAAAAGGTGACACCTTTGTCGGAAATCTGTATTATGCCAACCTTGAAGGAACGAAAGAAAACCCCATAACGATAGCGTCTTACGGTGACGGCGATGAAAGACCCGTTTTGACAAACGGTAATGAGACGCTGAAAACCGAAGATGTTATAAGAGTTAATAATTCATCCGGTGTTGTCATAAGAGATCTGAAATTGGATGTTTATACCACGAGCAGGGTTCTTCGCCGTGAAGGTGCCAGCGGCATTGCTTTTACATACAATTATGTGGGGGACAAAAAGTTCAGCGATATTTATATCGTCAATAATATACTTCGAGCACACGATTTCAGCGGTGAATATATTGATGAAGATACCCATGCCGTCGGAATAAGCATTACATCCTGTGAAAATACTCATGAAGGACAGCCTGTTGAAACGCTGACAGATGCGTATATTCTCAATAATGATGTCTCTTATTTCGGTCGCGTCGGAATTCTTGTGTTCGGATGGGTTACAGAAAACGGCGGGGGAAATCAGTGTGCCCGAAACAAGTTTGTGAATGTTCATATGGACGGAAATACGGTTCATCATATCGGCGGCTTGGGGATGTTTATTTCGGGCGGCAGAAATTGTACGATCGACCGAAATCTCGTTTACCAAACAGGTATTACGACAGATACGGTAGCTATTGAAGGCGAGTGCGGCATTATGTATATTTCAAGTGAGTATTCCTCTTGCAGATACAATGTCGTTTACGAGACTTATGATGCCGGAACCGGCTGTGACGCGATGGGAATAGACATCGACTGGAACACCGACCATATCACTGTGGAATACAACCTTTGTTATGACTGTGAAGGCGGCGGCATCGGAACGATGGCGAACCAAAACAGTCTGATAGCTCATAACAGGATCGTGAACTGTGAGGGCGCGACGAATCTTAACGGTTCCATCGCTGTGAGCAATTTTACCTCTCTTAGTGATTGGATAGACGAAGAGATGTATTCGGTAACGAACTGTCGGATCTACGATAATCTGATCTTACACACAAACCCAAATACTTCCGCCTTCACGTGCGTTATATCGAACGGGAACAAGAATTATTCGGGAAATGAGTTCGTCGGAAATCATGTCGTACTGCAAGCGGAAACCGATGTATCGAAATATTATTGGATCAAAGTTCCTCTGTCGCTTTCGTGGTATAAGTTCGCCGAAAACAAGTACTATTCATCCTCTCCGCAAAGTTCTTTCAGGGTCGTGGATAAGACTGGAAAAAATCACCTGAACTGGGAAGACGGTGCGCAGGTATATAGGGCGGGCGCGGGCTCTCCGTTTTCGTCATGGCAGAAACGCGACCTCGGTTCGACTTATGAGAT
>OLPF01001264.1_pt1 | contig 21985 bp, 29 predicted proteins | sample 1673121 | NCBI WGS metagenome assembly OLPF01 (sample SAMEA3136756, study PRJEB25190) | human gut metagenome
AATACAAGAAAAAATCATATCATCAGAAGAGGAAAGAAAAAATACTACTTAATAAAAATAAACTAAAGTTCATTTTATTACGAAACTTTAGTTTTTATTTTAATCCTAGAAAAAATTGATTTCTTCTTATCTGGAATACCAAAATAACTTCTAACATCACTAGTAGTAAGTCCATATAAATAATCATTAACCTTAATATAATGATTATTAAAAGAAATAAAATCATCATAATTATTCTTTAAACATATATACTTATCAGTAAATAAAGCAAAATTATTAATAACACTATTATCTTCTTTTTCATCATCAACATAAACATTAAGTTTATTACTAAAATCATTAAGTAACCAAGATACTTCTCCATATCCAATTTCACTTCTAATAAGTAAAACACCTGCTAAAAAAGAAGAAAAAAGAACTGAATTACCATCAAAATTCACCAGTATTTCACCTCACAGACTAAGATTATATAACAAAAGTCAAAAAAAGTCAAAACAATTATTCAAAAAAAATCATTTTTCTGATATAATATATGCTTGAAGGAGGAACTATGAATCAAGTATTAGACGACATTAATTTTGATAATTATGTAGTAATCGGTGTCTCTGCAGGGCCTGACTCAATGTGCCTATTAGACTTGCTAGAAAAAAAGACAAACAAAATAATAGTATGTCACATAAATCATAATATCCGCAAACAAAGTATAATAGAAGAAAATTATTTAAAAGAATACTGTCAAAAACATAACTTAATATTTGAAACAATGACTATAAAAGAATATAAAGAAAATAATTTTGAAAATGAAGCCAGAAAAATAAGATATAACTTCTACGAAGAAATACTAAAAAAATATCATTCAAATCAGTTATTTCTTGCCCACCATGGCGATGATTTAATTGAAACGATATTAATGAAAATAGAACGTGGTTCTAATATCGAAGGTTACGCAGGTATAAAAAGAATAAGTAAATTACCAAATTATACTATTATAAGACCACTACTACCATATACTAAAGAAGATATCAAAAATTATAACAAATCACATAATATCACATATTATATTGATAGTTCTAACACAAACATCGACTATACTAGAAATTGGTATCGCCACAAAGTGCTTCCTATCTTAAAAGAAAGAAAGAAAGATATTCATCTAAGTTTTCTAAAATATTCTGAAACATTGCAAGAATATAATGAATACATAGAAAGAACAATCCAAGAAAAAATACCAAATATCTATCAAAATAATACTATCAATATAGATGTATTAAATAGAGAAGATCCATTTATTCAAAAAAATATCTTATACTACATAATGAATAACTTATATAATAATAAAAGTAATATTATCACTAGTAAACACATAAATAATATATTATCTCTAGTAAACAATAATAAACCAAATATAAAAATAAATCTTCCTCAAAACAAAATACTAATAAAAGAATATAATAAATTATACATAAAAGATAATAATAGTAATAATAATAACTATAAATTAGAACTAAAAAATAATATAAAGATAAATAACATAACCTTTGTATTAAAAGAAAAAGAAGACAGTGATGGTAACAACATATGTAGACTAAATAGTAAAGATATAAATTTTCCCCTATATTTTCGTAATAGAAAAAATGGAGATTACATAATACTTAAAAATAGTAATGTTAAAAAGAAAATAAAAGAAATATTTATTGAAAATAAAATTCCATTATCCAAAAGAAACAATTATCCACTGCTAGTTGATGCCAAAGATAATATCCTATGGATACCAAATATAAAAAAAAGTAATTTATGTAATAAAAAAGAAGAAAACTATGATATAATAATTAAGTACATTGAAGGAGATGAAAATAATGAATAAAAAAGATATCAAGAAAAATTTATTACCATATGTATTCTTATTAGTATTCTTTATAGGATGCCTAGTAGCATTTAAAATGTTCAACAACACAGTAAATGAACTTACCTATGATGAATTCTTACAAGACTTAAATGGTAGTAAAATAACAGAATTAACAATTACACCAAAGGTAAGAACAGACACATATAAATTAACTGGTAAATTAGATGAATATAAAGATAACGAATACTTTATACTATATATTCCTCAATCAGAAGAATTTATATCAAAAATAACTGCCGCCAAAGAAGGAACAGGGTCTTTCAAACTAACTATAATAAATGACCCAGAAGCATCATCATGGTTATTAGTAATAGCTAATGTAGTTCCATACATAATATTAGGTGGACTAGTAATTTGGGTATTCACAAAACAACTAGGTGGTGGAAACAAATCTATGGACTTTGGAAAATCAAGAGCTAAACTAGTCGAAGAAAGTAAAGCAACATTCAAAGATGTAGCAGGTTTAACCGAAGAAAAAGAAGAAGTACAAGAATTAATAGACTTCTTAAAAAATCCTAAGAAATTCACTAGTATGGGAGCAAGAATACCAAAAGGAGTTCTATTAGTAGGACCTCCAGGAACAGGTAAAACATTACTAGCTAGAGCCGTTGCCGGCGAAGCAAAAGTACCATTCTATTATATAAGTGGATCAGACTTTGTAGAATTATTCGTAGGTATTGGTGCTTCAAGAGTAAGAGATATGTTTAAACAAGCAAAAATGAATGCTCCATGTTTAATATTTATCGATGAAATAGATGCTGTTGGAAGACAAAGAGGTACAGGACTTGGCGGAGGACATGACGAAAGAGAACAAACTCTTAACCAATTACTTACTGAAATGGATGGATTTGGTGCTAACGAAGGAATAATTATTATAGCCGCTACTAACAGACCAGATGTTCTAGATCCAGCATTATTAAGACCTGGAAGATTTGATAGACAAGTAACAGTAAGCTTACCAGATAAAAATGCTAGAATAGAAATATTAAAAGTACACGCTAAAAACAAAATACTAGATAAAGGTATCACTTTAGAATATCTAGCCAAAAGAACTCCAGGATTTTCCGGAGCGGACCTAGAAAACTTACTTAATGAAGCAGCATTACTTGCCGTAAGAAGAAATAAAAAAGCCATAACAATGGCTGAAATAGATGAAGCAACAGACAGAGTTCTAATGGGACCTGCCAAAGTAACAAAGAAATATACAGACAAAGAAAAAAAATTAGTAGCCTTCCATGAAGCAGGTCATGCTGTAATGGGATTAAAATTAGATGGCGCTAATGAAGTACAAAAAATAACAATTATCCCTAGAGGACATGCTGGTGGATACACTATGATGACACCTAAAGAAGAATCATTTAACTATACAAAAAATGAATTACTAGAATCAATCTGTGGATTACTAGGAGGAAGAGTTGCAGAAGAAGTAACATTTCATGAAATAACAACTGGTGCCCACGATGACTTTAAAAAAGCAACCAAAATTGCCAGAAGTATGGTAACAGAATACGGAATGAGTTCTTTAGGACCAATGATGCTTGAAGAACCAGATGGAAATACATTCTTAGGTAGAGACTATACAAAAAATAGAAATATTTCTGATACTGTAGCTCATGAAATAGATGAAGAAATGCGTTCAATAATTAATACTTGTTATGAAAAAACAAAAAAAATAATAAATGAAAATAAAGATTTATTAGCATTAATAGCCAATACACTTCTTGAAGAAGAAACAATAACAAAAGAAGAAATTGATTATCTAGTAGAACATGGTCATTTACCAGAAGAAAAATCCACTGAAGAATCTAAAGAAGATAATACAAAAGAAACAAATAAAAAAAATAAAAAAGAAGTAAAGAAAGAAGATACTAAATCAAAATAGTATCTTCTTTTATTCATCTGTATCATCATCAGGAAGCCTAATAATAAGTTCCCCATCTTTAGAATACATATACTTTTCTCTAGCATATCTAGCAACATATTCTGGATCTTTTAACTTTTTAATATCCGAATTAAGTTTATCTTCTTCATCTTTCAAAGTAACTAATTTCTCACTTAAAGTCTTTTTTTCATTTTTAATTTCTATAATTTTACTAACATTAGAAAAGAAACTATAACTAAGAGACCCAATTATAGAACCAAATATAATAAAAAATAAAAATATTCTAGTCTTAGCCTTTTTATTCAACTTTTTCTTAGCCATAATCTCCCACCTTTCTAAAAGAATTATATCACACCTTATTTTTTTTTACAATCAATTTCTTATAAATGACAAAAGATAACAAATAACCTGTAAACATAGTCAAAAAAAAGTATAAATGCAAAATACCATTATTAATTTTAATAAGTATTAAAAAATATAATAAAGAAATAAAAATAACAAACAAAAAAGAAATTATAATTCGATATACAATTTTTCCTTCATATAAAAACTTTTGATTAACTTCTAATAATATATAAAATATTATTCCATATATAAAAGAATATAATAGAGAAAAAATCTGAATCTTTAAAATCATTTAAATAATTTATTTAATAAAGAATTATCATTATCTTTTTTATTATTACTATCTAAATAAACAATACTATCAATTTTTCCTTTGATAGAAACATTTCCCTGATATGTATCAAGCTTAATAATCTCAAGTTCATTTCCTTTAATAACAAGATAACCAAGTGTTGTTTCCATCAAAAACTCTTCACTATCAAAACTTTCAATCTTTTTAACACCACTAATAACAATATTCTTTCTTTCTACTAAAGTAATACCATGATTAAAACCATTATCTACTTCTTTAACTTTATCCATATCATCACCCATAAAATAATATGCTAAATAAATTCAATATATGAAAAAAAACTACTATTAAAGTAGTTTATTCTTCCATATTATTATATGCATCAAGGATTAAATCTTCAAATAACTTTCTAGTTTCCTTATTAATAGGATGTGCTGTGTCTCTATGACTTCCATCTGGAAGAGTCTTACTAGGCATTGCAATAAATAATCCATCATCACCCTCTAAAATTCTAATATCCTCAACTAAAAAACATCCATCAATTAGAACTTTAGCAATTCCTCTCATCTTTGAATTTTCTTTTTTTTCAATTTTGACTAACTTGTCAAGTTTTAACTCCATGTAATCAACTCCTTCTAGAAATAATACTTTCTAATTACATTGTATATTATTTAATAAAGAAAAGCAAGTTTTTTTGCATAAATTTTACAATTTATCAAAAAAAAGTTCAATAGTATTAGTAAGAACATCTCTATAACTAAAACTTTTAACCTCATCGCTATCAGTTTTAATAATAAAAATATAATTATAAGTCTCTGATATTATCCCTGAATATTCTTCTTTTTTATTTCTACTACCATTATATATAATCTTAACATTATCACCTAGTTTACTATCTATATTATTCTTAATTTTTTCAATAGTCATAATTATCTAGGATACCCAATATACATAGTACCCTTAGTAATAATCCCCCCTATTCCATCTGCACCATATTTAGTTTTAGCAAGTATTTTAATCAAATCAATATTATTATTTTTATCTGAAAAAGCAAGACAAGCCGCTATAATAGCAGGATCAAGTGCATGAATATTAATTCTTTTAGGACTTGAAGCAAAATTAGCACCTGCCTTAATTAGCTCTTCATAATTAGACTGACAAGCACCTGCTATTATAAATAACTTTTCATGTGAACTCTCATATTTTCTAGCTTCTTTCACAGCAAAAACAAAATTACTAGTATTTTTATAATTATTACCACTTCTTTTCTTTCTATAATAAGCATCATGACCAGTAATAACTAAAATATCAGGATTATATTTTTTTAAATTATCATTTACAACCTCAATAAGATTATTTTCATCAACATAAACTCCATAAGCCTTTAATCTATTTTTTTTATAAAAATTCATACACTTTTCTAAATATTCATTATCACCATCAATATGAAGAATTCTGCCAGGTAAATAAAAATACTCATCTCTTTCTAATGACCTATACCCGTCAATCTCTGGAGAAAAATCATCAATAGAATTAGAATTATATATTTTCAAATCATCACTAGGACTATCTGCAAATAATCTAACTACTACCCCTTTTAAAACATAAATGTCTTCCTTAATATCAATAATTTTAAATATAATATCATTATCATAAGATTTCCTAGTAACTAAATCACCAATATTAAACATACTATCACCCATAAAATAATATGATATAAAAAAAAATATATAACAAAAAAGAGCTACTTTAGTAACTCATTTGAAATTTCAACAAAAACATAATATGGAATCTTTTCACTTCTCATGCTAAGATCATAACCATATTTTTCTAACACTTTAGAAACAATATCTAAATTATATTTATTTATTAAATTATTTTTAATTGTCTTTCTCTTAAATTGAAAAGAATCTTTAACTAATTTATCAAAATGTTCAAAAGAAGTAAGATCTTCAAGATTATCTTTTCTTATCATCTTAATAACAGCAGAATCAACATTAGGAGTCGGATAAAAAGCCTTCCTATCAACATCAATAATTTTCTCTATATTAAAATAATAATTAAGAAGAACAGTTATCTGACCATATTCTTTTGTACCAACAGGAGCAGATAATCTTTCCGCCACCTCTTTTTGTATCATAATAACAATCTCATTAGCGGGTATAGTTTCCATAACAAATTTGCTAACAATTGGTGTGGTAATATAATATGGTAAATTAGCTACTATATAAATATTTTTATAATTATATTTCTTTAAATCTTTTTTAACATCACGATATAAAAAATCATCCCATATAATATCATAGTTATTAAATTCCAACAATTCTCTACTAAGAATTTTTTTTAACCTAGTATCAATTTCATATAAAAGTACAAAATCGGCCTTCTTAAGCAATTTTTTAGTTAAATTACCACTACCAGGTCCAATCTCAATAATCATATTATTTTCTTTATAATCAATAGCATTAGCAATATTATCAACTACACTATCATCTATCAAAAAATTTTGCCCTAAACTTTTTCTAAAATCAAAATTATAAATCATTAATATATAACAATAACAAAAATTTCAGTCAGTATTAAAAATACTGAAATTAATGTTAATCCCAATCCAATTTTACCAATATTACTTTTTTTATTAACTAGAGCAAAAATTAAAGAAATAATCGTAAAGAACATCGTAGTACTAACAAAACCTAATCCATATATAATTCTTTCATAAGCTTTAGTATACATACCAACCTCACTTATATCATAAAAAAACAATGAAAAAGACAAAATAAAAGATATAATACTAAAAACCAAAGTAACAACATTAAAAAGTTTTATATTATTTTTTTTACTTTTTACTTTATTTTCACGTTTTTTTAATATAACTCCACAATTTAAACAAACATAAGCATCTTCATCAACCTTATTACCACAATTTGAACAATACATAAAAATTCCTCCTACTAGATAATTTTACCACATAAAAAAAATAGAATCAATAACTATGATTCTATTTATGATAAGTTTCATTATTTAATATTTTACATGATCTATAAATCTGTTCTAACAATACAACCCTAAATAACTGATGTGGAAAAGTAAATTTAGAAAATGATAATTTATAATTACTTATTTCTTTTATACTTTTATCTAAACCATCAGAGCCCCCAACAATAAATATAATATTAGGATTAGTAATAAATATTTTATCTATTTTATTAGCAAGTTCTATAGAAGTAAGCATATTACCTTCAATCTCTAAAGTAATAACATAATCATTACTCTTAATATGTTGCTTAATTTTAATAGCTTCTTCTTTCATATTAGAGTCATTCACTTCAATAATATCTATTTTATAATACTTAGAAATCCTCTTTTCATAATCAGAAATAGCATCTCTTAAATACTTTTCTTTAACTTTTCCAACACAAATAATCTTAATCATAACTTAACAAGCTCCGTCTCTTTATTTTGTTTAGCAATAATAATATTATCAACATGAGTGTCACTATCATTAAGTCTTTCAATAAGTGTATTATAAGCAAGCTCCTCAGTATTATTATCTTCAGATAAGTGAGCAAGAATAATACATTTAGTATTATTCCCTATAAAAGAAGACAAATATTTAGCCGAATCATAATTAGATAAATGACCTTTATCAGATAATATTCTTTGTCTTAAGTTAAATGGATAACTACCATTATTAAGCATTTCAATATCATGATTAGACTCCATAACATAAACATTTCTATTACTTAAAACATCAAAATACTTCTTATTAATATATCCAGTATCAGTAATATAAACAATAGAGTCATCACCACTTATGATTATATATCCTCTAGAATCAGGGGCATCGTGAGAAGTCTTAATAACAATAATATGCATATCTCCAATATCAAATTCATTTTCTAAAAATACATAATTATTTAAATAATCTAAACTCTTTAACATAACATCTGTAATATAAACAGGAATATTATATTTATTTTCAAACACCTTAAGGCCCTTAACATGGTCAACATGAGTATGAGTAATTAGTACTGCATTTATTTCTTCAGGCTCAACGCCAATATCCTCTAATTTTTCCTTTACATATTTAGCACTATTACCAATATCAATAAGTATTTTTACCTTTTCAGATTCTATATAAGTAGTATTTCCTTTACTACCAGAAGACAAAACACAAATTTTCATCAATAGAAGTTTAGAGGATTAACAGGAGTTCCACTAGAGCTACCAACCATAACTCCAAAATGTAAATGTGTACCGCCATAAGGATTATAAGAACTAGGTGTAGGTACAACATATCCTGTATTTCCCATTGTTGCAATTTTTTGTCCTCTAGCAACCGTTTGACCAACACTAACATTAATCTCCCTTAAATGCATATAAATAGTATAATAACCTCCCGCATTATGATTAACTATAATATAATTACCTCTTCCACCATTACACCTAGTATAACCTGGTGAACAACCACCAACAGCTTTAACAACCACACCATTATTAGCAGCATATATTGAAGAACCATAACCAACATATATATCTAAGGCATCATGGAAAGAACCCCAACGATATTCAAAATAAGTAGTAATAGTATAAGGTTTGTCAGTTGGCCATGCCCAATAACTTAAATCAGCAACATTAGGAGCATATTTTTGACCCTTAACAATAATCCTATTAATAGCAGGTTTAATTTCCGTAGAGCTAGCAACAGTACCAGAAACCAATTGACCATTAATATACTGACTCTTTCTTGTTACTTTATATAAGCCATTTTCACCATCTCTAATAACTTCTTGATAACCAACATATTGACTAGAATCATATTGAATTTCCGTATCATAATCACGTTCTTCTTCTCCAACACTATGTACATCTACAACAACAGATACTATAGGATCAATTAGTCCAACATTTACTTTTTGATTTTCATAAAGTAAATTATTAGCACTTGTAAAACTTGGATTAGCAATCAAAAATTCCTGAACATTAAGCTTATGACTATTAGCAATTGATTCAATACTATCATCTGCTTTAACTATATAAGTTTCCTGTTCATCAAGTGTTCCATATAATAAATACTTACTAAGTTCATCACTATCAACAAATATTTTTTGATCAGTAGGAATTAAAGCTTCTTTATAAGTAATTTCATCATCAACATCAATATTCTCTATCATACTACCTGAATCTTTAACCTCTTCTTGTGTACCAGCTAAAAACTTCTCATATTGATCTTTATCAACAAAAGCCTTAATAGTATTTTCCAAAGCATCATCAAAAACTTCCTTAGATAATACATAAATATTAGTTGTCTTAGTTTCATTTTCTTCCGAATCTTCACTCTTTACTTTACTAACAATTTTAATTTCATAACCCTTAACAGTAAATTTCTTATTATCAATAATTTTATTATATATCTGTTCATCACTATTAACAGAAGTATCATAAGTAAAATTCTTTTTTATTTCAACTCCTTTAGGAGTATATACAGTATCAACATTGTACTTATTTTTTAATTCTTCTTCTTTAACATTTATATAATCCTCAAAACTTTTCTTAGAAACAATATTACCAATACTTCTACCATCTAAGTAAACAGTATAGACAGTTTGTGGTTCAATAGTAACATTTTTAAAAAATACCAATAAAAATATCCCTAAAGAAATAACAATCAGAGAAACAATAACACCAAATCCCCATTTATTATTATTTACCACTACTATCACTCTCCCTCTTTATAGATAAAAATGTTGATGTCTTCTTCTTAAATAACAAATCAATAGTTTTAGTAGGACCATTTCTGTGTTTAAGAATAATAAGTTGAATAGGATTAGGAACCTCGTCACCAACAGGAACTTCAACATCAGGGGCATGAAGTGCCGCAACAATATCAGCATCTTGCTCAATAGAACCAGATTCTCTCAAATCACTAAGAACTGGTTTTTTGTCTTCTCTTTTTTCAACACTTCTTGATAACTGTGATAAAGCAATTACAGGAACTTCAAGTTCAAGCGCCATAGTTTTAAGTGCCCTAGATATTTCAGAAACTTCTTGCTGTCTAGAACCAGAATATCTAGAAGAAGAATCAATAAGCTGTAAATAGTCAATTATAACAAGACCTAAACCATCACCTTGCGTAGCGAGTCTTCTACATTTAGCCTTAATTTCAGCAGGAGTAACCCCTCCAGCATCATGAAAATAAATATTAGTATCAGCAAGTATACTAATTGCTTCATTAAATCTCTTCCAATCCTCATTTTCTAACTTACCAGTACTAAGTTTCTTATTATCAATTTGTCCAAGAGAACTAATCATTCTCATAATAAGTTGTTCAGCAGGCATCTCTAATGAAAATATTGCAATATTTTTTTTAGTACTCTTAGCAGCAGCTAAAGCCAAATTAAGAGCAAAAGCCGTTTTACCAACAGCAGGTCTAGCAGCAATAATAATTAACTGTGTTGGATGTAATCCTTCAGTCAAAGAATCAAGTTCACCAAAGCCAGTAGTCAAACCATTAATTTTACCACCATTTTTAGATAAAAACTCTAAATCACTTTGAGCTTTACTAAGTACATCCTGTACTTTTCTAAATTCACTTGTCTTTCTAAATTTAGAAATATTAAGAATATCTTTCTCTGCTTCATCAATAGTATCAGCAGCATTAACTTCTGCATTAGTGGCCTTATTAACAATATCCGTAGCTACTTCAATCATTTTTCTTAAAGTATACTTTTCACTAACTAAATTAATATAATATTCAATATTAGCTCCAGTAGCAACAGAATTAACTACTTCATTCAGATATTCAACTCCACCTACTTCACCAATTTTGTTTATATTAATTAAATATGTTGTAACTGAAGTAATATCTACCGGAGTATCACTCAAATACAATGATTTAATAGCGTCAAATATCTTACCATGACTATCTAAATAAAATATATCTTTATCAGCCTCTTCACATCCTCTTTGAAGAGATTCTCTAGACCAAAACATTGAGCCAAGTAAACACTTCTCAGCTTCAATATTTTTAGGTAATTCTTTATTCATAACTCACCTACTTCTTTATAAGTTCAACCCTAACCTTAGCAATAACCCCTTTATATAATTGAACATCTACATAAAACGCTCCAAGTGAAGATAAACTCTCATTCATCATAATCATCTTTTTATTAACGTCATAACCAAGTACACTTAGTTTTTCACAAATTTGTTTACTAGATATAGAGCCAAACACTTTCCCATCATTTCCTGCTTTAACATCAAAAGAAAGTTTTTCAGATTCAATTTTCTTTTTAATTTTATTTGCTTCTTTTATATTTTTCTCTTCATTTTTCTTATTATTCTCTATTTCTACTTCTAATCTATCACCACTAGATTTAGTATATTTAACAGCATATCCATTTTTAATTAAATAATTAGTAGCATATCCATCACTAACTTCTTTAATTTCATTCTTTTTACCTTGTTTTTTTAAATCTTTAATAAAAATAACCTTCATAATGTATCCCACCTCTTACTTATCTATTATACAATATTTTTATAACAATGTCATTAAAAAAAGAAAAAATATAGCCATTACTGACTATATTATTATTTACAAAATGGAACAAATCCCATGAATCTTGCTCTTTTAACTTCTTGAGCAACATGTCTTTGATGTTTAGCACAAGTACCTGTAAATCTTCTAGGTAAAATTTTACCATTATCATTAATATATTTAGATATAATTGCTACATCTTTATAATTAACAGGTTTTCCTGCACACATATGACATATTTTTTTTCTTTTTTTACGAAATTCAGCCATGTTTATCCTCCTTTTTTAGAATGGTAAATCATTGTCACTAATTTCAATTGAATCTCCAAATGCTTCAAATGGATCTTTATCAACAGATACAGTTTCCATATTATTCATATTAGAAGAAGAGCTTACACTATCTTCTCTAGGAGGTTCAGGTAAACTATTAAAATCATTACTACTAGTATTAGTACCTTTAGAATCTAAAAAACTAATATTATTAGCAAGAATCTCAGTAACATAAACTCTCTTACCATCTTTATCTTCATAATTTCTTGTTTGAATTCTTCCGTCTACTGCTATTTGATTACCTTTTTTTTGATATTTAACAAGATTTTCAGCTTGCTTATCCCAAACTACACAATTAATAAAATCAGCTTCTCTTTCACCATTTGCATTAGTAAAATTTCTATTTACTGCAATTGAAAACTGACAAACATTTCTACCAGTAGATGTAGCTCTAAGTTCAGGATCTTTAGTTAATCTTCCTATCAATAATGCTTTATTCATACTTATTCTCCTTATTTATCTAGGTTAATAACAAGATGTCTAACAACATTTTCATCAATTCTAGCTACTCTATCAAATTCTTTAACAGCTGCATCATCAGATGTTTCTATGTTGTATAAAAAGTAATAACCTGATTTAAATTTCTTAATTTCATAAGCAAATTCTTTTTGACCTAATTCTTTAGATAAAGTAATCTTAGCTTTGTGATCAGTTAAAATCTTCTCTAATGATTTAACAGTACCTTTAACAGTAGCTTCATCAACATCTGGTCTTACAATAAACATAATTTCATAATTTTTCATTATTACACCTCCTTTTGGACTAACGGCCTATTACTAGGCAAGGAGCTTTCGCTCACAAGTATTATAACAATTTTATCTTAATAAGTAAAGAACTTTTTACAAAAACTTAACTATTTACATAATATTATGACCTAATTTATAATTTTATCTCTTTCCACTATAAATTTCATACCAATCTTTTAATTTATTACCACCATCACTAGCCAATTTCTTTATAAAACTCCAACCAATCTTACAATTATCTTTTATATCACTAAATATATCTTTTGCTTTATTACAGCCTTCTTCATTATTAGAACAAATCTTAACAGATAAATCCAAATAACTACTAACTAATCTATCTTTAACATCAGTATATATTTTATTTCCGTTACTAGATATACTCTTCTTATATCCAGGAATATATTCTTCTATTTTACTATCTATCTTAAGAGCCAAAGCAATAACTTTTATTTTAGTATTATCACTAAGTTCACTAAAAGTATATCCCTTTATTTCTTTATCATAAAAAATAAAATCAACAATATCAATAAAATATTCTTTAGCTTTATCTTTAATACTAACCTTATTACTATTAATATCATTATAATTATTCTCAAAATAATGAATAACATCATTTTCATTTTTTATATCTACGCTACTATCATTATTATCTTGTCTAGTTATAGTCTCATCTTTATCTTTATCATTAGACTTATTACTTACTTCATTATTGACAGTAGCTTTACTAGCAGATTTAATATTAGCATCATTATTAGGCTTAAGTTCATTAATAGGTTCTTTTCCTTTATTAATACTAACAATAAACAAAATTAATAACAAAATAAAAGTAATAGAAGTAACAACCAAAATAATAATATTCTTCTTTTTATCCATAAAACCACCACCAAAATAATATCACTTTTCAAAATAAAAAGCAATATAATTGACAAATATAAAAAAATAAAGTATCATAATAATCACTTAAAAAGGAAGTGACTTTACATATGAAAGAAACAAAGTATATAACTATAGGAACTCCAATAATATCAAATGATATATTTCGTAATATACTAAGACCATTAGATAATTTTAGTCTTAAACCAACCGGAGGTCTTTGGGCATCAAAATTCAATTTGCCATATGGAAAAATATGTCCGTGGTTTGATTACCTACTAGATGCTAGAGGAATAGCAAGATCAATATCAGAATATAGAGATTTAACAAAAGCTACTATTTTCACCCTAAAAGAAAATGCTAATATTTTAACAATAAATACTTCTAATCAAATACTTGAACTATCAAAAAAATATCCATCATATTATCAATCATTAAACTATATTTATGAAATAACAGAAAGAAATACAATTTTTGATTATGAAGTGCTATCAAAAGCATATGATGGAATATACATAAACTATGAAAATATATATCGAGAAATAAAATCTGAAGTATTTGATTCTTGGAGTATTGATACCCTACTTTTATTTAATTTAAACTGTATAAAAGAATATCAATCTGTAAAAATTAATGTTAATTTCCATGATCTTTATCCACTACCATATATAGATATGAAAAAAGATTTAAGTACTCCAAAATTAATATCAAATAGAAGTATAAATTACAATGAAATATATAACTATGTAGAGTCAATATTCAAAGAATTAACTAAAGATATTAAAGTACAATCATTTTCTAACTATGATGAATTTTTTGAAACAATAATATACTATGCCAATGAAGCTCTAAAAATAGCAACAATATCAAAAGAAAAAGAAATAAAATTAATACAAGAATCATTAAAAGAAAATAATCTAGAAATAGCAGAAAAAATAATTGTAAGAAATATAGTACTAAATTATCTAAGCGAATATCTATATCAAGAACAAGATAAAATTATAACATTACCAAAAACTCCATCTAATAAAAGAAAAATGTATAAAATATAATTGTACTAAAATAATATTAATGTTATAATTAAAAACGGAGTGATAACATATGAAAGAAGTAATTTTAGATACAATTATAGATTCATTAAAATTAATACCATTCTTATTAGTGGCCTTTCTAATAATAGAATTATTAGAGCATAAATTAAATAATAAAACAAAAAACATTATAACCAAATCAAAAAAAATAGGACCAATAATTGGTTCTCTACTAGGAGTAATACCACAATGTGGTTTCTCTGTAATGGCTACTAATCTATATATAACAAGAATAATAACACTAGGTACATTAATATCAATATATCTATCTACTAGTGATGAAATGTTAATAATAATGATATCCGAAAAAGTAGAAATATCATTAATACTAAAAATATTATTAATAAAAATATTCTTCGGTATAGTATATGGTTTAATAATAGATAAAATAATAAACAAAAAGAAAAAAGATAAAGAAACAAATTATGAATTATGTGATGAAGAACATTGTGATTGCAATCATAGTATATTATTATCAGCAATAAAACACACCTTGCATATAACACTATTTATATTTATCATAACACTAATAATAAATACTATATTCACCCTACTAGGAGACAATTATCTATCAAAAATATTATTAAATAACAGTATATTATCTCCATTCATAACTAGTCTAATAGGATTAATACCAAATTGTGCTGCTAGTGTAATATTAACAGAATTATATTTAAATAGCACCATATCATTAGGAGCCTTAATTGGAGGTCTCCTAACAAGTAGTGGTTCTTCCCTATTAGTATTAATTAAAAATAATAAAAATAAAAAAGAAAATCTATCAATTATCCTATTACTCTATGCATTAGGAGTCCTATCGGGAATAATAATAGAATTAATAAGTCTAATAAAGTAACATTAAGTTGTTACTTTTTTAAATTAAACTAAAAATGTAGTATCATCAATAAACTCATAATCCGTCTTATATTTAATATATCTAACTAATCTAAATAAACTATCGTCTTTTCCTTTAGCTTCTAACATAATATCAATATCTCTATCATATTTCTTAAGTATTTCTATAAAATTAATAAAATCATCACCATTAATATATTCATTATGACTCCTATAATCTCTCTTATTTTTAGGAGAAGAAAAATGCATCTTAACTCTCCTATTACCCCAACTATTAAAAATATCTGCAAAAGAAAAATCACTTTTATTACATAAATGATGATGATAATCTAAAACAACAGGTATACTAGTAACTTTGGATATTTTTAGAACATCATTAACATTAAAAACTTTATCATCATTTTCAATAGCAATACATTTTCTTAAATATATAGGTAATTTATTAAAATTATTAATAAACCTGCTAATAGAATTTTCCTTACCAAAAGTACTACTACCAACATGAAGTATTAATATTTTATCATTTACATTTAGCATATTCAAAAGATTATAATGATATTCAAGTATCTTAACAGAATTAGAAACAACATCACTCTTCACACTATTAAGCACACAAAACTGATCAGGATGAAAATCAACTCTCATTTTGCTATCACTAATTTTCTTACCTATAGTATCATAATAACTTTTGTATTTATTAGTATAGTCAAATTTAACATCATCTTTAGTAGCAAGAGGAATAATTTTTGAAGAAATTCTATAAAAATGAATGTTATTCTTAATATTATAATCAATTATATTATTTAAAGATTTTAAGTTAGAAATAATAACTCTATCCAACTTATCAATATCTCCATCTTTTAAATATTCACTATAAGTATAAGGGCTAGAACTACTATCATTAATACAATTAGTAATACATGCATATCCAAGTCTAACCTTCATAAAATCACCATTATTAATATTAACAAAATAAAAATAATTAAACGAATAACTAAAACTATGTTATAATAATTACATAGAAAGGAAGTAATAATATGTCTGCAGCTAAAGTAAAAGAATATTTAAAAAAATATAATATGGATAATAGAATAATAACCGTACCAACAACTAGTGCTACTGTAAAAGAAGCAGCAGAAGCTCTTGGAACTGAAGAAGCTAGAATTGCTAAAACATTATCATTTAAATTAAAAGATAAATATATCGTTATTGTAACAAAAGGAGATGTTAAAATAGATAACGCTAAATATAGACATACCTTTGGAGAAAAGGCTCATATGGTAGCAGCAACAGAAGTAGAAGAAAAAATAGGCCATCCTGTAGGAGGAGTATGCCCTTTTGCATTAAATGATGGTGTAGAAGTATATCTAGATGAATCACTAAAGAATTTTGAAACAGTATTCCCTGCTTGTGGTGCTACTAATAATGCTATAGAAATATCGATTGAAGAATTAGAAAAAGTAACTAACCGCACAGCATGGATAGATGTAACAAAAGAAAAAGAAGACTAATATCAAGTACAACACTTGATATTTTTTATTACTATTAAAAAAACAAATTCAACAAAATAAAGGTAGTCATACTGAATTTGTTTTATATAGAGATTTTTCAAATGGAAAGCCAATTTATCCAAGTGGAATACTTGTTCAAAATACCCCTCCAACACAGGCAGAAATAAATGCAGCTGCATATTTAAATGTACCTATTGTTTTTATTAATCATGAAAAATATAAAAACATACCTAATCAAGCCCAATTAAAAGAAGAACATAAGGAATCATATAAACCTACATCTGAAGAATATAGATTATTTAGAGAAAGTTTAATAGAGCTACGTGATTCTATAAATGGAAAGGGAAAAGATAGATAGTATGAACAATAAAAATAATAGCCAAGATAACTTAATATTAGCAATTAATATTCTAATAAAAGAAACTAACTTAAGTGAATTTGATGAATTAAAGGAATCAATAGATAACATTAATTTAGAAGTAAATAAGATTATTAAAAATAGTTGTGAAACAAAAACTGATATGATACAAAAGGATAATTTTGATTATCTTTCATAATCATCTTTTTCTTTATTTAATTCTTCATAATATCTAATTTTAGAAGATCTATAATCACACCAATATTCTAAAGCCAGAGCAGCAAAATTAGATTTTATTTTTAATTCAATCATCTCCTTAATTGTATTTCTCAATTGTATATCATCTTTTTCATTCATTTTACAATCAACTCAATAATAATTGTATCATTAAAAAAGATGTAGGAAAACCGACATTTAAATTTACCAATTTCCTACATTTTATTTTACCATTTACATAACACACAAAAAAATCAACTATTATTGGTTGACTTAAATCTAAAGTCACATTGGTGCGACGATTTTACCTTATGAAGCAGGTAAACTACAGCTTACGAACCATAACGCTCTCTTTCTAAAAATATTATATATGAATTCTTATTAAATTTCAACGGGAGTATATAAAATTTTGTTGTTTTATAGTATAATTTTATAAAGGTGATTTTATGAAATATAATGTGGAAAAAGATAGTAAAAATTTTTATTTTGGAAAACAAGAAGATTATTCAAAATATAGACCTACATATCCAACCGAACTTTTTGATTTTTTATCTAAGGAATATAATATGAAAAATAAAATTATAGTTGAGTTAGGTGCAGGAACTGGAAAGTTTTCTAAAATAGCAAGTTCTTATTGTAAACAAATTTATTATGTTGAACCAAATATTGATATGATTAACAAAGGAAAAGAATATTGCAATGATTGTGATAATATTGTTTATATTAATAAAAGTGCAGAATCAACAGGATTGCCTGAAAATTCAGTTGATATTGTATTTGCAGTCCAAAGTTTTCATTGGTTTGATAAACAAAAATTAAAACAAGAAGTAAATAAAATATTACAATCTAATGGAGATTTTGCAATAGTTTGGAATGACTGGGAAGATGAAAATAATGAATTTAGTAAGGAATACTTCAAATATATAAGCTCTTGGAATACTAAACTTACTGGTAAAACATATCAACATAAAAATGTTGATGATCGTAAAAAATTTTTCAAGAATAGTGAATATAAGACTTATACATTTATCCATTCTAAAGATTATACTATAGATATGCTAATAGGATTATCTAAATCATTATCGTATGCTCCAAAAGAAGATAGTGAGTATTATGATGAGTTTATAAATGGTATTATAACTATTTTTAATAAATATAAAAAAGATGACATCGTTCGTTTTGATTTTCATACAGAAATGTATATAGGAAAGATTTAGGTGATGATTAATGATTGATAATTGTTATCTTTTTGCTAAAGACAATAAAAGAATATTCATAAATACAAGTTTAGGATTAGGTTTAAGTTCTTGAGTAATTTTAAATTCAAGCATAAAAAATGTCCTCCTTCCTAGAAAGAGAACATTATATTTTTACAAAATAAAAACTTACGAACTTTAATTAGTCCGTAAGTTGTCTTCAAATGGAGCCATAAAGGTTGAAGTCGGACAACCTCTAATTATCTAAATTATAGGTAGTAATAAACTACTAACTAATATAAGTATACCATGAAAATACTAAAATTTAATAAAAAATTACTAATAATTATTAAGCAGGATAAAGGGAATGATAGCACTGCCCTAATTCATTCTATATAAATATAGGAATAGTTGTGCTATCATTTCTTATTTTGCACTTGCAAAATTGTGTTAAAAATATGGAAGAATTCTACCATACTTTTTATTTAAATCAATTAATTAAAAGGTTTGCGAGGTTTTATTTTACTTCCAACTGTTGGATATATACTGGAAATGTTGGATAAATCTTGGATGTTTAAATTTAGTTTCAAAATATGTTGAAATTATGGTACAATTATATATAGAATGACAGATAAATAGTAATTTGAAAGTGAACTAATAGTATGTTTAATATTTAACAAATAATTGATATATTATTCTTGGAGAGTGATAAAATGAATCAAGAAAAAATAGGTAAATTTATTGCTGAATTAAGAAAGCAAAAAAAGTTAACTCAAGAACAACTTGCTGAAAAATTAGGCATAACAAAAAATGCTGTAAGTAAGTGGGAAAGAGGATTAGGACTAATGGATTTATCATTATTGAAACCATTAAGTGAAATTTTAGGCGTTTCGATTACGGAAATATTAAATGGTGAAAAAATTGATGAAGAAATTGATTTAAAGAGTGAAGAAATTTTAATTGATACACTTGATTATTCAGTTAAAGAAATTGAAAAAGTAAAAAAGAATAAGTTCTTAATTATATTATTAACGATAATTATTACAATATTTTCAATTATTTTATTAGACACAATTCAAGCAGTAGCATTTAAAAACAGTCCAATAATAAGTTGGAGAGTTAAAGATGTAAATGATAGTGATAGTTATGTAGATAAAGGATTTTTAATTGATACATATTATTGTGTGAAAGAACAAGATATAGTAACAGTAATACCAACCTTTAAAAACACAAATTATAATTGCCCATCAGAATAATAAATTACAATTTATTGATGAGATTAGTTTGAAATATAACTAGTCTTTTTATTTTGAATAAGATTTATATTTTTTGTCTAACATAATATAATAATATAATATAAAGAATTAATATAACAAGAATATAAATAATAATATAAATTAGTATAAATATTTATATTAAAAAACAAGTATTAAGTTGGTAGTTTACTTGTTTTAAAAATATTTTTATATAGCAGTGTTCCATCTGGGCTTTTTATTTTTGATAAATTAATAGTGATTATTCCGAGTTCTAATTTGTTACTTTTAAATTTATCATTATCTTTTATAGGTATTATTCTTATTATTTTTTCTATATCATTTTTAGGTGTAAATGATAAATTAGTGAAATCTTTATTCGGTATAACTTCATAATAATTAACATCATACATTTCTTTTAATTTATTAACATAATTTTCTATTTCAATTCTAGTTCTAAAACCATTATGTGCTACAGGTATGGGAAATTTATCCTCATCCATAAACATAAATAAATCAAGCGGCGTGTCATAATTATTATGATAATCAATTAAGTCATAATAAAATGAGTTTCTTAAATTTAATTTTTTTATTTCTATTTTTGTATCTAACTTTTCTATTTCTATGTCATCAATATATTTAGAAATTAGTTTTTGTTTATTTGTTTTATCTAAATAATTCCAACGAACAAACAAATCAATTATATTTTCAGGGTGAAGATAATCTTCTATTTCTTTTTTATCTTTAATAAGCAATAAATCATCCATAGTAAAGTTTAAATTTTCATATTGTTTGCTATCTTGCTCTTGTTTTTCTAGTACTTGTCTTTTATATTCTATTTGTTTTAATTCATTATCAAATTCATCCAGTTTAACTATACCTTTAATGTATGCTGTTTTAATCCTATCTTTTTCTTTATCTAGTTCTTTTAATTCCTTTTTATAATCTATTTCAAGAATCGCATGATCCAAAAGATGATCAAAAGAGATCAGATTGGCTTCCATCCCGATACGACGGCCGATCTCGGATACCGTATGAGGGCCATCACTAACGGCATCTACAACACAGCGCTGGATCTCAGTGAGCTCCATATGAGGCGAAGGCCGGTGCAGCAGGAAGAACCCTTCAAAAGGAGCATAATGAACAAGACCGGTGGGATGATTTTCTGCATATTGCAGCTCTTCAAGGTATTCCGGATGATCTTTACAAATCACTGAAACGGGCCAACTGCGGCGTGGACCGATTTTTAAAGTACCATCGGCACCCAACACGATACGACTATCTCCACCAAGACCGGAAGTGGTCACTTCCACGGCTGCGACCCGGGTGCGCCATCCCCCCACCTTGGCCCCTTCCTTATCCAGTCGGGGAAGGCCGTTTTTCAACACCGCAATATCCGTAGTTGTGCCGCCCATATCAATAACAAAGGCATCATCGGAGCCGTTAAGGAAGGTCGCACCGATAATGCTAGCAGCCGGCCCAGAGAGGATCGTTTCAATAGGACGCTCCCGGGTAATGGTTTCATTCATCAAGCTGCCGTCCCCTTTTACGATCATCAGGGGAGCTTCGATGCCCCGTTCCTTCATAGCTTC
>OLPF01001268.1_pt1 | contig 21937 bp, 15 predicted proteins | sample 1673121 | NCBI WGS metagenome assembly OLPF01 (sample SAMEA3136756, study PRJEB25190) | human gut metagenome
TTTATTTAAATACTTTTAATCTCTATACTTAATGCTTTCTTTTTACACTCTTCAAGCCAATTTGATTTTTTATAATATATATAAATCAATAGTTAACAGCAATTTAATAGCAAAAAAGAACTGCATTTAAGCAGTTCTTTTCTTATTTAGCAACTTTATTAAGCTTCTACCTTTTTGCTATAGAACATAGGAACAAATGCAGCAACAGCACTAGCAATCATAGCTAGAGCATAGAATACTACACCGACTATTCCAACGTTCAATGCACTCTCTTCAGCTGCAGGGTAGTTGACAGGAATGAAGTAAACATCAGCAGCTAATGAGACTCTGTCATTGATGAATAGACAGCAAGACACAGCGAAGAGAACACCGATAGCAATCAATATAACATCATTGATAACTCCGTTGAACATCTCCAATTTATCATGTAAAGTAAATTCAAGAACAATGAGAAGTAATGCAACTATAGTCAAGGCTATCAACAAAGCATCGACTGGTTGTCCGGCTAAGAATCCAGTTGTGGAATTCACTAAGTAGATAATGAATCCGACCAATCCAAGAACGAAGCTAGCTAGCAAACTATAACTTGCTACTGTTTGTTTTTTGAAGAAGACTGACATAATTATTTCTCCTCCTTTTTCTTAGAATGAGATATATCTAATCCCAAGAAGACACCATAAGAAACTAAGGAAGCCAATGTGAGAACACCGAAGATTGAAATCAATGAAATATAAGTTGCTCTCCAAGGAGTGATCAACTCAACACGTTTGGATGAGGAGTTGACACCATTCATAGCATTAGAGTTAGCTAATGCATACAAAATGTAATGAGCATTTTGCTTGATAGCCAAAGCCATATTACGATCTTTTCCTAAAGTCTCAGCACTCCAGTAATCTAATGAAGGTTTACCGAATCCACAGAAAGCACAGGTTCCAGCAAGGATAGATTCCTTAGGAGCAGCCTTAGGTGATACACCGGTGAAGTCAGTGACATTGTATCCTTTGAATCCCCACTCATCACGCATAATATCGACCATGACGGCTTTGTTTGCACTAGAAGCTACTGAACCGATTCTATTGTAAGAAGTCATGACTCCCAAAGCACCGGTAGTAAATGTATTTTTCTTAGACTCGTCATTCTTGAAGGAAGCTGATTTTCCTTTTCCTTCAAAAGCTTGTTGCAAGTTTCTAAGCTCTAATTCACGAGCTTTTTGCTCATTCATGAAAGTACAGACACCACTACGATTGATTTCTTGATCATTGAATGCAGCATGTTTAATGTTGACCAAGCAGCCTTTAGATTGAGCACCTTGGACCATATTGCTTCCAATGTATCCAGAAAGAATAGGATCTTCTGATAAGTATTCTCCACCTCTTCCGTTGTATCCGTTACGATGAATGTTCATAGCAGGACCAATCATGATAGGAAGATTGAAGATAAGTGAAGTTTCACCGATGATCAACTCACCATCTTCGAAACAAAGTTCCTTATTCCAAGAATAAGCTAAGTTCTCTTGAGAAGCAGTGACTCTAGTTCCGAGAGCTCCATATTCAGAGGTCGCAGCATCAGCCCAAGCTTGTCCACGATACATACCTTTATTGAATGAGTAAGAATCTGATCCGCCAGGACCGTCATCAGCTTTATGTCCGACATATCCAACTGAATCGATCTTTTGAATGTTGTGGAAGGCGTTAGATGCAAAGTCGAGGAAGTCATCAATAGTTAATTTGTTGAGCAATTCATCCCAACGAGGATCATCATAAGAAGCACCTTTCATATCGTTGAGTGTCAACTTAGAAGTAGTATCACCCCAAATGATATCGGAGACATCATCATTTGTACTCAAGGCGATGAAATCGTTCTTCAACAAAGTCTTCATTCTATCGGTAGGTACAAGTCCAGAGTAAGTCTTGGAATAAGTGCCATTCCAGTCTGAGCGAGACAAGTAAGTGACAGTATTAGGCATGAATGAATTCAAATCCATGGAATAGTCACCATCAGACAACTTGTTAGTTATAGCTGTTCCGTTGTCAGAAGCAGAGAATGTATCCTTATCAAATGCATCATTGGTCCAAGTCTTGACGTTGGATGTATCACCGACAGAAGTCATTCCGCTGGTAACAGTGAATCCCTTGGCAGCTAAGACATTGTTCAAAGCCTCATGAGAATCATCACCTACAGTGAAATAATAATCTCCATCGTCAAGAATGAATGTCTTGGCGTTGGTGTAGTCATAAGAAGTGAGATTCGCCATATCGATATCGACAGTGATGGTTTGTTTCTCACCAGGTTGTAATAATTTAGTCTTTTCAAAGTTAACTAATTGAATTGCACTCTTTTCGACATTGTTGGTCTTATCATAGGTTGTATAAGGAACTGAAGCATAAAGTTGAATAGCTTTCTTTCCGGCTACATCACCAGTATTTTCTACAGTGACTTTAGCTGTTCCACTCTTCTTATTACCCATGATTTGGAGGTCATCCAAAGTGGTCTTAAATGTAGTGTAAGACAATCCATATCCGAATGGATAGTTGACTTCATCAGCATACTTCCAAGTACCATCAGCTGTTGCTAATGTTCCATCAGAATTGACATAAGTTCCAGCCTTAGCGGTTGCAGCGTTATTAACTCCAGCAACTATATCCGCATAACGAGTCTCATAGTATCTATATCCAGTATAAATTCCTTCAGCTTCAACCAAATATGAATTGACGTTATCAGCAGAAGTGAAGTCGTCAGGATCAGCCCAAGGAATGTTTCCAAAATTCTGCATGGATGGACTATCGGAATTATTGGTAGGATATATATCGCCTAAATAAGCACTAGGATTAACTTCACCCTTGAGCATCTTGGCAACACTATAGAATCCATATACTCCAGGATGTCCAACCCACATGATTGCATCGATAGAATCATCATTGGAAAGATTCTTGAACTCCATTACATTGGTTGCATTGATAAGAACGATAACTTTCTTGAACTTTCCATCAGCCTTACCTTTTTTAGCTTCGTTGATAATGGCCATCTCATCATCAGAAAGACCCATGATGTTGCCGGTTGTTGTATGAAGTCCATCATCCATTCCTTCAGCACCATCATTATAATTTTTGCCTTCACCTGCAGGTCTACCGACAACGACGATAGCTGCATCTCCATAAGAAGCATAATCTTCATCATAATCAGATGCCAATCCACGAAGTTCTGTTGGAGATAACTCAGGAATATTTGTGGTAGTGGCTATTTCTTTGTACTCAGGAGGAATAGCACCGAATCCACTACCACCCCATGTTAAGTTTTCGCAATACTTCTTGTAAGCTGCTAATGTCTTTGGATTTAATTCAAATCCTGATTTTTGGAAGGCTTCAGTGATCGTATTTCCGCTATCAATACTAGCTTTATCTGGGGTAGAACCACCACTGTTGCCATAAACAGCTGCATAACTTCTAAGTCCAAGCATTGTGACCTTGGGGGTAGATTCGGTCAAAGGCAATGCCTTGTCCTTGTTCTTCAATAATACAGCTGTTTCTTCAGATGAACGAAGTCCAAATTCTTTGTATCCTTCAAAAGCGTCTTTTGCACTTTTGAATTGTGAATCGTAATTCCAAGCATCTTCAGCATTCTCAGATTCCTCAGTGACAATCTTAGAGCTGACCGTTTTGAAAGTCTGGTCCATTCCATCACGGTAGAACTCCATAACGTTTGCAGAGACAATAGAAGCTGAGAGTAAGAATGTTGACACGATAGTCAAACCACGAAATAGTGATTTCTTTGACATACTTTTAATACCTCTTTAAATTGTAAGTTTTAATTCATTAAGTCAGTTACTAATTTATTTGGTTATCGATAAATCCAAATATTAATGAATTTAATGAATTTGATTCAAAGCTTCGATAAATCTAATCCAAATGGCCGGTAAAGATAGGATTTATCGGAAGCACTTACACATTAAAATAAAATTGAGCCTTTGATGGCTCGAATGACTTAACTTGTATTCTTGTTTGACTTAACTTGTACACGCTTACACAGGCATTAAGATATTAACTGAGAATATATTTTCCTTATAGGAGAAGGTGACATTACCATTGTATTTCTGTGCAATATACACGATCGACTTAGTTCCAAATCCATGTTTTGACTTATCTTCTTTACCAGTTTGAGGAACACCATTAACAAACTTAATATCCTTGCTACAATAATTTTCCATATGTATACATATGAAATTACCTTTTATATTTGCATTTAATTTAATTATTCTATTTTCCTCATCTTCTTTTTCCACTGCTTCAGCTGCATTATCTAATATGTTAGCAAACAAAGCTGTAGCATCCATAGGATCCATCTTTTGAAATGGAACCCCATCACAAATATATGTGAATTTTATATGCTTCGAGGTACAAAGAAGGCTTTTTTGAGTCAAAACAATATCTAGAACATCATTTCCTGTCTTTGCTATATCGTTATAAATATCTATAGATTTAGACATTTCATCAATATATGAACTTTGTTCAGCTTGATTGAGATTCTTCAAAACTGATATTTGATTCTTCATATCATGAGCTTTCATATTTATGATATCTATTGTTTCTTTAGCAAGTTTTTGCTGATTAGCTTTCTCCTCAATCAGGCTTTGAAGCATTCTATTATTTTGCTCTAATTCTATCTGTTTCTTTTGATTATCGCTAAGCTTAAATGCTCCGGATACGACTAAAATAGCTAATAATGAAGATACAATGCTATAAATTCTAAGGATATAATCCCAATTCTTTACTTTTTCGCTTAAGATCAAAGATACAACTAATACTACTAGTGTAGCTATCATCGTAGAAGGACTGATTATATCGAAATCAATAAACACCTTTCTCTTCCAAATAATTAAGAAAGTGATGAAATAGAAAACAAAGAAGAAGGATAAATAATACGCTATTGCACCAGCACGTGATAGAACATCTTCGTTCGGATATGCTAATTCAAAAAACAGCTCCATAGTATTCCATGTCAAATGCTGCAAGGCATATCCTGTTATCGTGCAAACAAATATCATAAAAGGGTTCTTATATAGGAAGAATCCAACTATCAAGATGGATAAAAACACAACAGAATAAGACCAGTTGAAATCCAAAAATTTCAATGTCGGCAAAAAATAAAAACCACATCCAGCAACAGCAGCAATTAATAATCTCCACCAATAATACTTTCTTCTTTGACCATTGAACATGAAAATAAACTGAGCAATCAAAAACTCAAGATAAAGATTATAAAAATGAGCAAATAATATCTTACTTATCATTTATAGCTATATCTCCATTCATAAAAGACGTGAATGCATCTATAAAGTCTTTCTTTCTATTTCTAGAGAACAACACTGATGTTCCATCTTGAAGAATCACATCTTCTTTTCTAATCTCTTTGACATAAGAAAGATTAACAATTGAATAATTGTTAATTCTAGCAAACATAGAATTATCAAGCTTTTCACTTATCGCTTGAAGAGATCCTCTAAATTTGAATTCAGGATTATCTTTTAAATTGGTCTTAATTATTAAATCGTGATGGAATATTTCAATACTAATAATATTTTTGAATGAAAGTCTAATAGTAGTTCCCTTAGTAGAAACCCAAATAAAATCATTTCCTTTTCTATTAGTGTTTCTTTTAATTTTGTCTATTTCAAACTTGAAATCCATATATTCAATCGGCTTTAATAAAAAGTCTAGTGCTTGTACTTTATATCCTTGAATAGCAAATTGAGATAGATTAGTAACAAAAATAATTATTACATCCGAATCCTTTTCTCTAATTTTCTTACTAGTTTCCAGTCCGTCGATCATAGGCATATCAATATCCATAAAGATTGCGTCTAGTTCTTTGGGATAATCGGTGATAGCGTCAATTCCATTTTGAAAGAATACAGCCTCTATTCTTTCTTTTGTAGATTCTTGATATTTAGAGATATATTCTTTATATACTTGAATATCTTTTTCTTCGTTCTCCACTACTGCAATTTTCATAATAATTAAAATTTGATTAAATCTTAAGGCTTTAGATTAAGTCAGTTAATTCAAATCAAGCCTCCTATACGTATTTTATGTAAGTGCTATACTAAAAGTCAATAATAAAGAAATTCACATAAAACAATATCATTATCCTTTAACAAATTGGAATCCATAGTAAAAGCAAATAAAAAAGAGTGGTGATTAACCACCCTCAATTTCATCAAATTTTTCTTCCTTATTAGTCTTTGTTTAAAACAAAGTTTTTAATCATCAACCATCCGAATGGAATTAGAACTAACAAGGAAGCTGCAGCTGTGAAATATGCACCATTGAAGGCATAATCATATTGTTTAATACATATCCAAATGCACTTTTATTCCGTTCTAAGACACTTGACAGGATTTCTCTTCGCTGCGCTTTTCGAGGGTGAAAGACCAGCTACATAAGTCAACAATGATGAAACAACTATCAATAACAAGGCATATAGAGGATTCAAAGCAGCAATATTGCCTATTGCGTATCCAGGGAATGCTAAATTAATGCCTATATTAATAGGAATAGATATGAGATACGTTAAGGCCACTCCAAGAACACCGGCAATGAATCCTATAGCTAAAGATTCCATCTTAAACAATCTTCCGACATCTTTCTTTCTAGCACCTACGGATCTCAATATTCCTATTTCTTTAGTTCTTTCAAGAACGGATACATAAATAATAATTCCTATCATCACCGAAGAAACAACTAATGATATAGAAGCAAAGCAAATAAGAACGATAGAGATCACATTGACCAAAGTACTTAGTGATTCGGAAACTAATGCAGATACATCTGTATAAATTATCTTCTCTGACGATTTCAATTCAGTACCATCGGCTTTCTTAGTAGTGTTATATAAATCTAAGTAGGCTAATAACTGCTCTTTTGTTTTAAAATCGACAGGATAAATAGTTATACTTCCAACACTAGTATCAGTTCCTATAGACTTCCTAAAATTAGAATAATTACTAATACTGCTAAACTTGGCTGGAGCTTTAGTGGTGTTGTCTAGACTAAGAATATTATATGCTTGGAAAGTATCTTTAAAATTTATTGAAGATATATTTCCATTGATGAAATCATTGAGATCGATATTGTCAAGTTGAGCGGCTAAGTTTTCTAAGTTGATAAAGAAATAATCTTTATCATTTTTCTTTGCAATATTAGATTTACCCGCATCCATCAAAGCATCTTCGGTTAGCGATGGTAAATAATAAACACCATCTCCTAAAATTCCCATAGTTTTAGATTCTTTCTTTCTAAGAATTCCAACAATTTTAATGGTTTGAGATTTATCATCAATAAAGGAAGACTTCAACTGATCATTAGTTTTTGGCTTTGAATAGGTGGGTAATTGATAATTAATTAAGTTGATTTCACCACCCAATTCTTCTTCAAGTTGAGTTTTATTAGAAGAGATGAAATCCGCAATTAATTTTGCTTTTTGTGTATTATCTACTTGAGCTCTAACTTGAACTAATAAAGCTGTTAATTTTATAATCATGCTTGTTGATAATTTAGCATTTTCAACAGGAATGAAGAAGTTTATAAGTTCTTTAGCAAGCGTATTATTATCAGCATTTGTATCATTAGATTGTATTGAAGATAAGAATTTTAATAATTTAGGAAATGAATATGGATTATCTTGATTACCTTCACCAGCGCCTCTAAGACCTATCCCATAGAATGTAGATGAATCAGCATCGATTTTATTTTCAGTGTAATAGACATCATTAGGAACTAATTTAAATTCCATACCATTAAAAGTCTCTGTATTAATAGTTTTATAAGTTCCATCTGAATTCTTGAATTCATTAGGATTAATTCCTAACGCTTTTAATGTGTTTGTAGAAATTCCATTATATTTATTGACTGTTATTACGACTTCATTTTTGTTTTGTGGAAATCTTCCACCAGGTAATAAATCATAATAACTCTCTATATATTGTTCATCTCCCGGCAACTCAGACCAATAGCTAGATGAAGGAGAAGTCAAAGAGGAAATTACAGATGATGAAGATGTATTGATAGAAGTATATTTATCATTTCCATCATCATCTTTGGATTTAGCAATTACATTCGCTGAAATAGAATAATTATTTTGTATAGATGCATATAAGCTCTTATCGAGTCCAGCCCATTTTCTACCATACGAATCTGTTCCACCCATCAAGAACGATTCATAATAATCAGAAGTTAGGTCATTCATATGAAGCATAGTTTGAGTAGGCTCAACTATAGTAACATCATCTGAATTTGGATATTTCTCATATTGATCATATGTATTTTGATTCGGCTTCATTTCGGAAGCAGATGCAAGTCCATAACCTTCTACTGAAATAGGAAACTGGGCCAAAGTTTGGGTTTCTGTTCTATTGACATAGTCCGAAAAACCTCCGGATATAGCTAAGACTAACCCGACTCCAATTATTCCAAATGATGAAGCCAAAGCTGTTACAAATGTTCTTCCTTTCTTTGTTAATAAGTTCTTCAAAGACATTTTCATAGCTGTGAAGAAACTCATCTTTGACTTCTTTTCTTTCTTTTTTTCTTTACTCTCTTTCTTATCTTTTTCTTCGTTTACCTCATCATAATACTCTTGTCTTTTTGCTTCTTGAATCTCACTTTCAGCTAATGGTCTAGGAGCTTTACTATTAAAAGCCGAAGTCTTTACTTCCTCTTCTTTTTTGTCTTCATCACAAGGAGCTGAATCATCAACGACTAGCCCATCATTCATCCTAATAATTCTATCTGCATATTTATAAGCCAATTCTTCATTATGAGTGACCATGATGACCAAATGTTCTTTGGAAATGTCATGAAGTATATCTATAACTTGAGTAGATGTTTCAGAATCCAAAGCTCCAGTAGGTTCATCAGCTAAAATGATAGACGGATTTGAAACTATAGCTCTAGCTATTGCAACACGTTGCTGTTGACCACCAGATAATTGATTCGGCTTTTTCTTTGCTTGATTTTCTAGTCCTACTTGTTTTAGAGCCTCCATAGCTCTTTCTTTCTTTTCTTTCGCAGAGATTCCAGATAATGTCAAAGCCAGCTCTGTGTTTTCCAAGATAGAAAGATGGGGAATCAAATTGTAAGATTGAAATATTATTCCTATCTTTTTATTACGATAATTATCCCAATCTCTATCCTTATATTGTTTTGTTGACTTTCCATCGATTATCAAATCACCCTTTGTATATCTGTCCAATCCAGAAATAATGTTTAACAAAGTTGTTTTTCCACAACCCGAAGGACCTAAAATAGCAGCAAATCCCTTCTCTCCAAAAGATAAGGATATTCCCTTTAAAGCCGTTGTTTTTAAGTCTTTATCAACAATATAATCTTTCTTTATATTAACCAGTTTTAACATATCCACCTCCCTTCTATTCTTTATATAATTTATACGCTAAATATTAGCTATTTCTATCAACTTTTTTCTAGTTCTTTTGGGTATTATTTCGCATTATTTAGATTTCTTTCTTGGATTTGTTTTTTTCTTACCCACTTAATCTATAATTGTCCTTGCAAACCCATACATTAGGAGTAAAAAACATCTATGAATCAAGAAATTGTAGATTCCATCACTAAGAAGTTTGAAGAACTTTATGGTGACACTACAGGAGCAAAAATATACTTTGCTCCCGGACGTGTTAACCTTATCGGCGAGCATGTAGATTATCTAGGTGGACATGTCTTCCCTTGTGCCTTAACAATAGGAACATACATGATAGTAAAGCCTAGAACCGACAGCACCATCCGTTTCTTTTCTATCAACATCAAACCTGAAAGAAAATACGAAGACAAGCTCGAGAACATTTTCTCCCATGAGAATCCTGACAAACAATATGTAAAAACTTTAGGATGGACTGCTTATCCTAAAGGCGTTATTTGGGCATTCAACAAAGCTAGAAAATTAAGAGCCACCCATGGTTTTGATGCTGTTGTCGGTGGCGATATTCCTGCCGGTTCAGGTTTATCCTCATCTGCTTCACTCGAAGTATTGATGGGATATGTCCTTAGAGATATGTTCAATTGGACAACAATCACCAATATTGATCTTGCTAAAATCGGCAAATACTCCGAAAACAATTTCAATGGTGTAAATTGTGGAATAATGGATCAATTCGCATCAGCTATGGGAAAGAAAGATTGTGCAATCTTCCTCGATACTAGCTCACTTGAATTCGTCTATGCACCTATCAAATTAAACGGTGCAAAAATAGTAGTAACAAATACAAACAAGCCTCACTCATTAGCTGACTCTAAATACAATGAACGTCGTGCACAAGCAGAAGAAGCTTTCAAAGACTTAAAGACAGTCAAACCTGAGTTGGAAAATCTTTGTGATCTACAATTGGAAGATTTCTATCAATTAGGCACTGCTATTAAAAATCCTACTTGTTGGAGAAGAGCAAAACATGCTATATCCGAAAATGAGAGAACACTCAAAGCTGTTGAAGTCTTAAAGCAAGGCAAGATTGATAACTTCGGCGATTTGATGAATGAAGCAGGTGCTTCTATTCGTTATGACTATGAAGCAACATGTTATGAGCAAGATGTCTTAGTAGATGCTTCAAGAGTCCAAAATGGAGTCATAGGTGTTCGTATGACTGGCGGTGGATGGGGCGGATGTATCGTCGCCTTGGTCAAGGACGAATTCATCGATTCATATAAGCAAAATGTTGCTAAGATTTACTGCGAGAGAACACAATATAAACCTTCGTTCTATGTCGTCTCTGTCGGTGATGGCCCTAGTGTAGTAAAAGTTCTTTAGCAAACTAAAATCAGGAAAGAAAAAATAAAATGATAGATCAATCAATTAAAAAGCTCGTCACTTATGCATTAGAGAAAAAATTAATTAAAGAAGACGATAAGATTTATTGCACAAACTCTTTACTAGCAATCCTTGGACTAGATGAATACAATGAACCAGAAGAGGAATACAAAAATGTAAATTTAGAATCGACATTAAAAGAGATTCTAGACTTTGCTTTCGAAAAGAATTTATTCCCTGAAAATACTACCGTTTATAGAGATTTATTCGATACAAAAGTCATGTCCGTCTTCGTGGATAGACCTTCAAATGTAATTAAAGAATTCAACACTAAATATAGAACTTCTCCAAAGAAAGCTACCGATTGGTTCTACAAGTTCTCTCAAGACACTGACTATATCCGTGCCTATAGAGTCAAGAAGGACTTAAAGTGGAAAACTGCCACACCTTATGGTGATCTAGATATAACAATCAACCTTTCAAAGCCTGAAAAAGATCCTAAAGCTATAGCAGCTGCAAAATTGATGAAGCAATCTTCTTATCCTAAATGCCAGCTCTGTCCTTCAAACGAAGGATATGCTGGAAGATTGAATCATCCTGCAAGAGAAACTATTAGAATTATTCCTTTTGAATTATCAGGAAAGAAATATTTCTTCCAATATTCTCCATATTCTTATTTCAACGAACACGCAATCGTATTCAACAGCGAACATGTCCCTATGGCAATCAACCACGATTGCTTCGAACACCTATTAGGCTTCGTTGAAAAGTTCCCTCATTATATTCTCGGATCAAATGCCGATCTTCCTATTGTCGGTGGCTCTATCTTGACTCATGATCACTACCAAGGTGGAAACTACATCTTCCCGATGTTTAAAGCTCCAATAGAAGAAGAAATCGTATTTACCAATTACACCGATGTAAAAGCTGGATATGTAAAATGGCCTTTGTCCGATATTAGGTTGTCATCAAGAGATCCTAAGAGATTGATTGCATTAGCAGATAAGATTTTAAGAGTATGGCGTGGATACACCGACGAACAATCATTCATATATGCAGAAACTAATGGTGAACCTCATAACACTATCACTCCTATAGCACATAAAATCAAAGATCAATACGTATTAGAATTAGTATTAAGAAACAACATCACTACTGATCAATATCCTTTAGGTCTCTACCATCCTCATCAAGAATTATGGCATATCAAGAAGGAAAACATCGGATTGATTGAGGTTATGGGATTAGCTGTTCTACCTTCAAGATTGAATAAAGAATTAGCAAAACTTGAAGACGAATTAGTGAATAACATCGACCCTGCATCTGATCCATTGACAGAAAAACATGCAGACTGGGCTAAGCAGATCAAAGAAAAATATTCAGATATCAACTCTTCTAATGTAAAAGAAATTGTCGAAAGGGAAACTGGATTAGTATTCGCTAGATGTCTCGAAGATGCCGGTGTTTATAAGCAAGACGAAGCTGGATTAGAAGGCTTCAATAGATTTGTTGAAAGAGTTAATAAAGAGCCTGAAATCATAAAGTAAAGAGGTGATATAAATGCCTTTTATTAGAATAACAACAAACAAATCCTTGTCCCTTAAGGACAAGACAGATTTAAAGACTGGTCTAGGTCAATTAATAACCACTCTCCATAAAACTGAAGACTGGTTGATGATCGCATTCGACAATGTCGAATCTGATTCAATGTATTTCAAAGGTTCAAATGAATATAGTGCCATAGTAGAAATCAGCGTCTATGGAACAATATCAAAAAATGATTTTGACCCGATGACAAGAAAAACTACTGACTTATTATCTAGAACAATTAAAATTGATCCAGATAGAATCTATATAAATTATAGAGAAGTCGATCATTGGGGATTAGGCGGAAGTAATTTCTAAAAACTCTAACTATAAATTTTCCTTATAAAGTGGATACGCTGTGTACCCAATTTTTTGGACCAACTTTATCTAGATCCCATCCAATGCATTTCCCTACTTGCGCAAAATTTAAGTTGCTATCGGCTATATCTTAGAAAGTCAATTTGGTTAGAATGCTTGAGTATGTTTTGTGCAAACTAGTATTTATTCTGAATGAGTTTTGTTTATTTATGTAGCTCGGAAGTTTAAATATCAAACCTTGATTGCTTATTGGCTAGTTAACGTTGCAATTATTTAAAGAAAAGAAAAAAATAACACGATAACTATGAAATAACGATTGACATTCGATGAATACATGACGCTTACTAGCATTCCTGTTTGTATAGAGAATTAGTGCAATGTATTACTTTTTTCTGATACATCGGTTACACTAATAATGAAAAAGGTGATACGAATGAATCAAAATTGTAGCCCGATTGAAAGGATGCTGGAGACTGGCGATGGATGTATATCTGGAAAAGCCGCTATCGCAACCGGGATGGCTCCGGCATCATTTGCAAGATACGTCCGATCTCATGGACTCAATAAAATAAGGCGCGGCGTGTACACGAAGGAGATAGGAACAATCGATGACCTCTTCCAACTTCAAAGAAGGTATCCAAAGATAGTGTATTCTGGCATAACGGCTCTTTATCTCTTAGGACTGACCGACAGGATTCCTGAGTCGGTTGAGTTCTCGATTCCAAAGGGCAGTCGGGTGAGAAAAGAAAGCGTCGGGTTTAACGCCATCTGTCACATTGAGAATAATATCAAGCTCTTTGAACTAGGGAACACTGATGTCGAGACTATGTTCGGGAATGTCGTAATATGTTTCTCTAAAGAGAAGATGGTCGTTGAAATGATCAGGAAAAGGAATGATTATGATTCCGAGCTGTTTTTGAAGGCAGTGAAGTCATTCTTGAAGAGGAAGGACAAAGACCTGGATTTTCTTTTTCAATACGCAAGAATGCGAAAGATAGAAGAGAAGGTGTATCAGGTTTTGGAGGCGATGGATTATGAGAATAAATAAGGATTCTCTCTCTGCAAGGGTAGGAATAACCTCGTTAAGCCTGAATTCGAGGGGCTGGTTCTCAGTCAGTATCTGAAGAATACGGATAACAACACTTAACTGGGATTATCCTTTTTAGCCAATCAAAAAACTGCCTTTGTATAGGCAGTTTTTATCGATTAATAATTATTTAGATTCTTTTACTTCTTTATCTTTCTTTAATCCGTACCAGATTAAGAATCCAAGCCAAGCGAGCTCACCGACACCTAACACGACATCCAAAGCAATCATCCATTGAATCCATCCAGGAATTACAGATACGATCTTGGAGTTGGCACCTATTCCATTCATAGCAACAGAATTGACAAATGAGAACAATACATCATGAGTTGCATTACGTGCATAAGTGACAATCTGAGGATTGTTGATGTAATCAGACAAGACATACTTATTCTCTGCAGTATTCATCCAAAGATCAGTTCCAGCCATCAATCCAGAACGGATATCCATATAAGATTCAAGACCAGCCATATCAGTGATAATATTTCCAGTGAATCCCCACTCATTTACAAGAATGTCATGTTCGAGTTCTACACTTCCACCACACCATTGAGTTCCAGCACGGTTGAAAGCATTCATCAAAGCAGTAGATCCACCTTCTTTGACACTGATTTCAAATGACTTCAAATAGATTTCTCTAGCTGCTTGCTCATTGAAGAAGGTTGAGATTCCATCCTTGCTTCCTTTAATTCCTTTGTTTTCATCGATAACTCCTTCAGTGTCATTGAAAGCAAAGTGCTTAATATAGGTGACTAATCCTTTTTCACGTGCACCTTCAACAGTAGCAGAACCCATTTGTCCAGAGATGAATCCATCTTCTGAATAATACTCGAAGTTACGACCAGAGAAAGGAGTTCTATGGATATTCATAGCAGGAGCATACCAGCCTTGAACATTTGCGAACATAGCATCATTTCCAATAGATCTTCCAAACTTCTTAGCTAAATCTACATTGAATGTAGAAGCTAATACAACTTCAGTAGGATATCCCATTCCTTTAGTTCCGCCAACCAATGTGGCTGAAATTCCAGCAGGACCGTCCTTCTCGACTGTAGCAGGTTTATCGATTTCAGGCATTTCAGGAGTTCCGTATCCACCTGTACGTACAATCTTAAACATTTCATCGACTGAGAAGGAATCCAACAATTCTTCCCAGGCAGGATCGTCATAATCTCTTCCAATCATAGAAGCTAAGTTGAATGGTGTATCTTGTTTAGTCTTAGGCATTGTGAATTCATCTTGCTTGTCTACAAATCTAGGAGCTAAATCGTCGATTAATTCCTGAGGTAAGGTAATGTGTTTTTCACCTTTTTCATCAGTAGAATCAGCAAAGACAGTAGGGAAAGATCCATCCCAATCTTGACGGGTTAAATACTTGAAGTTTTTATACTTGTCGTAGTAAGAAATAGAACAGTCATCCAAATGGTTAGTGACTTTTTCACCGGTCTTAGAATCAACTGAATAGGTCTTATCATCAAATGAATTGTTATGCCATGTATAGACAAAGCCAGCATCTCCTGCACTTGTCATTCCATCAGCAGTTGTCTTGCCTTTCTTTGCCAAAACATTGTTGATAGCTTCATGAGCATTATCTGCAATAGTGAAATGATAATCACCTTCATCCAAGATATAAGTCTTAGCCTTCATGTAATCATATGAAGTCAAATCTTTCTTATCGATCGAGATGGTTACATTCTCGGTTTCATTAGGAGCTAATACTTTAGTTTTAGCAAATCCCGCTAACTGAATGGATGATTTTTCAACCAAATTTGCTTTATCGTAATCAGTGTAAGGAACAGATATATAAGCTTGAACGACATCCTTTCCTGAATAAGTAGATCCTGTGTTGGTTACATCTACAGACAAAGTGAATTTATCACCTTCTTCCTTGGCTTTAAAATTAGAATACTTGAAATTTGTATAAGACAATCCATATCCAAAAGGATATATTACTTGGTCTGCATAATTGAATCCAGAATTATTAGAAACACCCAAGACTGTATCTTCATATCTAGTTTCATAATATCTGTATCCGACATAGATACCTTCAGCTTCGACAACATATTGATCAGCTTCATTGACCCAGCCGGTATCAGTAGGCTTATTATCAATCCAATAGTTAGCACCAGCATTCTTCATAGCGGGAGCTGATAAATTATCTACTACATAAGTATCTACTAATCTTCCGGAAGGTACGACATCACCTTTTAAAGCCTTAGCCACAGCTTTGATTCCAGTTTGTCCTATACCTCCAATCCAAAGTTGACTCTTAACATTGCTAAATTCATCCAATCCTTTTAATTCCATAGGGTTGTTAGCATTGATTAATACAACAATATTATTGAATTTTCCATTGACAGCTTTAAGCATGTCATATTCTTCTTTAGATAGCTCCAAATAATGTCCTGTGTTGTCTTGAACACCAGTAGTCTCATTGAAGTTCTGAGCTGTTAAATCACTACCTTCACCACCGCTTCTAGATAAAACTACGATTGCAGCATCATTATAATTATCAAAAGAAGATCCACAGCTTGATTCTACGTCAGTCCAAGGAACTTCATTGATTGAAAACTTTCCACCTCTCCAGTTAGGTGATGATCTTTTATATCCAGCATCATTCTTTGATTTATAGAAATCCCACAAAGTTGAGTTCACTTCGAATCCCTGATTTGTAAGAGCAGTTTTAAAATCATCGACCTTAGAAGTATCAATACTTCCAGATCCGGTTCCACCTAAGACCATATCGACTGAAGAAACTGAAAACAAAGAGACTTTAGATCCACTCTTTAAAGGAAGTGAATTATCTTTATTTTTGAGAAGCACCATACCTTCGGCTTCTATTTCTTCTGCAACTTTTCCACTACCTTCATTCAATTCGTCTTCAGTAGCATAGTCATTCTTATAACGCTCAGTATCACCATCTTCTTCACTCTTTTCGATTCTATAAGTCTTTTGGTTGAAATGAAGTGAAATTAAATTTTTGTAGTTAAGTGTTACGACATTCAATGCAATCAAAGTTCCTGCTATTAATGCAATTCCTACACCTTGAGTTGCAATAGACACGATTTTTTTCTTTTTCATTGTTTTTTCCTCGCTTTTCACTACTTTTGGGCCCATTTGGTGAAAGCAATAATAAAGTAAGACTTTAAGAAAGCGATTACAAGCATTAAGCCTTTTCTCTTAGATTTTCAGCCTAATCTTACAGGAATCGGAATAATTATATTCAATAGAAAGATCCCATTCTTTCCTTGGATTGATAGATCACCATGATACTTAGAAACTAAAATTTCCATGGATTTAACTCCAAATCCATGATTGTTTTTGTCTTCTTTCTTAGTCATAGGCAATCCATCCTTTAATGTGAGTTCACCTTCATAGAAGTTTTGGACTGAAATATGAACAAATGAATTTTTAGAACTTATAACTAGAGAAACATATCTCTTTTCTTTAGGCAAAGGAATTGATGCTTCTATAGCATTATCTAACGCATTACCGAACAAAGAATAAATATCACTTTCCTTAATAAACGAAAGACAATTACCATCAGCAATTACGCTCAATTTAATATCATATTTATTACATATGTTTTGTTTTTCCATCAAAACAATATTCAAAGCCTCATTATCAGTTTGATAAGATTTATCATACAAAGATACAGCTTCTGATATGTCTTCCAATTCATCTTTGGAAATACTACCTTTAGATCCCAATGCCATGATTTGGTGTTTTAAATCATGAGCTTTTATATTCATTCTTTCTATATTAGCTTTGTCTTGCTCATAATGTTTCTTCTGCTCAGCTAAAAGATTCGAATAAAAACTTACCTGTTGCTCCAATTCTTTTTCCTTAACAAAGACAAATTGAACTTCAAGAATGACTATACAACATATCATGTTGTATAGTTCTTCAAACATCATATAAGTACTGTTATAGTTATCAGCACTATAGAAGGTCAAATAAGCGTTAAATATAACATCAACAGCTAATAGTGCCATTAAAACAATTAATAAAGATGTTTGTTTTAATTTTAATTCATCATTCCTTTTAATTTTTCTACCAAATAAGACATAAAACAACCAATAAATATCAGCATATGTGCAAAAATAAATAGATAAGACTACAGGATTAAATATAGTATCTAGTTGTTCTCCTTTGCCATATCCAAATATTCCATTTTGCTGAGAAACACCAAAAACATTTTCAAAGAAATTGAAAGCTTCATAGGTAAAATGTTGAGTAGTATATGCTGCCATAGTGCAGAACACGATTGAAATCCAAGGTGCATCAAATATCAACTTTAATAAAGGAATAGATACAGCAAATATCAAAAAGAACACAAAGGAAACATAATAGAAATTATATGAAAAACTACCGATTGGAATCGCAAATGCTACACCATAATAAATCAGTAATGATGCACCTATTCTCAATAACGGCTTATTCTTCAAAGGAAGCTTGAAGCAAAAAAGAAAAATACTAACTAATAATTCAGTAGCAAATATTATCTTGTACCAAAAAAGAAATGATAATTCATACATAATTATAAAGTTCCATTATAGTGATCGTTTACCGCTCGTAAAAAATCTTTCTTCTTAGGATGTGATATCTGTAGTCTTTCATTTCCAACTATAGCTTCATATCCGTCTATTCCTGTCACATAATCAAGGTTCACTAAAAAACAGCTATTGCATCTAACGAACAATGATCTATCCAATTTTTCTTCTAATTCTTTCAAGGTTCCATAAGATTGAATCACTTTATCTTTTAAATGATAAGAAATAGAATGATGCCTTATCTCTACATACATCAAATCATCAGAATTGATTTTTATGAAATCATTCTGATTTGATATTATCAACTCAACCCCTTTTTTCTTGACTCTACTCAATATTTTTTGCATCTTTAAATAGAAATCATAATAAGCCACAGGTTTCACTATGAAATCCAAAGCATCGACTTCATAACCTTTAATAGCAAATTGTGCAAGATTAGTAATAAAGACAATTCCGACATTTTTATCGATGGATCTGAGTTTTTTACTCAAATCTATTCCATTACAATCCTTTAAGTCGATATCAAAGAAAGCTAAATCATATCCGATTTCTAAATTGTTATTAAATTCTTCACCAGAATTGCACCTAAAAATCTTGAAATCTATATGATTATCTGAGGCATAATCATCTAATAATTGTTTAAGTCTTGAGAAATCGGAATCATCATCCTCAATAATAAGAAATTTATATGTGGTCATAACTAAAATATACAACATCGATAATTTTAATATCAAGAAAAACAAGAAACAAAAATCCTCAAAATCAATTGATTTTTCTTTAATGAAGAATCATAGTAAAATATAAAAGAAAAGAGGACTTATTCTTATGCCAATGATAGAAGTTACAACCAGTGAGAAAATCAACAAAGAAATAGCTGATAAAATAAAAAAAGGTTTAGGTGGAAATATAAGCATATTTCCAGGTAAACCTGAAAGTAGAGTAATGGTCTCCATCAAAGATCAAGCTTATATGTATTTCGGTGGAATAGAAGGACCTACTGCACTAATCTCTGTAGCTCTTTACTTAGATCAGCCAGAAGAAACATATACTGAATATTCCAAAGTTGCAGTCAATACAATCATCGATGCTTTACCACAAATTCCGAAAGATAGAATTTATGTAAAGTACCAAACATTAACTCATAAAAACTGGGGCAAAGAATTCTAAAAACTGACAATGGAGACTCAAATCTCCATTGTTTTATTTTTTAGATTTACATAGATAGCTATCGATAGTTCTTTGCAAATTCATATTGAAATTATTATTACTATATGTCCAGCCCAATTTTTCTAATTTAGTCGAATCTAAAGCATATCTTCTATCGTGACCAGGTCTATCAGAGACAAAATTAATTAATGATTCTGGTTTATCAATCATCTCTAATATTTGCTTTATTATTTCTAAATTCGTTTTTTCATTGTGAGTAGAAACATTGTAAATTTGACCAGCTTTACCTTTATCTATAATCAAATCTAAAGCTGATGAATGATCATCTACATATATCCAGTCTCTTATATTCAATCCCGTTCCATAAACTGGTATCTTTTCATCGTTTAAAGCTTTGCTAATAACTAGCGGAATTAGTTTTTCTAAATGTTGATTAGGTCCAAAGTTGTTTGAGCATCTAGAAATAGTCACTGGCAATCCATATGTTCGAAAATAAGATAAAGCTATTAAATCAGCTGAAGCTTTGGATGATGAATAAGGAGAAGAAGGTCTTAAAATAGATTCTTCAGTAAATCTATATTTAGAATCTAAAGGAAGGTCTCCATAAACCTCATCGGTTGAAACTTGATGAAATTTAACTTTTTCAAATTTAAGACATGCATCTAACAAAACTGTAGTTCCAATAATATTAGATTTATAAAATATATCTGGATTATTAATAGATCTATCTACATGTGTTTCCGCCGCTAGATTTATAACAATATCAAACCTATATTTGTTAAACAAAGAATTAACTAATTCTTTATTGCATATATTTCCTTTAACAAATACAAAATTAGAATTATTAATAATAGGATCTAAATTATTTAAATTTCCTGCATAAGTTAAATCATCCAAACATACGAGCAAATCGTTTGGGTATTTATTTATCATATATTCCAAGAAGTTAGATCCTATAAATCCAGCTCCACCAGTCACTAGATATCTATTCATTATCTTTTATAATAATCATGTCCCAATAACATCCTAGCAAAATCCATAATTTCATCAACAAATAAGCTTTTACTCTTCATAGTTTCTATGACAGGGCAATAATAGATATCTTCCTTTTTAAAATTATGATAAATCCAAACATTAAACAATCTCTCGGATAAATATCCAATACTCCTTTGTTGATAAGAATCTCTTTTTAAAATATCTTCTTTTCTTATTTCAAAAACTTTGTTCAGCAAAGGAAAGGCAAAATCACAATAATCATTTAAATCTTTTCTTTTCATAACAAACATATTGAATAAAGAGAATACATGTCCATTGAAAAACAAATCAAAATCTTTCAAATATTCTGGATTTAATATTTCAATTTGCTCTCTTAAGCAATCTAAATCTCCTTTTGAATGATGATCTGCATAATGTTGATAAATGGTTTTATGAATATGATATTGAGATGGAATTATTATTTTAAATTTTTTAAAAATCTTCTCTATTTTATCTTTATTCATAGCTTTATATGAAATGAAGCTTTTACTTTTATCGCAAAATAATCTTCTATAATGTTCGAAAGAAACAATATCACTGTCTGTATTTTTCCAAATCCAATAAAGGCCTGTCAGCTCACAATAATTTGCATTTTTCCCTGAAATATGATTACCTATATTATCCCTCAGATACCCATATTTTTCTTTTCCCTCTGCACCAACCTGTAATGCACAGTACCCATTCAGATTTGGCACATTAAACTTTTTATGTGTTGCAATATAAATCATTAGACTCCTATTATCCTCTATATAGTTTCATAAAACCATTTACCGTATCTACAATATCAAATTTTGCATTTTTCAGAATATCATAAGCCTTTATTCGATCTCTTTTTTCTTTCCCATAATGAATAATGGTATCCAACCATTTTGACACATCACGGGCATCAATTCCAAGATAACTTACCGCCTGTGTAATTTTTGCTTCCCTCGTAATCGTATCCGAAAAGATAACAGGCAATCCAGATGCCTGTGCTTCCACTCCAACAATTGGAAGTCCCTCAAAATGGGACGGTAATGCAAATAAATCCATCGCCATAAACAATTCATGAACCTTCTTACTAACACCATAATAAATGACGTAAGAGTCCAAACCACAGGCATGTACTTTCTCCCGAAAAGCTTTTTCATTTGGTCCTTCTCCGACCAACAACAATTTTGCATGTAAACCGCGCTCCCGAATTTGTTTCAAAATTTCCAGAAAGAAGTCATGATTTTTCTGATAACAAAACCTTCCAACGTGACCGATCAATAATTCGTCACTAATTTGTAATTGTTTACGCACCATTTCACGTACAGTCTGTGAAAAGCGAAATTTCTGTAAATCAATTCCATTTTGTATCAAAGTAATCTCTTTTGCGGCAATATTTGGAAACATC
>OLPF01001270.1_pt1 | contig 21924 bp, 15 predicted proteins | sample 1673121 | NCBI WGS metagenome assembly OLPF01 (sample SAMEA3136756, study PRJEB25190) | human gut metagenome
GAGGGTGATTATGTTGTACTGATTGCCCTGACAGATCCGTCAGCCGGCACAAAAGAGGCCCGAGACGCATGAGACGATGAAGCCCTCGAACACTTCGGGCGCGGGGTCAAACGAGCGCAACCACGCGCCAGCGCGGTCGATGCGCTCGAGCGAGGGGTCGATGGCGGGATCGCGATAGGTATAAAACGCCAGCTGGCGGTCGGCGGCACAGCGGAAGCCGCAGCCGTAGGCACCGCCCTTCACGCGGATCTCGTTCCACAGATAGTCGAACGAGAGGGCACCGGCGGCGACGCCCCAGGTGCCGTCAACGGCAAGGTCCAAACGACGCGGGTCGACAGCTTTGCCCGCAAAGCATACGTCGCTTGGAATGATGAAGGCTTCGTTTTTAACGACGGGAGCAGGGATCTGCAGGTTGACGTTGCCGTCGATGCGCTCGCCCAGTCCCAGCGTTCCGGCCGCGTCCCAATAGGTTCGATAGTCGTTATCGGAGCCCGTAAAGCTCACGATGGCGCCGTCGGCCACAAAGATGCGCTTTTGCAGGTCGCGCAGCTTGTTGCACAGGTCTTCGGCTCGCTCGTCAAAGTGCTCGACAAGCTCGCGCAAGAAGCGGTAGAAGTCCACACCCGAAAGCTGTTCGGAAAGCACGCCGGCAGGCGAGGTGTAGGAGTAGGAGCGTGCAACGGCGGCGCTATGTCCGTTCATCAAGAAGCGCTGCTCCTGGGCGATGCGCATCTGAGTGATTACATCGCGCATGCGGTCGGTGTCCTCAAACAGCGTCTCGCCCCAGACCTCGCGCGGAATCTGGGCGAGTGCCTCGATTTTCTCGGAGAGGGCGCCGGCGGAAATAGTGAGTACAGGGCGCACCTTGTCCCAGGAGCTTTCGCTCACCACCTCGGCGGAAAGACTCAAAAAGCCCAGGTTGGCGCCAATGTAGCTATCGAGCTCATCGGCCGTGTGCTGTGCGGTTGGGAGCCTGCGCATCAGGTTTGCCATGATCGTCACATAGGGCAGCTCGTCAAAGGTCAGATGGCTCAGGTCAAAGTACGCGAGCGCATAGGAGAGGCCGCGTGTGGGAATGGCGTGCTTGAGGCAGGGGAGCGGCGTGGTTTCGTCTACGGTGAGCGCAGGCTCGGGGCGGGCGGGGCCGATATCCGAGACGTGCAGGCGCGGCAGGGTGGCGCGGGCCTCGGGCGAGTCTTCGGCCTCCTGGGCCGCGCGCAGGGCCTCGACATCGGCGTCGATAGCGGCGAGCTGCTCGTCGCTTGCCTTTTCGAGCGTGGCCGCAAGCTCGGCAGCCTCGGGGTCGTCGCCGTCGGACGCCTCCTGGGGCTTGAGCTCTACGAGTGCGCTGTGGTTCGTGTCAAGAACGAGCTCGCGCAGGAGGTCCTCAAAATAGTTGCCCGAAAGCTCCTGACGAAGCTCCTCATAGACGGGACCATACTTGAGTGCAAGGGTTGCGGCGGTGTCGTCGTAGAGCCAGGTGGAAAGGGCGTCGCAGGCAATTACCACGCCATCGGCCGTGCCGTAGTCGCGCTGACGCAGGTCGAACTCGTTGCCGCAGATTACGGCTTCCAGACGGTCGCGGGGGATGCCGACATCTACCAGCTCGCGGGCGCTTTGCTCAATCACCTCGCGTAGGCGGCGGGCAACTTCGGGCTGGGCATTTTGCAAGATGATGAGCTCATAGGGCTGCAGGCACGCAGCCGAGGTGTAGCTCGTCACATCGCCGCCCAGGTTTGCCGCGAGGATGGCTTTTTTCATGGGCGCTTCGTTGGTGCCGAGCAACGCTTCGAACAAGATGTCGGCTGCGATTACGCGTTTGCGGTCGAGAGCGTCGCCTAGCACGTATCCCAATCCCACGAGGGCGTTATCCGGGGTGGTGACCATATCGATGCTCGTGTAGTCGCAGACGATGGGCTCTTGGCGAGCAAGCTCGTTGGGGGCACCAGGGGTTTCGATGCCCTGCGTGCCACGTGCGGCGGCGTCACGTGCGCGCGCCTCGTCGCAAAGGTAGCGTTCGTTTAGGAAGGCCAGGGCGCGCTTGGGATCGAGGTCTCCGTAGAGCGTGATGTAGCTGTTTGCCAGGTTGTAGTGGCGCGCGTGGGTATCCAAGAACTGCTCATAGGTGAGCGAAGGGATGGCGCGCGGATTGCCGCCCGACTCGCAAGCGTAGGCAGTGCTGGGGAACAGCGCGCGGTTCACGGCGTTGTCCAGCACGTCCATGGGGTCGGAGAGGGCGCCTTTCATCTCGTTGAACACCACGCCGTTGTAGCGAAGGCGCTGGGGCGTGCCGTCTTCGGCACGGTCGAGCTCGTAGTGCCAGCCCTCCTGCTCAAAGATGGCCTTTTTGGTATAGATGGCGGGATTTAGCACCGCGTCCATGTAGACGTCCATGAGGTTGTACAGGTCTTGCTCATTGGTGGACGCAACCGGGTAGATGGTCTTGTCGGGGTAGGTCATGGCGTTAAGAAACGTTTGCATGGAGCTCTTGATGAGGTCGACGAACGGTTCTTTGACGGGGAACTTGGCCGATCCGCACAGCACGGAGTGCTCGAGGATGTGGAAGACGCCCGTGTCGTTTGCCGGTGGGGTTTTGAAGCCGATGGCAAACGCCTTGTTCTCATCCTCGCAGGCAAGGAAAAGCAGGCGTGCTCCGGATGCAGTGTGATCGATGACGTAGGCCTCGGCATCCAGCTCGTCGATGGTTTCGGCGCTTTTGACGGTAAAGCCGCTCATTGTGGCGCCGGGGACGAGGATCTTGGCAGAGCGCTCGCGAGCGCTCATTGATTCGGTTGAGGGCATGGTGCCTCCATGAGTCGTGGTGAAGATGTGCTGTGCCCTTTTATACCCCCAAGTGGGGACACGCGTCACGGGCATTCCGGCGGCATTTGGGGAGCGCATACTCCATTTGGGTGCAGTAGCTGCGAAAACGTTGAAATTTGGCGCGTGACGAACGCCCTGTCACGACGTTTGGTGGGGTAAGGTTATACACGTGCGGCAGGTCGAGTGGGCCTCTTGCTGCACGAAGAACAAGCGATGAAGACGCAAAGGGGTATGCACGTGGGTGTGCCGGCAGGGCAAACACAGCAAGAGACGATATCGAACGGAACCGATGCGGCATCGCGTAAACAGCGTCGCGCTTGGCGCGATCGCCTGAATGGCCGCGCGTCGCGCAAGACCCTTGTGGGCGTGCTTGCCACGCTTGCGGGTGCAGGCCTTTGGGGTTTTTCGGGTACCTCGGCAAGCATGCTGTTCGACGTCTATCACGTGGACACGCTCTGGCTGCTCTCTGTTCGTCAGATCTTCGCCGGCTTGCTCTTCATGGTGCTTATCGCCTTTACTGCACGCGACCGTTTCGTGCGCTTGTGGACCAACCCCGCCCATATTCGTACGCAGTTGCTCTTTACGCTGTTCGGTCTTTTTGCCAACCAGCTCTTCTACTTGATTGCCATTCGCCTTACCAATGCCGGTACGGCGACGGTGCTGCAGTGCCTCGAGCTCATCATCATCATGGTGATTACCTGCGTGCGTCAAACGCGCGGTCCGCGTAAGCGCGAGCTTGCAGGCCTGATACTGGCTTTGCTGGGCACCTTCCTCATCGCCACGGGCGGCGATATCTCGGCGCTTGCCATCTCGCCTGCAGGCCTTATCGCCGGTTTGCTGACTGCGGTCTTTGCGGCGGCGACGGTCATGATCCCCGCGAGCCTGTTGCCCGAATATGGCTCCCCGGTGGTTACGGGTTCTGCCATGATGCTCTCGGGTATCATCACCTGCGCCTTCATCCAGCCGTGGAACAACGTGCCCGCGCTTGACATTGCAGGCATTGAGGCCCTGGTGGTCTTTATCGTAGCTGGCTCGTTCCTTTCCTACATGCTTTATATGCAGGGCGTCAAGGATTTGGGCGGCATGCGTGCGAGCATGATCGCCACGGTGGAGCCTGTCTCTGCGGCGGTGACGAGCGCCATTCTTTTGGGCGTGGCTTTCTCCGGCGCTGACATCGCGGGTTTTGCCGCGATCATCATCATGGTGTTCTTGACGGTCTAGGGCTCACGGCGTGTTTTAGCCTTCGTTGTGCGGGCGAGAGCTTGTGATGCTTTGCAAGTCCCCACGCTTGTCGGGAGGGCATCGAGGATCCTGCGTTCGTATGCATAAAAACACCCGCGCAGGACACGGGTCCATGCACGGGTGAAAAGGGGCATGTGCTGGTGTGGGGGCAGGTACTACTGTTGCGGGTCCACCGGCGGAACGCTTCCCTGGCGCGTGGCCTCGCTGGCGCATAGCATTTGCTCGAACATGCTCGATGCCTGCTTGTAGTCGCTTGGCAGCACGACGGTTGCGCTCTTGCCGCTCTTGGCGAACTCATTCATCATCTCGGTCCACTGCGTGAACATGAACAGCTGGTTTGCCTCGTCGTTGCCCACACCCGTTTCCTGGATGGTCTCGAGCGAGTCTTTGATGCCGAGTGCGATTGCCTTGCGCTGGTTGGCGATACCCTCGCCGGCTTTCTCCATGGCCTCGGCTTCTGCTTTGGCTTCGGTCACGCGGCGGATGCGGTCGGCCTCAGCCAGGTCCTGCGCGGCTGCCTTGGTGCGCTGTGCGGCGTTGATCTGGTTCATGGAGTCCTCGACCTCATGCGGAAGGGCGATCTTGGTGATAAGCGTCGAGACAAGGGTGAAGCCGTAGGCGTCCATCTGCTCGGATACGGTGGCGTTGACGTCTTTTGCGATGTCGTCCTTCTTGGCAAAGACCTCGTCGAGGGTGTAGACGGGAATGGAAGAGCGCAGGGCGTCGGTGATGAAATCGCGCATCTGGGCGACCGGCTGCTGCAGCATGTAGTAGCTCTTGTAGACGCCGGACTGCTCGGGCGTGGCGCCAAGCTCATAGCTCACGTGGTACTGCGCGGAGACCTCGAGGCCGATGGTTACGTTGTCCTCGGTCTTCACGTCGATGTCAAAGCCGTTTTTCATGGTGCGCAGGCTTACCGTGGCTGCCTTGCGGTCCACGAAGGGAATCTTGGCGTGGAAGCCCGCGCCCACAATCTTGTTGAACTTGCCCAGGCGCTCGATGATCACGGCATGTTGCTGCTTGACCACGAAGAAGACGTTGCCGGTGAGGGCAAAGACAACAAAGAGAAGGATGAGAATCCAAAGGATGCTGCCGATGGCTGCAAAAATCATGTCTGTTCCTTAGAACGGGCCGATATTGTTCTCGATTCTACCCGATATGGCAGGTGACGAGTCCCCGTTTCGGGTTAGTGTTGTGCGAAGGGGCGCCCATCGCGGCAGCCGCCCGATGTCGGGCTTGCCGTGCGATGGGCGCGTATGGACGGGTAGGTAAGGACGAGGGGCGTCTTTGTCTGAGCAGCCTACAAGTTGTATAGCGAGCGGAACTTCTCGTTCAGATAATCACAGTAGAAGTGGGCATCGAAGGGGGCGCCGCATGCGTTTTGGATAAGCTCCGGTGCGTCCTTGGCGCGGCCCCATTGCCAGATTTTGTTGCCCAGCCAGGTGCAGACGGGCGAGAGGTCGCCTGCGGCACAGGCGGCGTCGATGTCCACGCCGTCGGCTTTCATGGCAGGTACGTACTGCGCGTCGTAGGCGCTGCCCAGGGCATAGGTGGGGAAGTAGCCAAACGAGCCGCCCGACCAGTGGACGTCTTGCAGGCAGCCGTGAGCGTCATCGGGAACCTCGACGCCCAGGTACTCGTCCATAAAACGGCTCCACAGGGCGGGGATATCGCGGGCCGTTGCCTCGCCGGCAAAGAGCAGACGCTCGATCTCATAGCGCACCATGACGTGCAGGGGGTAGGTGAGCTCGTCGGCCTCGGTGCGAATGAGTGAGGGGCGCGCGATATTGACGGCACGATAGAGATCGTCTTCGCTCACCTGGCCGTAGACCTCGGGAACGTGCTTGCGCAAGACCTGCAGCAGCGGACCCATGAAGGCGCGGCTGCGCGCCACGGTGTTCTCAAAGAAACGACTCTGGCTCTCGTGGATGCCCATCGAGGTGCCACCCTCGAGGCTCGTGAAGGCGTAGGCAGGGTTGACTCCCAACTCGTAGATGGTGTGTCCGGCCTCATGGACGATGGAGAACACGTTGGAGAGGGCGTCGTTCTCATAGAAGTGCGTGGCGATGCGCGCATCGCCGGTGGCAAAGCCTTCGGAGAAGGGGTGCTCGGTCACGGCGAGCGTGGTGTCGGCAAGGTCAAGGCCCACGAGCTTCATCAGGTCGAGGGAGAGGGCCTTTTGTACCTCGACGGGCACGTGCGCATGTGCAAAGGGAGCATCCGGCTGCTGGCCGCGCTCGCCAATCTCGTGCACGAGCGGAACCACGGTATCTTTGACCTGGGCACAGAAAGCGTCGAAGGACGCGGTGGAAAGGCCTCGCTCGTGCTGATCGAGCCAGACGTCATAAGGGTCGGCATTGGGGTTCATGAGCGCCGCCTGGTGCTTGAGGGAATCGACGATACGGTCGATGTAGGGCTCGAAGCTTGCCCAGTCGTTGGCGACCTTTGCTTTGTGCCAGACAGCCTGTGCCTCGCAGGTGAGACGCGTCCAGGCCTCGGCTTCTTCGGCGGGAATGGCCAGCGCCTCGCGTTGGTCTCGTGCGAGGACGCGTGCCTCGGCGCAAAGTTGCTCGTCTTCGACGTTGCCGGATTCTACAGTGCCGAGCAGGCCCCTTACCTTTTTGACGGAGGAGTCCTTGGTGAGCAGCTTGTGGTATTCGCTCGCGAGCGTACCCATCGCTTCGGTGCGCGCGGCGGCGCCGTTTTCGGGTGCGATGGTGGCGCCATCGAACTCGGCGATTTTCATCAGGTAGCTACGGCACCAAAGCTTTCGTTCAAGCTTGCGCACGGAGGCAGCGGCCTTCTTTGCTTGATTTTTCTTTTTTCCCATGTTCGCTCCCATCGCGTGGTGTCTAAACACACCAAGTGTACCCATGCGCGGGTGCGGAGGGAGGGCTGCGAGGGTGTTGAATCCTTGAGCGGACTTTGTGTTCAGAATTGTTCCAACTATTTTGAACAATTCTATTGACGTTCAATCGATTGCTGCGTATTCTGTTCTTAACGATTGGAACATGTTTCGGTGCATTATTTTAGATTGCGCAATCAAATTTGGAAGAAAGGGGCCAAAGCAAGCATAAACCGATATCAACGATTAAATAAAAGGGCCTGTCCAAACAGACAGGCCACAGAACCAACCTCATTGTAACTATTAATTGCTAGTTTGAGAGGAGCTACATATGGCTTGCAAAACTGCAGCACTGGGCTCTCTTGTCAAAATTATGACTGGCGCGCCAATGAGCCGAGCAAAGAAGATTGCGGAATCTGACGAGCCCATCAATGCCAGGGTCCTCGTCCCGGCGGCAATGTCGAACGGGCGTATTGATGATGCGCAGCTTGTCACCGAGAGAGTGTCAAAGGTTAAAGGCGAACTCTTCACAAGGGAGGGCGACGTTGTCGTCAAGGCTTCCACGCCCTATGACTGTGTTTTCATTGACAAAGGTCATGAAGGCCTGCTCGTTACCTCGTTTGGCCTTATCCTACGTCCAGCCTCGCATGCATCATTAGACATGCGCTTTCTGGCCATTTACCTTGGCCTTGAGCAGACAAATAAAGCGCTCCAGAGCATGAGCAAGGGTATGACCATCCAGCTCATTAAAAAGAGGGATATTGGTGACCTCCAGGTTCCTATCCCCGATTTGGAAGCGCAGCTGCGTTTGGCCAGTCTTTTTGAATGCACCCAAAAGCGCAAGGAGTTTTGCCGCTCAATGATTGAGAAAAGTGACTTGCTGCTTCAGAGCGAGTTTTCCCGCACGATATTCGATAACGATTAATCCCTCATTCTTACAATACGAAAGGATTCGACATGATCACTGGACCGACTAAAAATAAGGTTGACGCCATTTGGCAGAAGATGTGGGAGGGCGGTATCACCAATCCGCTTGACGTCATCACCAATATCACGTATCTCATGTTTATGCGCCAGCTTGACGAGAAGGAGCTCAAAAGCGAGCGCATGGAACTTATGTCGGGTGAAGCTCAGCCGCATATTTTCCCTGATACATATACAAATGATCGTAACGAGACGATTTCCGGTAAGGAAATCCGTTGGAGCAGCTTTAAGGACAAGCCTGCTGAGGATATGTACCGCATTGTCGATCGCTTTGCTTTCCCGTTCATTAAAACCCTGGGCGACGAGTCGGCTTATTCTCGTGCCATGGAGAACGCAACTTTCGGTTTTCCTGCCGGCAAGCCAACTCTCCTTGAACGGACGGTTACCGGCGTCGACGAGCTTTTGCGCGACTTTGATGAGCACATTGGCGACCTGGGCGACCTGTATGAGTATATGCTCTCGAAGCTTTCCACCGCAGGTACTAATGGTCAATTTCGTACGCCGCGACATATTCGCGAGATGATGGTCGAGTTTGTTGATCCTAAGCCTGGTGAACTTATCTGTGACCCTGCATGTGGTACTGCTGGTTTTCTGATCTCTGCCGCTGAATATATTCGTAACAATTACGAGAATGACATGACCGCCGAGCAGTGGGATGCTTTTGCGGGCGCAAACGGTGCCGAGCCCCAATTTAGCGGTTTTGAGATGGATCAGACCATGCTGCGCATTAGCTCCATGAACCTGATGTTGCATGAAGTTGAGGCTCCTGATGTACGCTATCTTGACAGCGTTTCTCAGAAGAATGACATCTCTGACAAATTTGATGTCATTCTTGCCAACCCGCCCTTTACTGGATCGATCGATGCCGAGGGAATCGACAAGGGGCTTCGCGCTATCGTCGATACTAAGCAAACCGAGTTGCTCTTTGTGGCGCTCTTTTTGCGCATGCTAAAGGTTGGTGGTCGTTGCGCCTGCATCGTTCCTAATGGCGTGCTGTTCCGCTCTAATTCCAAGGCATATAAGCAGCTGCGTCGAGAGCTGGTTGATGGGCAGAAGCTGGAAGCGATTATCTATATGCCCAGTGGTGTGTTTAAGCCCTATTCGGGCGTAAGCACGGCTGTCCTTGTATTTACTAAGACCAATTCTGGCGGAACCGATAACGTTTGGCTTTACAACATGGTGGCCGATGGCTTTACGCTTGACGACAAGCGCGATGCCGACGACAAAAACAACGATATTCCCGATATTCTTTCGCGCTGGAAGAACCTTGCTGATGAGGCAAAGCGTGAGCGCACGGAAAAGAGCTTTCTGGTGCCTAGACAGGAGATTGTCGACAACGATTACGACTTTAGTTTTAACAAGTACGTTAAAACCGAATATGAGCGCATCGAGTATCCGCCTACGGAAGAAATTCTGGCAGATTTGGAGGAGCTTAACGCTCAGATGACCGTCAGCTTGGCCGAACTCAAAAAGATGCTGGGCGGTGAGTTCTAATGGCGGACAAACCCCGATTTAGCGGGGAGTGGGTCCGTGTTTCTGATGCATTTGATTTGCGTATGGGAAGGACGCCATCTCGGAAGAACCTATCGTATTGGCGCGATGGAAATCACGATTGGGTTTCCATTGCTGACCTCGGGTCTTTCGGCAAGTACGTTGGCGGCACAAAGGAGCGAATCAACAATCTTGCTATTGCAGAGACCGGTATAAAGCCCGCGCCGGCAAACACGGTGCTGATGAGTTTCAAGCTGTCCCTGGGCAAGACGGCAATAACGACTGCCCCTGTCTATACCAACGAGGCCATCATGGCATTTGTTGATAAGGGCGTTTATCCAGTTGATTCAAGCTTTATGTATCACCAATGCCGTGCGAAAGACTGGACAGCCAATACAAATACGGCCGTCATGGGTAAGACCCTAAATAAGAAAACACTCGGCCAACAGATGATTTTGCTCCCTGGACTCACGGAGCAAAAAGCAATCGCGAGGCAACTCGATTTTGTTGAGTGTCAGCTTGACAACGCTAATGAGCAGCTTGACCAGCTCGACACCCTCGTCAAATCACGGTTTGTCGAGATGTTCGGGGACCTGAAAAATGAACCCAACAAGTGGGATATAAAACTCCTCGGTGAAGTTTGCGCCACGCGGCTCGGAAAGATGCTCGATGCAAAGAGGCAAACGGGGAATTGTTCTTACCCATATCTTGCCAATACGAATGTCCAGTGGTTTCGTTTCGACCTGACCGGCCTTCGCTATATGGACTTTACCGATGATGACCGCATCAAATTCGGATTAAAGAACGGCGATGTATTAGTGACTGAGGGCGGCGAGATTGGGCGCTGCGCTATTTGGCGAGAAGAAATACCGAACTGCTTTTTTCAAAAGGCTGTCCATAGAGTTCGCTGTGACTCAGAAGTTCTTTTGCCAGAGTATTTCGTTTGGTGCTTTAAAATGAAAGCAGATCTTGGACTGTTTGAACCGTATGTTTCTCGGTCGACAATCGCCCATCTTACCGGCAAGAAAATCAAGCAGGTCCCGATTCCTCTGCCTCCGTTCACTCTCCAGCAGGAGTTCGCTGACTTCGTCGCAGCCGTCGACAAATCGAGGTTTGTGGTCCAACAGCAGATCGACAAGCTGCAAATCCTTTACGATAGCTTGGCTCAGGAATACTTCGCGTAAAAGACACCTACTTAGCATGTATGGGAACCTTCTGCCAATAAGGAAGACAGGAGGTTCCTATGTTTAACGAAAGCCAAGTTGCACGTGAAATTGAACGCGAGATGTCTGCCGTCCTCGACGGCTCCCAGATGAAGAAGCTCCACGATTGCCTTGCTCGCGTCATGGTCGGAAACGAAATCGCCAATCCGCTGAGCAACGACGCGCTGCTCAAAGACTTCCTCAATGCCAAGTCCGTCGAGGGGTGCTCGCCACGAACCATCCAGTACTACACGGCGACGCTCGAACATTTTGTTGCATCACTTGCCGTTCCACTCCACGCCGTCGGGACTTCCGAAGTCAGGGCATATCTTGCATCGCGTGCCGCAGCCGGCTCGGTCAGCAATATCACGCTCGACAACATTCGCCGCGTCGTCTCGAGCTTCTTCTCATGGCTCGAGGAAGAGGAAATCATCTACAAGAGCCCGGTCAAGCGCATCAAGAAGATTCGCTCGGTGGCGGCGGTGAAGCCCGTCATCACAGACGAGGAGATGGAGGTCATCAGGGACTCATGTAGAAGCCTTCGCGATAAGGCGATCATCGACCTTCTGGCCTCCACGGGCATGCGCGTCGGCGAGCTTGTGCGGCTCAACCGTGCAGACATCGATTTTGAAGCTCGCGAGTGCGTCGTGCACGGCAAAGGCAACAAACAACGCAAAGTGTATTTTGACGCCAAGACGAAGATCCATCTGCAGGGCTACCTTGAGCAACGGCATGACCAAAACCCAGCGCTGTTCGTTTCATTAAATGCCCCATTCAAATCGCTCAACATTGGAGGGGTTGAGTCTAAGCTCCGCGAGATTGGCCGAGGCTCAGCTGGAATCAGGCTCCATCCCCATAAGTTCCGCCGCACCATGGCTACTCGAGCTATAGACAAGGGCATGCCCATAGAGCAGGTGCAAGTCTTGCTCGGCCACAGTAAGATAGACACCACCCTGTGCTACGCCATGGTTGACCAGCAGAACGTGAAGCGGTCCCACAGCAAGTACATGAGCTAAACCCCGATTTGAGGGGGTGACAAGACGAGTCAAGCTGAGCGATATATGCTCGAAGGGGAGATCGTCTCTCAGACAAAAAGACATTCTGAATGATGGTCCTTATGCGGTATATGGTGCGTCGGGGATTATCGGGTCGATGGCTAGGTGCCAGAATTCAAGTCCGTATATCGCTGTTATAAAAGATGGCGCCGGCGTTGGGCGCGTGAGTGCGTGCGACGCGAACACCTCTGTGCTTGGAACTATGCAGGCGCTTATTCCGCGTAAAGATATCGAGCGTGATTATCTATTTCATCTTGTTAGATCCCTGCGCCTTGGCGAGGGTTTTACCGGGTCGACCATCCCCCATATCTACTTCAAAGATTACGGTCAAATAATTGTTCCCTTGCCGGATCTGGCCGGACAGAAAAGAATTGTGCGGAGGCTCAACAGTATTGAAGAGGCCGCTGAAAGTGCTAGGGCGCAGATTGTTCATCTCGACACCCTCGTCAAATCACGGTTTGTCGAGATGTTCGGCGGTGCTTTAAGCATCGAAAACAAGTGGGATTCGTCCATCCTAGAGAACTGTGTCGAGTCATTGGAATCGGGTAAGAGTCCAAGCTGCAAGAATGTCTCCCGTAAGGGGCTTGATCCGGGGGTATTGAAACTGAGCGCTCTCTCGTCGGGAAGGTTTCTACCAGGTGAAAATAAGGCGATGCTCGACGGTGAAACCATCATTCAAGCCAAAGAGGTCAAACAGGGCGATATTCTAGTTGCTCGGAAGAATACCCCGCAACTTGTTGGCTCATGCGTGCTTGTCCGAGAGGACGTAACGAACCTGATGTTCCCTGACATTGTCTTCCGCATGCATCCTAACGATAGTGTTAACGGAGAATATCTCGCTGCGCTGCTTTCCAGTCCTTCGTATTCGAGTAAGGTCAGAGGTCTTGCTCATGGATCTAACAAGTCGATGTCGAATATTCCGAAGTCAGAACTTGCCAAGCTATCCATCCCGTTGCCCCCTCTTTCCCTTCAGCAGGAGTTCGCTGACTTCGTCGCAGCCGTCGACAAATCGAGGTTTGTTGCATGTTTCGGGTGGGGAGTAGGATAATTAAACGCTAGCAAATGAGATTGTTTGCCGAGGTATGAGATGGGTGGCGGACATGAATTTCGACTTCCTGAAGCGTGAAGATGGCTACTATGGCCTCTTTGCCGATGCCTGTATTGAGGCCGAGAGGGTTTTTCCTGCTTCGCCCGCCATGTGTGCGGTTGGGTGCCGAAAGGCGCTCGAGCTTGCCGTCAAGTGGGTCTACGCCATTGATGACTCCATCAGCATGCCTTATCGCGATAATCTCTCTTCGCTGCTTCACGAGCGTACATTTATGGAGGCGGTCGACGAGCGTGTTTGGCGCAAGCTCGTTGGAATTAATAAGCTCGGCAATCTTTCCGTTCATACCGAGCGAGTTGTGACTCCGCAAGATGCTGTTTTGGCGCTTCGAAGCCTCTTTGAGTTTACCGATTGGATTGATTACTGTTACGGCCCCGAGTATATCGAGCGATCCTTTGACGAGAAGAAGATTCCAAAAAAGGGCCTTCAGCTCACGGCGGCGCAGATAAGAACCATCAAGAGTCGCGAAGCACTTCTCAGTCAGAAAGATGAAGAGATCAAGCGACTCGAAGAAGAGCTTAAAAAGATGAGCTCCTGGGCAACTCAGGCCAAGGAGGAGAACAAACAACAGCGCGATTTCAATCCAGAGGAACTGTCTGAGTTCGAGACCCGCAGGCGCTATGTTGACTGGGATCTTGCACTTGCCGGATGGACGCTTGATAAGAATGCGATTCGTGAGCGTAAAGTTCAGGGAATGCCTATTGAGCCAGGTAACAATACGGGCAACGGCTATGTTGACTATCTGCTTACGGGCAAGGACGGGAAGCCCCTTGCCATAGTTGAAGCTAAGAAAACAACTTATTCCGAGCAGAAGGGCCTCAAGCAGGCGCGCCTCTACGCAGATTGCCTTGAACGGGAGTTTGGGTATCGGCCACCCATTTTCCTTACCAATGGTTTTTCAACCCTCTTTGTTGATGATGAAAATGGCGCACCGCGTCAGGTGAGCGGTATCTTCTCGCAGGACGATCTGCAGAGGCTTCTCAATCGACGTGGAACAACCGTCAAGCCCACAGGCCTTGCGGTGAATGAGGCAATAGCTGGTGGCGGAAAACGCTACTACCAGGTTGAGGCGGTCCAGCACGTTTGCGCAAACATTGAGGAAGGCCATCGCAAGAGCTTGCTTGTTATGGCTACCGGTACGGGCAAGACTCGTGTTTCGGCGGCTCTTGTCGACGTTCTTATGCGATCGGGTCATGTCAAAAATGTCCTCTTCTTAGCAGATCGAGTTGCTCTTGTGCGTCAGGCCAAGCATGCCTATCAGAACTATCTTCCCAATGCGTCGCTGTGCAACCTTTGCTCAAACAAAGAGGAGCGAAACGCGCGCGTTGTCTTTTCTACGTATCCCACCATAATGAATGCCATCGATAAGGAGCGGAACGAAGACGGTGATCGTATGTTTACGCCGGCGCATTTCGACCTCATTATCGTTGACGAGGCTCACCGCTCGATTTTCAAAAAATATCGCGCTATTTTCGACTATTTTGACTCGCTTGTTGTGGGGCTTACCGCGACACCTGCTAATGAGGTCGATCGCAACACCTACGACTTCTTTGATGTGGAACGCGGCGTGCCTACCTATGTTTACGAATACCGCACTGCTACCGAAGTTGACCATGTGCTTGTCCCGTACTACGGCATCGAGACGCATACGGCTTTTATCGACGACGGCATTACTTACGATGATTTAAGTCCGGAAGAACGCGAGCAGTTCGAGGATGATTTTGAGGAGGCCGGTCAAGAAGCTCCTTCTGAGGTCGGTGAAGAGGAGATCAACAAGTGGGTTTATAACGAGGACACTATTGACAACGTGCTCATTACCCTGATGGAGAAAGGAATCCATACCCAAGGTGGCCAAGAGCTTGGCAAGACTGTCATTTTTGCCCAGAACCAAAAGCATGCCCGTTATATCGTCGAGCGTTTTGGAGAACTCTACCCGAGCCTGCCCGGCGACTATATACAGGCTGTGATTCATTCCGACGACTATGCACATGCGATTATTGATGACTTTGAATTGAAAAATCGTCCCGTCATTGCTGTGTCGGTTGATATGTTAGACACCGGTGTCGATGTGCCCGAAATTGTGAACCTCGTATTCTTCAAGAAGGTTCGGTCAAAAATCAAGTTTTGGCAGATGATCGGCCGCGGCACACGCCTATGCGAGGGTCTTGATGTAATGGATCCCCTTAGCGGTCCTAGTGAGGATAAAGAGCGTTTCTTTATCTTTGATTGGTGCCATAACTTCCAGTTCTTCCGAGAGAATCCCAAGCTGGTGGAAGGCAAGCTGGTGGTTTCTGTTGCCGAGCAGGTATTTGCTCGGCAGGCAGAGCTTGCCATGCTTTTCCAGGAAAGCACTTTCGCGGATGATGAGTATCAGACTTGGCGCTCCCAGCTTGTCGAAACAATGCGTAGTCAAGTGGTCGCGCTCAATGACGAGCTATTTACCGTGCGCCAGCATCTGCGTGAGGTCGAGACTTATCGACGCGTTGAGTCCTATACGGTGCTTTCTGCGGTATCCTCTGCCGAGCTCAAAGATCCAATCTCCATGCTCATTATTAATGATGAGAGCGATTTAGGTGCCTTGCGTTTTGACAACATCATGTATGGATACATGCTGGCGCTATGCAAATCTCAAAGGGTGGAAGTCTACAAGAGCCGTGTTGTCATGATGGCGAATAAACTTTGTTCTCTGGCGTCAGTGCCGCAGGTCAATGAGCAAATGTCTTTTATCAAGCATGTGGCGGACGGCCAGATGCTTGATGGCGCCAGCTTGCTTACGCTCGAGGATATTCGTAAAAAGCTTCGTTCCCTAGTGAAGTTCATTCTTGGTGGCCAGGATCGTCGCGATGTTATTACGCATCTTAACGATCCAGTCACTCAGATAACCTACGGCGTGGTCACTGATATGAGCGAGGACTTCGAAGATTACAAGCTAAAGGTGGAGCGTTACTTTAAGGATTATTCGGACAACCTGGTTATTCATAAACTGCGTACCAATAAGCCTATGACGGAATCTGAGTTTGCCCAGCTGGAACATATCTTTACCTGTGAGCTTGGCAATGCCGAGGACTATGCCACAGCATATGGGAATACGCCGTTTGGTATTTTGGTGCGCAGTATCGTGCATCTGGATAGAGATGCTGCCAACGAGGCATTTGCCGAGTTCCTGAACGATCAAAGCCTTAATGAGCAGCAAATCAACTTCGTCAAGCGTGTCGTTGAGTATGTGGTGAAGTTCGGCTTTATGGAACCGGGAGATCTCAACCGCCCACCGTTTACTCGCCCGCGTTCTTTCATGCAAATATTTGATGAGCGTCAGCAGATGGCTTTGGTTACCGTCATTAAAACCATCAAGGAGAATGCTGTTTCGCCGGCAGCGTAGGGCGCCATGCTCTTTTGTCCCGTCCTTTTGGCGTCAACTCCGCTTGAAATGGCGGAAAAATCGAAATATGTACGATTGAGGGCTTCGATTTTGGCGTGCATAAAGGTGCGGGAGGCTAAATTCGGCAACGGGTGGCACCATGAACGGCGTTCATGGTGACGGCAGGGGCGTTTTTGCCCTTCGGGGTGCCCGGCACGGGGCTGAGCATCGTACATATTTCTACTTTTCCGCCATTTTGGACGGGCGTTGCTGCAAGAAGGGCGACATCGTTGCTTTTTTGACGATTTTTTATGCAAACAAGCATCGCTTTTATTCATTTGCAGGACCTTTGGACGCACTGCGCTTGGGTTGCGGGCTGCGGCGGTAGCAGCTCCGGGCATATTGTGCGGAGGCCGCGAAAAAGGGGCGCGTAGCCTTTGGATGCTGCGCGTTCGCTGTCTGCCTTGTGCTATCATTCTGGCCAATGCGTTGACGGAGAGGGTTTGGTCCGCTGCGCCGGGTTTAAGAGAGAAGAGGTCATGGGCTGCAAGCCTCTTCACCTTGGCAAGGGCTAGACGTTCACTCCCGAGCAGCGACCTGAACGGACATTGTCTGAGTAGGGGAGCCGTGAGTCTCGCGATAAGAGGTCGAAAGAGGGCATGCCGGGCCAGACATCCGGCTGCCAAACAAGGTGGTACCGCGGAATTCAGCCGTCCTTGGGTAAGCGAGAAGCGCCCAAGGACGGTTTTTTATTGCCGAGTGCGGGCGGCGGGGCATGACGCCCCGTGCAGACAGGAAAGGAAGATAGATGAGTCTGATCGATGATCTGGCCAAGATCGAAGCGGAGGCAAAGGAGCTTATCGCCAACGCCGACGACGCCGAGAAGCTCGAGGCCGCCCGCGTGGCCCTGCTCGGCCGCAAGGGTCGCGTGACCGGCCTCATGCGCATGATGGGCAAGCTCTCTCCCGAGGAGCGTCCCGTGATGGGTAAGCGCGCCAATGAGATGCGCCAGCTGGTTGAGGGCTTGTTCGAGGAGCGCAAGGCCGAGATGAAAGCTGCCGCCCTCAAGCACGCGCTCGAGCACGACGCCGTGGATATCACCCTGCCGGGCATCCGTCCGCAGATTGGCCACCAGCACCTCATCAAGCAGATTATCGAGGAGGCAGAGGACATCTTCTGCGGCATCGGCTACACCGTTGAGTCCGGCCCGCAGGTCGATACCTCCTACTACAACTTCACCGCGCTCAACGCCCCCATGGACCATCCCAGCCGCTCGGCGCGCGACACCTTCTACGTGGTCGATAACAACCCCGGTAGCGTGGCGCACCCCGAGGCCCACGCCCATGGCGAGTCCGACATCCTGCTGCGCACTCAGACCTCGGGCGTGCAGATCCACACCATGGAGAGCCAGAAGCCGCCCATCTACATGATCTGTCCGGGTACCGTGTACCGCCCCGACACGGCGGACGCCTGCCACCTTCCGCAGTTCAACCAGATCGAGGGCCTTGTGGTGGACGAGGGCATTACCTTCGGCGACCTCAAGGGCACGCTCGATTACTTTGTAAAGTGCATGTTCGGCGAGGATCGCAAGACGCGCTATCGCCCGCACTTCTTCCCCTTCACCGAGCCCTCCTGCGAGGTTGACGTGAGCTGCCACGTGTGCGGCGGCAAGGGCTGCAACTTCTGCAAGCATTCCGGTTGGATCGAGATCTTGGGCTGCGGCATGGTCGACCCCAACGTGCTTATCAACTGCGGCATCGACCCCGAGAAATATACCGGCTTCGCCTTTGGCATTGGCGCCGAGCGCGTGGCGGCACTTCGTTACGACCTGCCCGACCTGCGCACGCTGATGACGGGTGATATGCGCTGCCTCAACCAGTTTTAGGTTGACTTGTCCCGGCGGCTTCCCGAAGCACCGCACCTTGCCCTTCAATCGTCGGTCGCGTACCTAAGTACGCTTCCCTCCTCTTTCAGGGCTGATCTGCCGCACTTGGGAAAGCCGTATACCTGGTTGATTGTTCTAGTTGATTTTGTCTTCGCTGCTGTAATTCACTCCCATGCGTATGGGGTTAGATAAAAAGGAGAGCTAAATGCGCGTTTCGTACGACTGGCTCAAGACTATGATCGATGTGCCCGAGAGCCCCAAGGAGCTTTCGGACGAGTATATTCGCACCGGTACCGAGGTCGAGGCTATCGACGTTGTAGGCGAGAGCTTTGACCATGTGGTCACGGCTCAGGTGCTCGAGAAAACGCCACATCCCGATAGCGACCACATGTATGTGTGCAAGGTCTCTGTGGGCGACAAGAACGTCGACGCCGAGGGCAACCCCGAGCCGCTGCAGATTGTTTGCGGCGCCCAGAATTTCGAGGCTGGAGACCATATCGTGACCGCCATGATTGGCGCCGAGCTGCCCGGCGGCATCAAGATCAAAAAATCCAAGCTCCGTGGTGTCGCGAGCTTTGGCATGAACTGCTCGGCGCGCGAGCTGGGCATCGGCGGCGACCACGCAGGCATCATGATCCTGCCCGAGGATGCTCCCGTTGGTATGCCCTTTGGCGAGTACTACGGCTCGTCCGATACCGTGCTTGATTGCGAAATCACGCCCAACCGCCCCGATTGCCTGTCCATGATTGGCATGGCGCGCGAGACAGGCGCTATCTTCGATCGCGATTACCACGTGGAGCTGCCCGCCATCAAATCCGAGACCGGCCGTGCCACGGCAGACGAAATTTCCGTCGAGATTGCCGACGAGGGACTGTGCGATCGCTATGTCGCTCGCATCGTGCGAAACGTGAAGGTCGGGCCCTCGCCCGATTGGATGGTCAAGCGCCTGAGTGGCCTGGGCATTCGTCCGCATAACAACATCGTCGACATCACCAACTACGTGATGATGCTCACCGGTCAGCCGCTCCACGCCTTTGACCTCTCAACCTTTGCCGAGCACGATGGCCGTCGCTCCGTGGTGGTGCGCGCTGCCAAACAGGACGAGACGTTCCAGACCCTCGACGGCGAGAAGCGCGTGCTCGATGCCGGTATGGGTCTCATCACCGATGGCGAGCGCCCGGTGGCTCTCGCAGGCGTCATGGGCGGCATGGACTCCGAGATTACCGACGCGTCGGTGGACGTGTTGGTAGAGAGCGCCTGCTTCAACGCCGGCCGCACCAGCCATACAAGCCGCGACCTCTCGCTTATCTCCGATGCCTCTATTCGCTTTGAGCGTCAGGTGGACGAGACGGCCTGCGTCGACGTTGCCAACGTGACGTGCGCCCTCATTGAGGAGCTCGCCGGCGGTGAGGTTGCCCCCGGTTATGTGGACGTGTATCCCGCGCCCAAGACTATCGATTCCATCACCCTGCGCTATCAGCGTGTTCTCGATATCTGCGGCGCTCCTATCGAGCGTGACTTCGTGGTGCGTTCGTTGACGCGTCTGGGCTGCACGGTCGAGGAGGCGGGCGAGGATTACCTGGTCACGCCTCCGAGCTTCCGACCCGACCTTCCGCGCGAGATCGATCTTATCGAAGAGGTTTTGCGCCTGTGGGGCATGGGCCGCGTGGAGGCCACGATCCCCGCTGCCAAGAATCACATTGGCGGCCTGACGCACGAGCAGCAGCTTACGCGCAAGGTTGGCCAGATTCTGCGTGCCTGTGGTCTTAACGAGACCACGACCTTTGGCTTTGCTGCCCCGGGTGATCTCGAAAAGATCCATATGTCCGCTGATGGTCGTGGTGTGCCTGTCGTGCTCATGAATCCGCTGGTTGCCGAGCAGACCGAAATGCGCCGCTCGCTTCTTCCCGGCTTGTTGCAGTCTGTTGCCTACAACGAGGCCCACGGCACGACCAACGTGCACCTGTATGAGATCGGCACTCTTTTCCACGGCCGCGAGAACGCGAGCCTGCCGCGCGAGACGCAGTCCGTGGCAGGTGTGCTTACGGGTTCCTGGACCGATCAGACCTGGAATAACACTGTTGATAAGCTGCGCTTCTTTGCCGGTAAGGGCATTGTTGAAGAGCTTCTTGAGCAGCTGCGCGTCCCTAAGGTGCGCTTCCGCGTGGCCGAGGGCGAGGGCTATGACTTCTTGCAGCCGGGCCGTGCCGCCGAGGTCCTTTCTGGCGGTACCGTGCTGGGTTGGGTGGGCGAGATTCACCCCGAGGCGCGCGAGGCCATGGATATCGATCAGATTGTGGTTGCCTTCGAGCTTGATCTTGACAAGCTTATCAAGGGAGCGCATAACCAGGAGAACTATCATGAGTTCTCGCCGTTCCCGGCCGTTCAGCACGACCTCGCTATCGTTGTTCCCGACGAGGTGACCTGCGAAGACCTGCTGCAGCGCATCACGAGTGCCGGTGGCAAGCTGCTCGAGAGCGTGCGTCTGTTCGACGTCTACCGCGATCCCATTCGCGTGGGCGTGGGCAAGAAGTCCATGGCGTTCTCGCTGACGTATCGCTCCGACGACCACACGCTCACGAGCGACGAGGTCGAGCGTGCGCACGGCAAGATCGTCACCAAACTGTGCAAGGCAACGGGCGGCGAGGTTCGCAGCTAGTCTGGCACATGTTGCGATAGATGTATTTGGAGCACCCTGAATTTAGGGTGCTCCCTTGTTTTACCTGCGGACATGTTGATTGAGAGGCAGCTTTCTTTGCCAAGCTGGAACATACATATCGCCGAGGCCGAAAAGCTCCTTGCACGCGACGGCTCCGTGGCGGCACTCGTGCGCGATCGCAATGCCTTCTTGTTTGGCAGCGTGGTTCCCGATGTCCCCGTGGGCTATATGGTGCCGGATATTGCCGACCCCATCCCGTATCGCATCACACATTTTGCCGAATCTGAGCCTATCCCTAAGCCGCGTGCGCATGAGTTTTGGGATGGCTACGTGGTGCCGCTGCTGCACCACGCCGGCTGCGGCTCATGTGTGGAGACGACCACCATCGCTCAGGAGCGCGAACGCGTGAATCGCGTTCACTATCCGCATCGCTATGATGGCGTGCCGGACCTGCCCGCTGTTTCGCCTGCAGAATTCTCGACACAACCCGACGACGTAGAGCAGTCCCTGTTTGACCTTACGCTTGGCACATGGGTGCACTTGCTTGCTGATAACATCTGGAACACCCGCGTAAACGAATACCTTGCGGCGCGGGGCGGCAAACCCAGCGAGGAATTTCGCATTAAGAAGCAAGGCGATTTCGATTGGTTTGGCAAAACGCTGCGCCTCGAAAGCATCGTGCGCGCTACGCCGCGCCTTACGGCTGCGGCGACTGCCTTTGCACAATATTCCATTTCGAGCGACGATGTGCTCAAGACCGTCGGCGTTATTCACGAGGTGGTGCGCGAGAATCCCGGCCGAGCGGAGCATCCACCGTATCGTCTGCTCACCGAGGCGTTTTTTAGCGAGACGTTTTCCGAGGTATTGGATACAACGGAGCGGCTTGTTGCCGAGGCACGGCAGAAGATGAGCTGCTAGCTAGAATAGCGGGCGCGGTAAGGCAAAGATCTAAATGAAAAGGGGTCCGGAAGGAATTTCCTTCCGGACCCCTTACTACGGGTGCAAGGTATTGCAGGCGCGATTATCGGACCTGAGCCACGTAGGCGACGTTCGTGGAAGAAAACTTGCCCTCTGCCTGGACGCACATGCGCGGATCGCCGGCAGTTGCCACGGTGAGCTCGCCCGGATTGACGTAGCCGAGCTCCTTGGCGGTCTCGATTGCCTTCATGATGGTGCCGTTAACGGTACCCTGCGTGATAGCGGCAAGGTGCGGCTGCACACCCCAGTACATGATCATCTGCTGGACGGCCCACTCGTGGCGGGAGAACGCGCAGA
>OLPF01001280.1_pt1 | contig 21747 bp, 16 predicted proteins | sample 1673121 | NCBI WGS metagenome assembly OLPF01 (sample SAMEA3136756, study PRJEB25190) | human gut metagenome
GGCCAGGTTATCGGTGCGCTTTTGGGCACGGTCGTGGCCGTTGCCGTGCTCGTTGCCCTCGTAGCAGCATACGGAACCGACGCGTTCGGTGGCGACAACCTCTTCGTGGCGGCTCAGGCCCAGGTGGTGGCGACGATGGTCTCGGGCATTCCGAGCGTCCCCGCGTTCGTCGTGGGCGTCGTTGCGGGCACGGTGCTCTACTGCGCGGGCATCCCTGCCATGATGCTCGGACTTGGCGTGTACCTGCCGTTCTACATGTCGCTAACCACGGCCGCGGGCGCGCTGATCCGCGTTGTGTTCGACCGCGTGGTGGCTGCGCGCGGAATCGAGAAGGGCGCGGCGGAAGAGACGGGCGCCGTGGTGGCTTCGGGTGTGCTCGGTGGCGAGTCTATCGTGGGCGTAATCGTGGCGTTCGCCAGCGTCGCGGCAGGCCTTGCGGGGTAGACCGTTGGCAAAATTGAACCTTCCGGCTCGAGCCACGAACATCTTGCAGGCGTCCCGTCGTGCCTAACCGTTGGGCAGCGTGACTCGCATTTCCAGCTCGGAGCCGAGCTTCCTCGCGCGAATGCTTCCCTCGTGCCGCGAGACGATCCCTTGGGCAATCGAGAGCCCGATGCCGTTTCCGCCGGTCGAGCGCGAGCGGGATGCGTCGGCGCGATAGAACCGATCGAACATGCGTCGCGTGTCTTGCGTGGTGAGCGAGGCGCACGGATTGGTCACGGTGAGCACGATTTCGCGTTTGCGCTGCTCAAGGTGTACACGAATCGATCCATTGTCATCGCAGTACTTGACTGCGTTGTCTACGAGCACACTCACTAGCCGGTCGAGCTCTTCGGGGCTTCCGCTCACGATGATGCGCGGTTCGGCCTTGCCCACCTCGCGCGCGGAGATTCCCTCCAGTCCGTCCGCCACGCTCGCGCGCGCCGCCGCTCCTTCGAAGGTGTCAATGGTGCAGGCGAGGGGGCAGTGCGGTCGAGCTTGAGGTCTCCTGCGGTGAGTACGCCGGGCACGTAGGTGTCGCTGCGGCGGCAGAGGGCGCGCACGCGGGCGAGGAGCTCGACCATGGAGAACGGTTTGGTGAGATAGTCGTCCGCACCGCTGTTGAGCCCGCCGACCACGTCTTCTTGGGTGCTTTTCGCCGTGAGGATAAGAATGGGCGTGCGGACCGATTTGCTGCGCAAGGTGCGCACCACGTCGAGGCCGTCGCGGTAGGGCATCATGATGTCGAGCACGATGCAGTCGTACGTGCCGGTTTCGCCGAAGTCGAGCGCCGCTTGGCCGTCGTAGACGGTATCGACCTCGTATCCATCGCTTTTGAGCATCGCTTCGAGAGCGCGGGCCATGTCTTGCTCGTCGTCGGCTACTAAAACGCGCATGCGTGCTCCCTCCTCGGCATCGTGGTTTCACGATAGCGCATATTCCATGCGGGTGCGCGGAGGCGCATCCGCGGTAGATGCAAAAACCCGTGCGCAGTAGATCGGGGGCCTGCGCACGGGTGCTGGACCCGGCCGCTGCTGCAATAAGGGAGGTTGACGACGGCGCGGGATATGCGCTCTGCGTAGAGAACTAGGTGGGGCCATACGACGCAGAGCGTGAGCTCAGCATAAAAACGAATCCTTAAACGAACCTCAAGAGTAAAAAACTATGATGGAATCGTGAACGCTCAGAAAGGCATCGGGACCTGCGGTTTTGCAGCGGGCGCTTCTTGCCTTCGTACTGTTTTTCCTTTTGTTACACCTTTCAAGGATTGCCTGCCGTTCAAGTTCTTTTCGCTTGTGGCGGCGGTGTTTGTGGCGCTTGGCTTGGCGGCAGGTATTACCGTGGTCGCCGAGTTCGCGCAGACGGGGTACGTGAGCAAGGTGCCTTCGGCGATTCTAGCCGTTGGGCTCGTGTTCTGCGGAGCGCTTGCGTTTAGCACGGGATGCATCTTGGACGCCGTGGCCAAGGCGACCAGAAAGCGCTGGGAGCTCGATGTGTATCGAGCCGAAGATGAGATGCGCAGGCGGCAGCGCTAGGAAGCCGCTGAGTTTATCTTCGCGGGCGATCGGGATTGCAGCTTTTGGGCACTTCGGGGCGGAGGGTCCGGGTAGCCGCGCCGCCGCCAGGCGGGCGCCAGCCCCTTGAGCTGCGCCTTTCCCTTCCCCCGCTCGCCCATACTCGCCCGCCGCGTCGGGAAGTGCCCAAAAGTTGAAGCCACGACGGAACGGATGGCTCCGTTGCCTAATAATCAGCGTTTTCCTAGGGTTTCCGCCTGTTCGCCGCTCGCACCAATCGCCGCCATGTTCGCAGGTTGTCGTCATGCTCTCGGTGCGCCCGTGTGCATGGTCGTAGGGTTTCGGGCAGGAAATCTACGGATGAAGCTTGCCCAGATGGCTTTTTCGTACATTTTCTGCCCGTAAACCAGAACGAGGGAAGAAAGAGAAGACGGGTATACCGTTGTAGTACCATGAACGCATCTGCGAGCGGCGCGCTCGCATTGGCATGAAAGGAGCCCTTGTGGCAGTAAATGAAGAGCTGCTCAAGCAGGTACTTGAGCAAATTCGCCCGAACCTTCAGGGCGATGGTGGCGATATGGAGTATGTGGGTGTCGATGAGGACGGCGTGGTATCGCTGGAGCTGCAGGGCGCTTGCGCCGGCTGCCCCATGAGCCAGCTCACCCTTTCGATGGGCATCGAGCGCGTGCTCAAAGAGCACGTCCCCGGCGTAACGCGCGTCGTTGCCGTAAACGACAACGCCGACGGTGGGCTTTCGAGCCTGTACGACGAGTACGCGCCGTTCTAACGACTCGTGTGACAGCGGCGCCGGCATGAGACAGTTTAACCCGGCACAACTGTCTCATGCGGGTAATAGGTTCGTTCGGCCCCGCTTCAACATGGCAGGGAATGTATGCTCACAGAACTCTATCAAAGCCTTGACCCGGTGGCCCTTTCGGTTGGGCCGATCACGATCTATTGGTACGGCGTCGCATATGTCGTGGGCGCTCTCATCACGGGTATCGTGATGTACCGCACGCAGCGTCGTTGGGGGCTCAATCTCACGGTCGACGACCTCATGATGGTCGTTTTCGGCGTGGTGATCGGGCTCGTCATCGGTGCGCGCCTCTTCTATGTGATCTTTTATGGCGACGGATTCTATTGGACGCACCCGCTCGAGATCTTCATGACCAACCACGGTGGTATGAGCTTCCACGGTGGGCTCGTGGGCGGAATTGTGGGCGGCGCTATCGTATGCCGCATCTACCACATCTCCGCGTGGACCATTGCAGACCTTGCGGTCATCGGCGTGCCCATAGCGCTTTGCCTGGGTCGTTGCGCCAACTTCGTGAACGGCGAGCTTTGGGGCAAACCGACCGACCTGCCCTGGGGCGTGGTGTTCGGTGGCGCTGCGGGCGATGTGGCGCGCCATCCTTCCCAGCTCTACGAGGCGTTTCTCGAGGGTGTGGTGCTCTTCGTGGTCCTCTATCTCATGAGCCGCCGCAAGCCGCCGCTTCCGCAGGGCACGTTTATGGGCACGTTTATCTTGGGCTATGGAATCGTGCGATTCCTCATCGAGTTCGTTCGCGTGCCCGACGCTCAGCTCGGCTACATCTTGGGCGATGTCATCACCATGGGGCAACTGCTGAGCTTGCCGCTCATCGTTATCGGCATCGGGCTCATCGCCTATGCGCTGCACGCCAAGCGCCCGCAGCGCGATTATATATAAGCGTGTAAGCGCGCCGGCGTCCTGTGTTTGCATCCGTCGGCGCGCTGTCGTCTGCCGTCGCGTTCGGCAGCGCGCCGCCCCCATCGCTTGTGCTCGTCGGTGCACCGCTTTTCGTCTTCACGCTTGCTAGCGCGCTGCCTCCATCGCTGGCGCCCGTCGGTGTGCCGCCGCCCATCGCTACGCCTGTCCATCGCCGGCCACGTCATCTCACTACTTTTCATCATCATGCCCGCCCATCGCCGGCTCCGTCATTTCGCCGCCTTCCATCGCTGGCGCCCGCCCCTTTTTTCTCTGGAACGGCTAGAATAGGTACATCTGTTTAACTGACCTGATGGATGACGCATTTTGCGCAGGCACGCAGGTGCCTAGGGGAATCGGGGTGCAAGTCCCCGGCTATACCAGTAACCGTAACTCTCGCAGCGCGAATCGCCGCGCGCGGACAAGTCGGATCGCCTCTCCATCGCATGGCCCCATACGGCCAGGGTCCTGGATAGAGAGGTGTCAGCATGTTCAAGTGGAAGGCGCCCCGCGTGCGCTCCGGACGCAGGCTACGGTGGAGCGCGCGTTCGCATCGTGTGGTCGCTGCCGTCATGGTCGCGCTCCTCGTGTGGGGGCAGGTGCCAACCTACGCATGGGCCGGGGCGGCCACGGCGGAAAGCGCTGCCAGCGCGCAGGCGTTGGAGAGCGCGACCCCTCAAAGCAGGACGTCTTCCAGCGGTAACACGAGCGCCACCTCGGCAGATTCCACTGAGGCCACCGGCCAGGAACCTGCTTCATCGAGCGCGGACGCCAGCAAGGACGACGCGGCAAACCAAGGCGAGCAGACCGCGCAGGGAGCGGGCGGCACGACATCGAATACCGCTGCTGAGAGCTCCGGCAGCGAGGCGTCGAGCACCGGGAGCACGGCAGGCTCTGAGTCTCCCGATGGAGCGGCACCCTCGTCTGCGGATGCCTCAGCCTCGAACACCGCGACAGCGCGGACGTCGAGCACTGCGGCCTCGACCAATGCCAGCGATGTTTCCACCCAGGCGCTCACGTCCAACGCCAAGGTGCTCATCCAGGACTCTGCGAGCGAGACAATCTCGTACAGCCAGGCTTATGGGTCACTTTCCGCCGGCACAGTGCTTTGGGCCAACCTCTACGACGGCTCGTCTAACTGGTCGCTCTCACGCGTGGACGCGGAGGACGGCTGGACGTACCAGTGGTACGCCGCGTCTGAGAAATCGAGCGACAAGAGCGACTATGCGCCCATCGAGGATGCCACGGGGCAGAGCCTCACCGTCACGGAGGACCTCGCGGGTTCCTACATCATCGTGTGCGTGACGGTGGACGGCATCGACCGCTGGGCGCCGCTCACGAGCTACGGCGACACTATCAACCAGAACTACCTGCCCGGCCCCGTGCTGGGGCAGGGTCAGGCCGAGCTCTACTCCGTCACCCTTAGCAACTCGAGCCCGAGCGTGGGCGAGACGCTCACGGCCACAGCCAACGTGAGCTACAACACGCCGGCGGGCGACGACGTGAACGTGACCTACACCTGGCAGCAGGGAGACTCGCGTTACGGCACGTTCGAGGACATCGGGGGCGCAGGCAACGGTCCAACCTTCACGCTGACCGAGGCACAGCAGGGCAAGTACGTCCGCGTCATAGCCTCTGCAGGCGTGAACGAGGAGGACGCGACCACGTCCGACACCGTCATGGCCGAGGGTGCCGTCAAGCTCGCAGGGGTGGAGCTTGCCACGCCGGGCTCGCTCGAGATGCCGGTGACGCTCGAGGCCAAGGCGTACACGGGCTCCTCGTACAGCCCCACGTATGTGACCGAGGGTGTCACCTACACGTGGATGTACGCCAAGACTTCCTCGCCGAGCTATTCCACTACTTGGACGGTTATTGAGGGAGAGACGGGCCCCACGCTCACCGTCGACAGCGACGAGTACGCCGGCTGCTGCTTCCGTGTGCAAGCCAGCGCCGGGGCAAACGACGTCGAGGTCTCGTACTACAACGCAATCGGCCCGGTGAAGCTCGAGGGCCAGGTTGACATCTACACGGCGTTTCTTGCGGGAAGCGCGGATGCCACGAGCGGCAGCTACGTGTTCACATCTGAAGACACCGCGTGGGCGTTCGCCCGCGAGCAGGGCGGCAGCGTACCCATCGACTCCTCTAAGGTGACGTACCAGTGGCAGATGAGCACCACGAGCCGTACCTCGGGCTTCGAGGACATCGACGGTGCCACGGGCCAGAGCCTCGAGCTTGCAAAGTACGAAGGTTGCTATGTGCGCTGCGTCATCACGGCAAACGTGGGTGGCAACACGTACACCACCACGGCAACGATGAAGATCGCCGCGCCCGGATCGGTCAACGTGACATCCATCTCGCTCGACGCGTCCGGCAAGGTGAATGTGGGCGCGACGCTCACGGCCACGGCGAGTGCCGCTTCGGGTGACGTGACGGACGACACCCACGTTACCTGGGCTTGGTACTACGGCGACAGCTCGTCGGCGACGGATACCAAGATCGAAGGGGCCACGGGCAACACGCTCGAGCTCACGCAGGAAGTCGTTGATGAGTATGACCTGCTCGGCAAGTACGTCGAGGCCCGCGCGGACGGCGGCTTCGGCGAGGAGGACTCGTCGGCGGTGGGGCCTGTCATCGTGCCCGGGGCCGTGGAGCTCTACCGCGTGGAGGTCACGGGCGATGCGCGCATAGGGTCCACGCTCACGGCCACGGCATACAAGAACAGCTACTCCACGGTTGTTTCCGACACCGATACGGTGACCTACCAGTGGCAGTACGCCACGACGAACACTACGTCCGATGCCGAGTTCACTGATATCCCCGGCGCCACGGGCCGCACCTATACCATCCCCGAGACCATCGACGGAAAAGATGCTCAGGGCCTCTACCTGCGCGTACAGGCCGTGAGCGACGGCAGCGTGGTGAGCACGTACCAGCGTGGCCGCTACTCGTACTCGGGCAGCACGTACGTTGACCCGGCGGGCCCTGTCATGCTCCAGGGGCAGTACACGCTTTCGTCGGTCGAGCTTTCCTCGAGCGGCCAGGGCGCGCAGGCGGGCGCCACGATCACGCCTGCGGCACAGGTGCGCAGCGGCTACTACGATGTTGACGCACCCACCGATGCGCAGCTCACCTATACGTGGTACATCGCACGCGCGGGCGGAAGTTTTGAAGAGCTCGGCGATGGCTATGACCCCGCGACGGGCGTGCTCGCGCTTACGGACGACATGGTGGGCGCAACGCTTAAAGTGAGCGCTTCCGCCCTCGATAACACCGTTACGAGCGACGAGTTTGTCGTCGTCGCAGCGGGCACCTACGATCTCGCCCGCGTAAGCGTCTCGCCAAGCTTCACCTCTTCCTCCACCACGCTCTTCACGGACGATGCCGTGAGCGCCTCGGTGTGGGCCAACGGCGTGGATGGGTACACCACGAGCGTAACGGGCGAGGTGACCATCCGCTGGTACGTGGACGAGGCGTCTGATGGCTCCTTCGATACGTGCATAGGCGAGGGGGCGGAGGTTACGCTCCCCGCTGAGGCTGCGGGCTGCTATCTTAAGGTTGTCGCCACGAGCGGTGCCTCAACGGTGGAAGCGGTCTCCGCGAACCCCGTAGTGGGGACCGATTCGCTCGCGGGCATCGTGGCGAAGCTCGATGCAGAGGACTGGCGGCCCGAGCCCGTCTATGGCGAGGATGCGAACGTTAACGACGTACTGCAAGCCAAGCTGGCCGAGATGGGCGTCGAGGATGTGGATGTGCGCGTGACGGGCGTCGCGTTCGTCAACCAGAACGAGCAGGCGAGCCTCGGCATCTCCACGGCGAACGACGCCACCAACGGCGATATCACGTTCTTCTTCATCGACCCCGACGTGGTGACGGGCTTCGCCAACTACGCGCAGTGGCGCCAGCTGCGGCTCACCTTTGAGCTCTCGCGAGGCGGCGAGACGGCCACCTACACGCCCGGCCGTTCGGTGAATATCCCGTGGGATGAGGCGCGCGTGGGCGAGCTGCTCGAGGAGAAGGCCGCAGACCTTGCCATCGGCTTCGCGTCCGGCGACGCCTCCAACGCCGTGACCGGCAACCTCACGCTGCCCTACAAGCTGAGCGATGGTTCGGGCGACACGCGGAGCTGGTCAAGCGTCTCCTGGAGTTCCGATTCCGATGCGGTGCGCATCTCGGGTTATGGCTCGAGCGACTACACCGGCACCGTGACGCGCACGGCGGCCGACCAAGAGGTCACGCTCACCGCGACCATTGGCGTGGTTACGAGCGACGGGCCCTCCACTACGGTCGAGAAGACGTTCGCCGTCACCGTGCTCGGCGACCCGGCGCTGGTCGAGGCCGAGCAAACCGCGTTGCAGGAGAAGGTCGACGCGGCGTTTACCGCCGATGCGCTCGCCTACAGCGCCGATGGTGCGGCCGTCGATCCCGCCGCCGTGGTGGGCGACCTCCAGCTGCCGCGACCCAGCGCGATAGGCATTGACGGCGCGGACTACACCATCACGTATACGGCATCCACCGACGCCATCGAGGCCAACGGCTACCGCGGTAACGTCTACCAGCCGCTTCCCGACGCGGACGGGGCACCGGTCGAGCTCACGCTCACGGTGACGAGCAAGGCCAACCCCGAGATCACGGCTTCAAAGACCATCCAACTAACGGTTGCGCCGCTCGAGGCAGGTGACATCACATCCGAGCTTGCCCTCATGAAGGCGGCAAAGGCGGGCTACGGGCAGGCGCTGCTCGGTGAGAACGCCTCGGCGGATGCCGTGACGACGAACCTGCACGCGTTCCAGAAGGCCTATCTGGATGAGAACGGTGTGCTCACATGGGCATACGACAGCGCCGCTGCCGGTGTGGCAGGCGACGGCATCGTTGCCACGGACCTTCCTGGGTACGACCCCATGGGCTCAGCGGGCTGGCGCCTCTTCCGTTCGAGTAACGCGGGCGTTGTCGCACACGAGAGCCTTGTGGTCACCCAGCCCACGTACAACACCGAGGTCACTATTACGAGCGTGCTGACGAGTGAGAAGTACGCACGCTATGCCGAGCGTTACGCGGACGACGAGACCTGGGGGCTGGCGTTTTCGCTGCTTGCCAACCAAGAGGTCTCGACCACGTTCACGGTGCTCGGCACGTCCGGGGAGCAGAACCCCAGCGTCACCGCCGCTGTGCGCATTGTGGGCGTGGACGCCTCCGGCGCCGATGAGGCGTGGGTCGTTACCACCGCCTACGAGCTGACCGAGGGCTCCACGGCGGCAGACCTTACCGAGGCCGCGCTCGCCGACGCCGGCCTCACGGCCGACTACGGCACCAGCTCCCGGGGCTGGTACCTCAACTCCATCACCTCCGCCGACGGCCGCGTGCTCGAATACGACGAGGATACGGGTAAGTACTGGCAGCTTTTCGTCAACGGCTCGGCGTCCGACGCCGGCGCCGGCGAGGTCACCCTCCAAGTCGGGGACGAAATCACGTGGTACTACTCTGCTTGGGGGGCCTCGCTCGACGACATTGGCCAGGCACGCATCTCGGTAACGGCATCCGTGATCGGCCCGGATGCGGACGGCGAGGACGCCAGCTGGGTCCCGACGACGCGTGTCCAGCTGGCGGAGGGCTCCACGGCGGCCGAGCTCACCGAGGAGCTTCTTACCCGTGCGGGCCTTGAGCACGAGGCCACGGATGTGGGCACCGGGGGCTACTACCTGAGCACGATCACCTCCACCGACGGCCGCACACTCGGCTGGGATGAGGATACGGGCTGCTATTGGCAGCTCTTCGTGAACGGGGAGGCCTCCGGCGTCGGCGCGGGCCAGGTCACGCTCAAGCCCGGAGACGAGATCACGTGGTACTACTCGGCCCAGGGCGCCGAGCTGCCGACCAACGACGTAGAGGTTGACCCGGACGCGCCCCGCCCGGACTATGACGCCGCATGGCCCACCTACGCCCCCGGCGCGGTCACGGACGTGGCGACCCCCACCGAGGGCGGCGAGCTTGCTTGGTCAGTCGACCTCGGCACGGATATGGCCAGCTCCGTCTACGCGAGCGACCCGATCGTCGTGAACGGCAACCTCTACCTGGCCGTCGGCGACGAGCTGCGCGTCCTTGACGCCGCCACGGGCAAGATCCTGGCCACGGCAACGCTCGCCACCTCGGTGGACTCCGCGTGCCGGCTGGCCTACGCGGATGGCCTCGTGGTGGTGCCGCTCCACGGCGGGCGGCTCCAGGCACTCACGGCGGACACCCTGACCACGGTCTCGCTGACCGATGAGCTGGCGGCGGGCCAGCAGGCGCTCTCCACGCTCACCATCAGCGATGGCCGCGCGTACTTTGGCACCACGAGTTGGACCGGCGAGACGGGCACGCTCTTCTGCGTGGAGCTCGCAACGGGCGCCGTGGTCTGGTCCACCTCCGGCGACGACGATGCAGGCTACTACTGGTGCGGCGCCGTGCTCGCGGGCGACTGGCTCGTGGCGGTGGACGGCGCGGGCGTCGTGCGCGCCTACGATCCGGCCACGGGTGAGGTCGCGGGAACCATCGATCTGGGGGCAAACGCGCACGTTTCCGTGGTGGCCGACGATTCCGACCTCTACGTGGTCACGAATGACGGCACCCTGCACCGCTTGGCGCTCGCCGAGGACGGCTCGCTCACCCAGACGGGTAGCGTGCGCTTTGCGGACAGCTCTACCTCCACGCCCACGATTGCGGACGGTCGCGCCTACGTGGGCGGCGCGAACGACGACTCCACGGGCGTGCTCGCGGTCATCGACCTGGCTACGATGGGCGTCGAGCACCGCATCACGGGCTTTTCCAACGAGGCAAAGCTCCCCGGTGATGTCAAGAGCGCTCCGACCGTGAGCGCGCGCGATGGCGAGACCTATGTGTACTTCACCTGCAATGAGGCATCGGGCGGTGCCTACCTGTATCGTCTGGGAGACGACCACGCCTCGGTGCTCTATATGCCCGCCGCCGACCAGGCTGACTGGTGTACGGCAAGTGTGATCGTTGGAGCGGACGGCTCGCTCTACTACGTCAACGACTCCGGTACCCTATTCAAGCTCAAGGCGGGCCCCGCTCTTCCGGATCCGACCCCGACTGACGACGGCGATGGAACGACCGGTGATAATACGAATGGCTCTACATCCAACACGGGCGACGATACGGGCAATGTTGATGGCGGTGACGACCTCGACGGTGGAGCACACCGTCCGACCGGTACGGTGCAGCCAGGACGGCAGCCGATCGCGACGGGCGATGCCGCGGTTGACGAGGCGGCCGATGATGCCCTTACCGAGGAGACCAGCTCTTCTGACGAAACGGCGCTGAGCGCGGGTGCTCGCGTGTCGAGCAGCGCAGATGCGGGCGCGGCCGAGCAGTCACGCAGCTTCCGCTGGCTGCCGATTGCCGGCATCATCCTCGGCGTCTGCGGTCTTGTCGTCATTATCGTCTACGTGAAACGTCGAGAGCGCTCGGAATAGCCCGATGACGCAACAGGCCGGGTTGGAGCCCTTCGTAAGAGGGGTTTCTGCCCGGCCAACATCATCAAAATGCAAGCAATTCCCTCTCGGCTTTGGCATCACGAATACAAGCCTGGCTTTGGCGGTGCGAAGGAGCAGCCAACATGGAAGAAAATCAGTCTCAGAAGGTGGAGGAAAAACCGCGCATGAGCATGCGTCAGCGTATCGTGCTCGGTGTGCTGTCGGCGTGCTGCGTGGCGCTTATCGCGGTGTGCGGCATCGCGCTGGCGACGAGTGATGACGTGTCTCCCTCCAACGCGGTGCTCGCTTCGGGGAGCGCGTCGATAACGGCTGCGCAGCAAGCTGAAGCGGGCGGTGCCGAAGAATCGACGGAAGAGGACGCTGCAGGGGAAACGGCTGGCAGCCAAGATACCTCGACATCGGACGCTTCGTCTGATGGCTCGTCCGCATCCAATGATTCCGATCGGGACACTTCGTCTGACGCAGCCAACACCGATGGCGGGGGAGATACTCCGTCCAACGCAGGTAACGGCGATGCAGATACGTCGAACAACCAGCAGCAGACCATTACTGTATCCGTCGTGGTGGATTCAAGCGCGGCAGACGGTTCGGTGAGCGGCTCGGGCACCTTTACGTTCAAGGAAGGGGCCACGCCCTACGATGCCCTGTGTGCGCTTCGCTCCGATGTGACCTCGTCGAGCACGGCGATGGGTATCTACGTCGAAGGCATCGGCGGCCTTTTTGAGAACGATAGCCGCTACCCGGGCGTTTCGGGTTGGAAGTACATGGTGAATGGACGGGTCCCCATGAAGTCGGCCGGGTCGTACACGCTGAGTGACGGTGATCATGTGACCTGGTATTACACCGTCACGGGATAGGGCTGCTCGGTTCTTTTCATTCGAGAGGCGCCACTCCAGGCAAATGGTTCTTTCCAATCGAGAGGTTTTGCATAAACCAAAGAGCCTCTTCTAGACCAAAAGGTGTACATGAGCGTCACGAATCGCTGTTTTTCGGCACTTTTTTGACGCTCGTGTACACCTTTTCTGGTGGGTGGGCCCATCGGTCTAGGTTCCGGGCGCTCGTGTACACCTTTTCTGGTTGCTTAAGGCATCGCTTCATGTGCTGGCGTCCGCGCGGCGGCCGAGCGGCGAGCGCCCGCCAGCGCGCCGCGGCCGTGTGGCGAGTGCGGGGCAACCGCATGAGGAACGCGCGGCGAGCGCCCGCCGGCGCGGCGGGATGAATATGCGCGATTGGTGGATGTTTGTGCGTAGGCACCCAACAATCGGTACCATATGCGCGGGGGTATCTCTCGTAGCGCCTTTCCCACGTCCGATAACCATCTAGAGGGAGCACATATGAAGTACTTCGGTACCGATGGCTTCCGTGGGCGCGCCAACGAGGAGCTCACGGTCGACCACGCATTCAAGATTGGCAAGTTCGTGGGCTGGTACTACGGCCTCCGCCAGGGGCGCAAGACCAAGGCGGTCATTGGCAAGGATACCCGTCGTTCCAGCTATATGTACGAGAACGCGCTGGTTGCGGGCCTCGTGGCGAGCGGTGCCGATGCGTATGTGCTGCGCGTGACCACCACGCCGTCGGTAAGCTACGTGGTGCGCCACGGTGATTTCGACTGCGGCATCATGATCACGGCGAGCCACAATCCCTACCACGACAACGGCATCAAGCTCATCGATTCGGGCGGCTACAAGATGAGCCCGGATGTGCTCGAGCAGGTAGAAGCCTATATCGACGGTGAGTTCGAGATTCCGCTCGCCACGGGTGAGCAAATTGGCCGTGCGGTCGATTACGTCGAGGGCCGCGCGCGCTACATCAAGTCGCTCATCGAGTCCATGCCGTGCTCGCTCGAGGGTTTCCGCGTGGCGATCGACTGCGCCAACGGCGCCTCCACGCCTATCGCCCCGCGCGTGTTCACCGCGCTCGGTGCCGATGTTCACGTGATCTCCAACGAGCCCGATGGCTTCAACATCAACATGGGCTGCGGTTCCACGCATATCGAGCGCTTGCAGGCGTATGTGCGCGAGGAGGGGCTCGACATCGGATTCGCCTATGACGGCGACGCCGACCGCTGCATCGCGGTGGACGAGTACGGTAACGTCTGCGACGGCGACACCATCATGTACGTGTGCGGCGCGCACCTTGCCAAGCAGGGCAAGCTCAGCGGCAACACGGTCGTGGCTACCGTCATGAGCAACATCGGCCTCTTCAAGGCACTCGACAAGCTGGGCATCGGTTATGAGAAGACCGATGTGGGCGATAAGTACGTAAGCGCCTGCATGCAGGAGCACGGCTATGCGCTCGGCGGCGAGCAGAGCGGCCATGTGATCTTCTCCGAGTACAGCGCTACGGGCGACGGCATCAACACGAGCCTGCGCATCATGCAGACGCTCGTAGAGACCGGCAAAAGCTTGGCCGAGCTCGCCAAGCCGCTCAAGATTTACCCGCAGCTGCTCAAGAACGTGAAGGTCGAGGACAAGCACGCCGTTATGGAGCACGAGGCGGTCAAGGCCGCCGCGGCTGATGTCGAGGCCGCGCTCGAGGGCGAGGGCCGTGCGCTCATCCGCGCGAGCGGCACGGAGCCCTTGGTCCGTGTTATGGTCGAGGCGCCGACGATCGAGCTGTGCGAGCAGTACGTGAATAAGGTCGTTGAGGTCATCGAGAGCCTGTAGACGAGGTGCCGGGTCGCGCCAAGCGGCGGCAGCGGTGCCGGAGCGTCCGGTCTAGGTAAACGGCGATAAAAGCCTCACGTATCAAAGATGATGAGGGCGGGCAGTGCGCATCAGCGTGCTGTCCGCCTTTTGCCGTCCGGGCGGTACCGCTTGCAGGAGAAGCTCATCAGCTCTAGTTAGCAAGAATATAATGTCATAAGACATATCATCATGGGCCGTAACCAAGGCGAAGTGTCTTCGGTCCGGCCTGTGGAGTTGGGAGGAACGATGGCGAGCCAGGCTAACCCAAGCGAGAAGCCGACGATGCTCACGTACGTCGAGCAGACTCCGGCGCAGCTCAAGCTCAACGTCGAGCGCTCCGAGGAGCTTACGGCCGAGCTGGTCGACTTGTACGCCCAAAAGCCCTGCCACTCCATCTGGATCGTGGCCTGCGGTTCAAGCTCGAACGGATCGCAGTGCGCTCGTTATTTCATGATGAAGTGCCTGCAGCGCGAGGTGAAGATTGTCTCGCCGGCTACCTTCATCTACGGCGAGCACGACCTGCACGAAGATGATTTCGTCTTCGTGATCTCGCAGAGCGGTTGCTCCACCAATTCCATCGAGGCCCTCGACGAACTCCGCAAGCTGGGCATCACCGCCATCGGGCTTACGGGCAACGTTGATTCGGACTTTAAGGACCATGCGGACCTCGTGGTCGATTACGGTGTGGGCGAGGAGACCGTGAGCTATGTGACCAAGGGCGTCGCCACGCTTGCCCAGTTCCTCATGCTCTTTGCCATCGAGGCGGGCGCGCGCACGGGAATCGTATCCCCCGAGCAGCGCACCGAGCTTTTGAACGAGATGGCAGACGCCCCGCGTCGTCATGAGATCGTGCAGCAGGAGACCTGGGATCTGTATAAGCGCCATAAGGCCGACTTCACCTCGATGACCGCGGTCAACCACTGTGGTTTCCTCCAGGGCTACGGCATCGCGTGCGAAGGCGCGCTCAAGTTTGGCGAGACCATTCAGATCCCCAGCTTCGCCTACGAGGGCGAGGAGTGGATTCATGGCCCCAACCTGCAGCTCACGCCGAATTACACGGTGGTGTGCGTCGATCACCTAACTGAGGGTGCAGACCGCATCGTGGATATCTATCTCGCTGCGCGCACGGTCACGGATCATGCGTTTATCGTTACCAATTCCGAGCGCGTGGATAACGACCATGCCATCCGTCTGCCGTTCGAAATCAAAGAGCCGCTCATGATGCCGCTCTATGTGCTGCCGTTCTACCAGATCATCGCCCACCAGGCCACAACGGACCTCCACCGCTGGGAGAAGCACCCTCTCTTTGAGGAGCGCTTCCGCAAGGCAATCAGCACCAAGACGGATACGATCGACCAGATTATGCCCAACTAGGCGGGGCATCGGCGCGATGGGCGTTGTTCCGCCGCCCGTCGCGCCGCCTCACGCCGGTCCCAGAGCGCGCTGCGCTGCCGTATGCGACGGTTGTGCCGCACATTTTGTCGCGCATGTGAACCCTGTACCAGCTGGGCAAGTCGGTATATCATATTGCCGTTTATGGTTAGACGGGCTGGCGCTCCCGGTGATATGTTCTCGGCGCGCTCGGCCAGAAGCGTATAGAAGGAGTCTCGCATGTCCGGACACTCAAAATGGGCAACAACCAAGCACCGCAAGGGCGCGCAGGACGCTAAGCGTTCGGCACTCTTCTCCAAGCTCTCCCGCAACATCACCGTTGCGGCGCGCCTGGGCAACGATCCCAACCCGGACAACAACGCCTCCCTTGCCGCGGCGGTGGCCAAGGCCAAGGCGCAGTCCATGCCCAAGGACAAGATCAAGAGCGCCATCGACAAGGCCTTCGGCGCCGGTGCCGATGCGGCCGTGTACGAGAACATCGTCTACGAGGGCTATGGCCCCGCGGGCGTTGCCGTCTACGTTGAGTGCCTCACCGATAACCGCAACCGCACCGCTGCCGACGTTCGCTCCGCCTTCTCCCACTCCGGCGGCAGCCTGGGCACCACCGGTTCCGTTGCCTTCCAGTTCGAGCGCAAGGGCCAGATCGTCGTTGCCAAGGAGATTGTGGATCCCAACGACAAGAAGGAGAACCTCATGGCCAACGGCGCTGCCGGCGATGAGGACGAGTTCATGATGGCCGTGGCCGAGGCCGGCGGCGAGGACTACGAGGACGCTGGCGACGAGTGGATCGTGTGGACCAACGCCACCGAGCTCATGGCCGTGTCCAAGGGCATCGAGGGGCAGGGCATCGAGGTCAAGGGCTCTGAGCTCACCATGGTTCCCACCACGCCCACCGCGGTCTCTCCTGCCGACGCCAAGAAGGTTCAGCGCCTCATCGATCGTCTCGAGGAGCTCGACGACGTCCAGGACGTGTACAACACGATGGACATGACCGACGAGGTCGTCGCCGCTCTCGAAGAGGAGTAGCACCCAACGAGACAATCGTGCCAGGTTAATTTGTCTCATGGCAACGCGCCTGCTCCGTGTCTCATGTGATAAAGCGCTTAAGCCGGGTCTGCGCTACGTGCGCGTGCCCGGCTTTCTTTATAATCAGACGAAAGGCGAACGAGCGGGGATGCCGGGCTCGATGCACGGCGGCCCCGATGAGAGGAGACGTGCGTGCGGCTGCTCAAGAAATTCGGCGCGGTGCTGTACCTCGCTGCCGCCATCGTGGTGGTAGGCGGGTTTGCCTGCGCACAGTTTGCCCCCTCGCTGATCAGCCGCCGCGTCGATGCGCTGCTCGCTCATCCGGCCGGACGCATCGTGCTCATCGTGAGCTTGGTGATTGTAGGCGCGGGCGTGCTGCTCAGCGCGCTTTTCGCCTTGCTCGAGCAGCGCCCGCCTTCGAGCGTGCATCCTGCGGGCAACCCCCATATCGAGGTGCGCCTCGCGGCCCTTTCCTCGGCTGCCCGCGCAGCTGCAGAAGCTGAAGATATTTTGGTTGAAGATGTTCGCACGCGCGTTATGGGGCATAACGATTCACAAGTGCGCGTCACGCTCGAGGTGATCGCGTTTACCGATACGGGGCTTGAGGCTCTTGGCCGCCGCATCGAGGAGCGTGTTCAGGGTGCTTGCGAGCAACTGCTCGGGGCTACGGGCGTGAACGTGCTTGTGCGGTTCTTGCCGAGTAAGACCACAACGGTGACCAGGGAGGTTTCCGGTGAGTAAGACAGATTTGGGCAACGAGAAGACGGGCGCGCCCAAGTTGCTCATAGAGCAAGGCAACGTGGCGGAGGGGCCGGATGCCATGGGCGCAGATGCCGAGGACGCTGCAAGCGCCGAGGGCGCTGCCACGGGCCGCGGCCGCAAGCGTCGCCATGCCCGCAAAAAGGCGCGCAAGGAGCGCATCACGCGCGACGATCTAGCGGATGCCGTCGGCTTCATCCAGGGACTTGGCGCTTCGGCGTGGGCCTACGCGGAAGACCATCCCTTCACCGTCGGCTACGCCTTCGTTGGCCTTGTGCTCGCGGTGCTCATCCTTACCATCGGCCTGTGGAGCACGATTGTCATCGCGGTCTTTGTGCTGGTGGGAGCATTGCTCGGCCAGATTCGCGATAGCGATAACGGGCTGGTGAACTTCTTCGGCCGACTGTTCGACCGCCGCTCGTAGTGCAAGCGACAAACCGTGACGATCTGGGACTCGAAAGGGGATACCATGGCAGCAAGCGATTCGACGACGAAGACGCCGACCGTGGCGGAGCAGGAAGAGCATCAGGGTATCAAGGCGGAAGACGCCGTGAGCGAGGGCGCGGCCGAGGCAGGAGCCCCCAAAGCGGCGGAAGATGCAGCCGATGGCGCCGCGTCGGAAGGGGCTGCGCCTACCGATGCCGGTGATGACGCCTATGACGATGAGGATTTCGAAACCGATGATTCCCTCACGTATTCCAACGGCGTGATCGAGAAGATTGTTGCCATGGCCACGCGCGAGGTGCCGCACGTGCTCGGTATGAAGGGCAACCTTGTCCACTTCTTCCAGGAGCAGCTGGGTGCCGAGAGCCTCACCAAGGGCGTGACGGTCGAGGTCACCGATGACAACCGCATGATCATCAACATTTCGGTCATCATCGAATACGGCTGCTACGCGCCGGATATCTTCGAGGATGTGAAGAACCGCGTGACCGAGCGCCTTGCCGAGATGACAGGGCTCGAGGTGGCGGGTATCAACCTGCGCATCGAGGATGTCGTGACCCGCGAGGAGTACGAGGCGAGCCGCAAGAAGTTCATCGACAACCTTAAGCGCGAGGACGAAGAAGCCGAGTAAGGTTGGCACGGGGCTGCGGCTTTGTGACCAGGTGGTTCTCGACTGGATGTGGTTCGCAGGCACCCGGTGTCTGCGAACCATTTTGTGAATCGCAGGCACCGGGTGCCTGCGATTCATCTGCGGGCCATGCTTGGCGCGTTGCCGGCTCTTGGGCTTTCCGACCCACCTCGTCCGTTTCAGAACCATTTCGCGCTTGCCATGCCCGCCGCAGGCTGGTAGGCTAACAACTATGTTTACGGTTGCCGCACATATCACGATGATGATGGTCATGGAGATGCCCTCGCCCGGGCACTTTGTCATGTCGCGCGATCGTTGCGGGCATGCGGAGACCGGGCGCCTTCGTTAGGCTATCTCCGGCGGGGGATAGCCCGCCTTCTTTTTCAACCATCCATCGAGCGGAGTTCCCGTGATCGAAATCCAACACCTCACCAAGGCTTACGATGGTGCTGCCGCGTCGGCGCACGCGCTTGACGACGTGAGCATCTCCATTGCAGACGGCGACATCGTGGGCATCATCGGCATGAGCGGCGCCGGCAAATCGACGCTCGTGCGCTGCATCAACCTGCTTGAGCGCCCCACCGCTGGCAAGATCGTGGTAGATGGTCAGGATGTGACCGGACTTACGGGCAAGGAGCTGCGTAGCTATCGTCGCCGCGTGGCTATGATCTTCCAGAGCTTCGGTCTCCTCGCGCAGAAAACGGTACTCGATAACGTTTGTTTTCCGTTCCGTGCAGCCTCAGGGCGCGTAACGGCCGAGAATCGGGAGCGCGCGCTCGAACTGCTCGATATGGTTGGGCTCAAGGAGAAGGCATCGTCGTATCCGTCCCAGCTTTCCGGTGGCCAGCAGCAGCGCGTGGCCATTGCCCGCGCGCTCGCGTGCGATCCGGAGTACATCCTCTGCGACGAGGCCACGAGCGCCTTGGATCCGGCGAGCACGAATACCATCCTCAAGCTCTTGCGCGATATCAACCGCACGACGGGTGTCACCATCATCGTCATCACGCATTCCATGGGCGTCGTAGAGAAAATCTGCCGCAACGTGGTCGTGCTTGATCACGGGCGCGTGGTGGAGCAGGGGAGCGTGGGAGAGGTCTTCGCTAACCCCGTGTCCGACGCCGCTCAGGTTTTGCTCGAAAGGGTTGATTGGGATGCCTAGCATCGTGACCGAATTCATTGGGCAGTATGGCGAGCTGCTTGGCCAGGGCGTGCTCGATACGCTTGTCATGCTCTTTATTTCGACTGCTATCGCCTATGTGATAGGAACGGTGCTCGGTGTGGTGCTCTACCTCACCTCGCCGGGCTCGCTGCGCCCTATGCGCGCGCTTAACGCCGTGCTGGGGTGGGTGGTGAACATCGGCCGTTCGCTGCCTTTCATCATCCTGCTCATCTCACTCATGCCGGTAACGTCGGCGCTCGTGGGCACGACGTCGGGGGTTCGCGGCGTCATTCCGCCCCTCGTGGTGTCCACCGCCCCCTTCGTGGCGCGCATGATCGAGCAGTCGCTCGCCGAGGTGCCGCGCGCGAGCGTGGAGGCGGCTGAAGCGTGCGGGGCGAGCATACCCCGCATCGTGGTCTCGGCGCTCTTGCCCGAGGCGCTGCCGTCGATCGTGCGTGGCGTTTCCATCACGCTTATCGCTGTGCTTGGCTATACGGCTATCGCGGGCGCGGTTGGTGCCGGCGGTCTGGGCGACATCGCCATTCGTTACGGGTACTACCGCTTTGAGGACGAGATGATGGTTGTAACCGTGGTGCTGCTCATCATCATCGTGCAGCTCATCCAGAGCGCATGCGATTTCATCGCGCGCAAGATCGACCATCGTACGCAGGCATAGCGATATCAAATTAAGGACGTTCCAATTTGACACTGACCGAGGCTGTTTGGGTCATTTTGGGACGTGTTTAAAACGCCTCAATCATTTGGGGACGTGTTCCAAACGTCTCAAACGACTCACCAACTAGTAAAGGAGAAGATTATGAACTTCCAGAATGCTTCCATTTCCCGTCGCTCGTTCATTGCAGGCGCCGCTGGGCTCGTTGCCGCAGGTTCGCTTGCTGCCTGCAGCGGCGGTTCGAACGAGACCGGTTCCGCGGCTGGCTCCGGCGCAGCCGCCATCCAGTCCCTCGTCGTGGGCGCCTCGCCGAGCCCGCACGCCGTGATCCTTACCGACTACGCGGCGCCGATTCTCGCGGAGCAGGGCATCGAGCTCGAGGTTAAGTCGTATACGGACTATATCCAGCCCAACAAGGACACCACCTCCGGCGCCATTGACGCCAATTATTTCCAGCACATCAACTACCTCAATAACTACAACGAGGAGAATGGCACCGACCTGGTGAATGTGGGCAAGATTCACTTCGAGCCGATGGGCGTGTTCGCAGGAAAGTCGAGTGATATCGAGAACGTTGCCGACGGAGCCACCTTTGGCGTGCCCAACGATCCCACCAACGAGGGCCGTGCGCTGCTGCTTCTGCAGGATCTTGGGCTCATCACGCTTGCCGACGACGCCGGCATTACCGCTACGCCGAATGACATCGTCGATAACCCCAAGAACCTGCAGTTCTCCGAGCAGGAGGCGGTGGCGCTGCCTCGCACGCTGAACGACGTGGACTTTGCTGTGATCAATGGTAACTATGCCATCGATGCTGGCCTTGCCCTTGAGGACGCTGTGGCCCAGGAAGATGCGAACTCCGCTGTCATTCAGGATGAGTACGCAAACGTGATCGTGACCACGCCGGAGCTCGAGGACGATGAGCGCATCGTGGCGCTCGTGGCGGCCCTGCAGACCGACGACTTCAAGGATTACCTGGTCGAGACCTTTGGCGACGCTGTGCAGGCGGCCTTCTAGGGGGCTCCCTTGCAGAAGCCCGCCCATGTCCGGTGATCAGATAGTTTTCGCAAGAGGGCCCCGCATGGGGCCCTTTTGCTGTGGAACTGTGTTTGGACTGCCGCGTACAAGCGCATCTACGGCAATTGAGCGACGCATGGGGCTCTTTTGCTGCGGGACCGCGCTTGGGCTAAGGACGGGGCCTCTTGCGGCCGTTCTTGGCTCGCGTGCTCATGGACCGCGGCGCGCTCTTTGTTGATCGGGCTTCGCGCTTGGTGCCAAAGAGAGTCGCCAGTCCCTCGAGTTTGAGAAAGAAGCGCCGTTCGTTTCAGTTTTGGGAACATCTATTTCGCGTAAGGCCCGACAAGCATTTCCAGCGGAGCCGAATCCTGCGACTTTCGTGATATGCGATGCGTTGCCGGTGGGCCGTAAGAAAAGATATTCCCAAAAGTGGAACGAACGTGCGCGCAGGCGCTGATCACGTCTTTCCGTACAAGGGGGCGGTACTGCAGGGAACGAACGCGCTCGCAGGCGCTGCTGATAAGATTGCGCGATGGCGGCAGCGGCTTTCAGCGCGTACAATACCGGTAACGAGAACTATGCGCAGGGGCGCAGGGAGGGGTCGGTATGTTTTGCCCACATTGTGGTTCCCAGCAGCCAGAAGGCAGTAAGTTTTGCGCGGTGTGCGGACGGGAGCTTCAGGCTCCTGCCGCCCAGGCAACAGCTCAGGCGCCCGTCGTTCAGATGCCTGCTGCCCAAGCGCCTACCACCCA
>OLPF01001282.1_pt1 | contig 21734 bp, 15 predicted proteins | sample 1673121 | NCBI WGS metagenome assembly OLPF01 (sample SAMEA3136756, study PRJEB25190) | human gut metagenome
CCGCGTTCTCTTTCTTCTGGCGCCTTGTCGATATCTTCGAACTTGGTGCTGGCTGCTTTACCTTCGAGGGAAAGTACTGCGGTGATAGCTGCGGTGGTGGTGGTTTTACCATGGTCAACGTGACCGATGGTACCGATGTTTACGTGTGGTTTAGTACGCTGGAAAGTTTCTTTTGCCATTGTTCAAATTCCTCCTAAATAAATCGGATGATTATTACTTACCATTGCGCTTAGCGATGATTTCATCGGCAATGGATTTTGGAACTTCTTCAAAGTGGTCGGACTGCATGGTGTAAACACCACGGCCCTGAGTGCGGGAACGCAGGTCGGTTGCATAGCCGAACATTTCAGACAGTGGAACGAAACCACGGATGATCTGAGTATTGTCGACAGCTTCCATACCTTCGATGCGGCCACGGCGGGAGTTCAAGTCACCCATTACATCGCCCATGTATTCTTCTGGAACGGTGATTTCGATCTTCATCACAGGTTCGAGGAGAACTGGGTCAGCCTTGAGGGCACAGTTCTTGAAGGCCATGGAACCGGCAACCTTAAATGCCATTTCGGAGGAGTCAACATCGTGGTAGGAACCATCAACGAGGGTTGCCTTGACGTCAACAACTTCGTAACCGGCGAGGACACCGTTTTCCATTGCTTCTTTGATACCTGCTTCGATAGGCCCGATGTATTCTTTTGGCACAGCGCCACCGACGATCTTGCTTTCGAACTGGAAGCCGGAACCTGGTTCCAGTGGTTCGAGATCGATGACAGCGTGACCATACTGACCACGACCACCGGACTGACGAACGAATTTACCTTCGCCATGAACGGCTTTGCGGATGGTTTCTTTGTAGGATACGCGTGGCTTACCAACGTTTGCTTCAACGTTGAATTCTCTCTTGAGACGGTCAACGATGATGTCGAGGTGAAGTTCGCCCATACCAGCGATGATGGTCTGGCCGGTTTCTTCGTCGGTCCAGGCTTTGAAGGTTGGGTCTTCTTCTGCGAGCTTGGCAAGTGCGATACCCATCTTGTCCTGGTCACCCTTGGATGCAGGTTCAATAGCGATATTGATAACTGGATCTGGGAATTCCATGGATTCGAGGATGATTGGTGCATCTTCTGCGCAGAGGGAGTCACCGGTGCCAACGTCCTTCAGGCCAACGGCTGCAGCGATGTCGCCGGCATAAACCTTGTCAACTTCCTTACGATGGTTAGCGTGCATCATAACGATACGGCTGATGCGTTCGCGTTTACCCTTGGTAGCATTGTATACATAGCTGCCGCTTTCGAGGGTACCGGAGTATACGCGGAAGAAGGTGAGCTTCCCTACGTATGGGTCGGTCATAACCTTGAATGCGAGAGCAGAGAATGGTTCGCTGTCGCTAGGATGACGTTCTGCTTCTTCACCATCTGGCAGGGTGCCTTTGATGGAAGGAACATCAACTGGGGATGGGCAGTAGTCTACGACTGCGTCGAGAAGGAACTGTACACCCTTGTTCTTGAAGGCGGAACCGCAGAGCACTGGAACAGTGTCGTTTGCGATGGTAGCCTTGCGAACGGCTTTCTTGATGTCTTTGACATCGAGGTCGCCAGTTTCGAAGAATTTTTCCATCAGTTCTTCGTCGAGTTCTGCAACGTCTTCGACGAGTTTCTGACGGTATTCGTCAACGGTATCCTGGAGATCTTCTGGAATTGGGATCTCTTCATAGTTGACGAGGTCGGTGCCTTCGAGGAACTTGTAAGCCTTCATGGTTACAAGGTCAACGAGCCCGGAGAAATCTGCTTCAGCGCCGATTGGCACCTGCATGATGAGGGCGTGAGCACCGAGACGTTCCTTGATCTGGCGGCAAACGTTGAAGTAGTTTGCGCCGGTACGGTCCATCTTGTTGACGTAACCGATACGAGGCACATTGTATTTGTCTGCCTGACGCCATACTGTCTCTGACTGTGGCTCAACACCACCCTTAGCACAGAACACACCAACAGCGCCGTCCAGTACACGAAGTGAACGCTCTACCTCTACAGTAAAGTCAACGTGTCCAGGAGTATCTATAATATTTATTCTATGTCCTAGCCATTGGCAGGTTGTAGCAGCAGAAGTAATTGTTATACCTCTTTCTTGCTCTTGAACCATCCAGTCCATAGTAGCTTCTCCCTCGTGAACTTCTCCTATTTTATGAGTTTTACCTGTATAAAATAAGATTCTCTCAGTTGTAGTTGTCTTTCCTGCATCTATATGGGCCATTATTCCTATATTTCTTGTTTTTTCTAAAGGAAATTCTCTTCCAGCCACTTTTTTATCCTCCTTATTATTCTTTCATAAATTATTAACAATATGCTTTTAAAATTTTAGAATTTATAGTGAGCAAATGCTTTATTAGCTTCTGCCATTTTATGCATATCTTCTTTTTTCTTAAATGCTCCACCGTTTCCAGCTACAGCATCTATAATTTCATTAGCTAATTTTTGAGCCATTGTTTTTTCATGTCTTGTTCTAGCATATTTAACTAACCATCTTAAACCTAAAGTTTGTCTTCTCTCTGGTCTAATTTCTAATGGAACTTGGTATGTTGCTCCACCTACTCTTCTAGCTTTTACTTCTAGAACAGGCATAATATTTTCAAGTGCTGCCTCAAAAACTTCTAATGGATCTTTTTGCTCTTTTTCTTTTATAATGTCAAATGCATCATAAACTATTGATTGAGCAACTGTCTTTTTACCATCTAACATAACATTGTTTATTAATTTTGTAACAACTTTGCTATTGTATATTGGATCTGGTAAAACTTCTCTTTTTGCTATATATCCTTTTCTTGGCACTATTCTTCCCTCCTTTTTATTTTATCAGTACTCACATTAATAAATTTACAAATTAATTTTATAATGCTTAATTCCTGTTTTTGGTACTCTGAAAAATTCTTTTCATTTTTCCGCATAGTGCATATAATCTATTCTAAATTCAAGCGCATTAAATTTAGTAAGAATTACAAGCACTAGTTTTAATATTGTTTTTAATATTTATTATTTTTTTGGCTTTTTAGCTCCATATTTAGAACGAGCTTGCATTCTGTCTTTAACACCTGCTGTATCTAATGTTCCTCTAATTATATGGTATCTAACACCTGGAAGGTCTTTTACTCTTCCTCCTCTTATTAAAACAACACTGTGCTCTTGTAAGTTATGTCCTATACCTGGAATATATGAAGTTACTTCATATCCATTAGAAAGTCTAACTCTGGCAACTTTTCTTAAAGCTGAGTTTGGTTTCTTAGGTGTAACAGTTTTTACAACAGTACATACTCCTCTTTTTTGTGGAGATCTTTGGTTTGTTACTCTTTTATTTTTTGAGTTATAACCATGTTGTAATGCTGGAGCTGTAGATTTAGCTTTACTGCTTTTTCTACCTTTTCTTACTAATTGATTAATTGTTGGCACTTGAATTTCACCTCTTTTCTAAAAAATAATAAAACCGTTAGAAATATACTATTTGCATATTTTAAACTAACGGTTATATTTTATCATTTTTATGCCTTTAAGTCAAGAAATTTTAGCTTTTTTATTAATATTTAGGCATCAATATTTGTTATTTTATTAACTTTTATTTTATATTTTTATCTTTCATCTTTTTCTTGTGGTTCGCTTTCTTTTGCTTTAGCTTTATGTTGTTCTGTGTACATAGCTTCTTTTTGATCTCTAATTTCTTTTCCATATTCTTTATCAACATGTCTTCTTAATTCTTCTAAGAATTGATCTCTCTTTTCTTGTGGTATATTTTTCATTTCAGAGATATCTACTTCTTCTTGTTCTGGTTCTTCACCAACAAATAATTCTTTTAACTTACGACCTGCATTTTTAAAGAAATTTTTAAATTTTTCCCATCTTGGATGTTTTGATGTAGGTACTGGTAAGTCTGCATTTTCATCATTTGTTATCTGGTCTTCTTGTTCATTTCTAACTTCATCGACAGTTTTAGCTATGTTATTTATTAGTTTATCTTCTTTTATACCACTTTTCCTATTTAGTTTTGTATCTTCATCTATATGTCTAGTGAACTTAGTATTAGGATCTAAAGCTCTTCTTTGTATTTCATCCCATGATTTTCCTGTAAATAACGTTTTCCAAGCTAAATCACATTTTCCTATTTTTGTCTGTAATTCTAAAATTCTGTCTTTTGCTTTTTTATAAATCTCTGTTTGCTCTTTTACATCTTTTTCAGCTTGAGCTTTTTGTTCCAATAAAGCATTATATTCATATTGATCCATTTCCATAGTAAGCTTTTCATTTGCTAACTTTGCATTAGCATCTCTTAAAGATTCTTCTGCTGCTTCCATTTTAGCTTTACTATCATCTCTTTTTGCAATTTCTACTGGTAATTTTTTAGCAATACTTTCTTTAAAAGTTCTTATTTGTTTTATTTGATTTTTATTTTTACTATATGATATTAAATTAGTTTCTCCATTTTTTATTTCTAAAATTTTAAGTTCATAATCTTTTAATTTATTTTGTGCTTCTTCTAATTCTTTGCTTGCATCTTCTATAGCTTTTTGGATTCTAGGAGATGTTTCGCTCTCATCTTTTCCTTCCAATGCTTCTATTAATTGTTGTTTTGTTTTTATTGTTTCTTTTAGTTTTTCAATCTCGTTATTATTTTCTTCTATTTGTAAATTTCCTCTAGCAATTTCTTCTCTAATTTCTTCTTCTGAAGCATCTTTAAATTTTAAATCAATATTTTGGTACATTGTTTCTAATTTATCGTTCTTACGTTTTCCCATATTTTTTTATCTCCTTTATAAAAAAAATAATATCACTATGTTATATTTTACCATAACTGCATTATTTTTTCAACTATTTTATGTAAGGTTATTAAAATGTAAACAAAATATCATTATTTTGTTATATTATTGTAACATTTTATTGTAGTTTTTAAACTTTCTATTGCTTTATCTGCCAATTTTGCATATTTTGCTTTCTTGTCTTTTATCTTTTCTGGAAGTTCTGGTAAAATTCCAAAATTGGCATTCATAGGTTGAAAATTATTATTTGAAGTAGATATATATTTTGCTAGTGCTCCTATCATTGTATCTTCTGGAAATATAATTTTAAAATTTTCTTCAGTTTCTAATTTCGTGTATTTTGCCTTTTCATTAATTATATTGTAATTAATATTATTTTCACTTCCATTGTCAATTTTATTACTTTTTATCTCATTATCTTTTATTAGCATTCTATATCTGTTAACTGCATTAATTCCTGCAACTAATCCTGATGCAATAGATTCTACATATCCTTCTACTCCTGTAATTTGTCCTGCAAAATATATATTATTATTTTTCTTTAAGTTATAACTTTTATCTAGCAATTCTGGTGAATTTATAAATGTATTTCTATGCATAACACCATATTTTTCAAATTCTGCATTTTCTAGCCCTGGTATTAACCTAAATACTCTTTTTTGTTCTCCATATTTTAAATTTGTTTGAAATCCTACCATATTATATAAATTCCCTTGTGAATTATCTTGTCTTAGTTGTACAACTGCATATGGTCTTCTTCCTGTTCTCAAGTCTGTAAAACCAACTGGTTTTAATGGTCCAAAACGTAATGTATCCATTCCTCTTTTAGCCATTATTTCTATTGGCATACATCCTTCAAATATTTCTCGTTTTTCAAAATTGTGTAATTCTACAATTTCTGCATTAACAAGTTCATTCCAAAAATTCTCATATTCTTCTTTGTTCATAGGCAAATTTATATAACTTCTATCTTGATTTTCTATTCTATTTTTCCAAACATCTATATCTTCGTCTTTTTCTCTTTCTTGCTCATATCTATTTCCATTAAATGCAATATTCATATTTATTGAACTTTTATCTATTATAGGTGCTGCTGCGTCATAAAAATATAAATTATCATTTCCTGTCATTTCTAATATTTCTTTAAACAATTTATCGGATGTAAGTGGTCCTGTAGCAATAATTACTATTCCATCTTTTGCCATCTGTTTTAATTCACTTGTTAAATTTTCACTTATAATAATATCATCTGTATTATCTACAAAACTATTCCCAACTTCTTGTCTTATTATTTCAATATTATTCATATTTTCTATTCTTTTTGTTACTTCTTCTGCAAACTTTTCTCTATCTACAGCTAAGGCTTGTCCTGCTGGAACTGCCGTTTCATCTGCTATTTTTATTAAAAGTGAATCCAATATTCTAAGTTCTTCTTTTAAAAGTCCGCAAGCATTTGTATGTAAATTTGACTTAAAAGAATTACTGCAAACTATCTCTGCTAAGTTTTTATTGCTATGTGCAGGTGAAAATCTATCTGGCTTCATTTCGTACAATTTTACTTTTATTCCTTTTTTTGCTATTTGATATGCAGCTTCTGATCCTGCTAACCCTCCACCAATTATTGTTATATAATCTCTCATATCTTCCTCTTTTTATCAATTTTATTTATTAGCTTTTATATTATTGTTAAAATTTCCAACAATCTTATTAATCAAACAATTTCATAATATCCGCTTCTGAAAGTTTATTTATAAATGTAGTCTTTGTTGATAGCATATTGTCTACCAATTTTTCTTTACGCTTTTGTAACTCATATATTTTCTCTTCTATAGAATTCTTTGTTATCATTTTATATACATGTACATTATTTTTTTGCCCTATTCTGTATGTTCTATCTGTAGCTTGATTTTCTGCAGATATATTCCACCATGGATCATAATGTATTACCATATCTGCACCTGTTAAGTTAAGTCCTGTTCCACCAGCTTTTAGAGAAATTAAAAATACCTTTATATCTGGATTTGTATTAAATTCATCTACTAGACTAACTCTGTCAGAAACTTTTGTCTGTCCTGTTAACTTAAAATAGTCTATATTACTTTTCTTTAATTCTTTTTCCATTATATCAAACATAGAAGTATATCCTGAAAATAATAATATTTTATGTCCAGATGATATTGCATCTTTTAGCACTTCTATACATTGATTTAATTTACTGCTTTCTCCTTTGTAATTAGCTAAAAATAGTGATGGATGGCAGCAAATTTGTCTTAGTCTCATTAAAAGTGATAATATTTTTATTTGGCTTTTTTCAAATCCATTTTCTGATATTTCTTGTTTTACTTCTTTTTTAGCTATTGCTAAATAAGACTTATATAGTTCTTTTTGTTCTTCTCCCATCTCATTGTAAAGTACAGTAACAGTTTTATCTGGAAGCTCTGTTAAAACTTCTTTCTTTACCCTTCTTAATACAAATGGTTCTATTAGTTGTTTTAACTTTTCCATTGTTTTTTCATCTTCATCTTTTACAATTGGTGTTTCATATTCTTCTTTAAATTTTTTATGTCCAAATAAATATCCAGGCATTATATAGTCAAAAATTGACCATAATTCTGATAATGAATTTTCTATAGGTGTTCCTGTTAACGCATATCTTGTCTCTGCATTAACTACTTTTATAGCCTTTGCATTTTGAGTATTATTATTTTTTATATATTGCGCCTCATCTGCAATTGCATACTTAAATTCGTAATTCTTTTCTTTATATAATTCAATATCCCTTTTTAATAGTTCATATGATGTTATTACAATATTACATGTTGATATTTTATTTATTTGTTTTTCTCTTTGCATTGCATTTCCACCTATTGCAATGCATTTTAAACTTGGTGCAAATTTTTTAACCTCATTAAGCCAATTAAGAGAAAGTGAACTTGGGCAAATAACTATAGAAGGTTTTGCATCTTTTCCCTTTTCGTTTATATATGATAATATTAAAGCCAATATCTGAACAGTCTTTCCAAGCCCCATATCATCTGCTAAAATTCCTCCTAAGTGGTAATAATCTAAATTTCTTAACCATCTATATCCTAATTTTTGGTAAACCCTTAAATCTGCATTTAATCCTTTTATATTTACATCTTCATAATCATTTTCTTTAACTTCTAAATCATTAACAACCTTTTTATAATTTTCATCTTTTATAATATTTGCATTTTTTAATTTCTTTAATATCTTTTCTAAATAAATTCCCCTATACAATGGAACTGTAATCATTCCATCTCTAATTTCATTATATTTTATATCCATTCCATCTATCATGTTAGACAATAATTCTATATCGTTATTATCTGTTAAGTTAATGTAATTTCCATCTTTTAATCTATAATATTTTTTCTTTAGCTTATATCTTTCTAAAATTTGGCTAATTTCACTTAAATCTAGACCAATATCCTCTATATTGATATTTAGTAAATTGCTTTCTAGCCTTACTCCAATTGAATTTATTTTAAATGGCTTTATTTCTCTATTTTTAAAATTATCTGTTGCAAGAACTTCAAACTTTTTCATATATAATTCAATGTCTTTAGTTAAAAAATCATAAATTTTTTCCTCATCTACTAAAATCAATCTGCTGTTTTTTATATCTAGCATAAATCCACTATTACGTAAAATTTCTAAAGCGTCATCCTCTTCTACCATATTTCTTACTTCTTTTATATCTTGACTTAAAAGAGGGTTAAATTCTTCTTTTCCATAGCAAAATTTTATATCTGCAACAATTCTATTTTGATTGTCATAATCTAAATAAACTTTTACACCAAGCTCTTTTGGAATATATTTTTCTAATTCTTGTTTTAATGTATCATTAAAGTTAATATATTTCTTTAATTTTGGATTAACAATACTAAAAAAATCCCTTAGTTCCTCTTCTGTTTTTAAATATATTTCATTTGTATAATTTCGTTTATATATGTCTAGTGTCTTTAACACAATATCTTCAAATGATTTATCACACCTATATAGAACATCTTTTAATAATATATAAATATAATCTTTTCCGTGAATAATATCATATGAATATATATCTATATTAGGCTTAATTGAGTAAATATTATTTTTATTTTTTATTAACTCTAGCTTTATATTAGGCTCTTCTGTTAAGAATCTAATATTTTCTTCTATCTGGCCATTAACAAATTTAACATTTTCTTCATTTAAAATTTCAAATAGCTCATCTAGTGCAGTTTTAGATATTGTAATATTTGCCTCATTTAGCTTTTTGCCATAACCTGTATATAAATTATTTGCTTCATTTGTATATTTTATAATTTCTGCATATTTTAGTATAAAATCTAATAACTTATAGCTGCTACTCTCGAAGGCTTCTTTTGTATGTTTAAATTCTAATTTTGAACCATATTTATAAACTTCTTCTTCCATCATTCTGTCACAAAACTCAACTAAATTTTTTAGTTTATACATTTGTAAATTTCCAATTTTAAATTCTATTTTCAATGCTTCATGGAATTTGTCGTAAAAAATTGTTGGCTCTATTTTTATATTATTGTTTAGTCCTTTTAAATTTTGTATTTGCTTTTTTTCTGCAGTTAAAAAGGTATTTACTAATTGTTTAAATACCTTTTTGTTTTCTTCATCATCTATCCTATTACTATTTAAAATCATGACACTACCCCTAATAATTTACTCATTATGTATTATACATTACTTCTTATTTAATATTTTAAAAGATTCTTATTTTTTTGTATTTTTACTACTTTTGGTTGCTTTACTACTCTTTTCTTTTTTACTTGTTTTTGTTTTTTTAGTTTTTCTTGTAGTTCTTTTTGTTTTATTAGTCTCTTTTTCTATCTCTGGAGACCACTTTTCTCCTACTTTTGGTTTATTCCAAGATATATAATTGCACATTTTAGGGTTATTCTCACAAATATAATAATTCTTTCCTCTTTTGGTTTTTCTAACTTGTACTTTTGCTCCACATACTGGGCATGGAACATCTATATTTTCTACTAAAGGTTTTGCATTTTTACATTCTGGATAACCTGGACATGCCAAAAATTTTCCATATCTTCCATATTTTATTACCATCATTTTGCCACATTTATCACATGGAATATCTGTTACTTCATCTTCTAATTTAACATGCTCTAACTCTTTATCTACTTTTTCAACTTCTTTTTCAAATGGTCCATAAAATTCTCTTATTACATTTTTCCAAGGCTCTTTTCCTTCTGCAACTTCGTCAAAATTTTCTTCTATTTTAGCAGTAAATTCTACATTTATAATATCTGTAAAATTTTCTGTAAGTATTGTATTTACTACTTTTCCAAGTTCTGTTGGCACCAATTGTTTTTGCTCTTTTTGTATATAATGTCTTTCTAAAATAGTAGTAATTGTAGGCGAATATGTACTTGGTCTTCCTATCCCTTTTTCTTCTAAAGCTTTTACCAAACTTGCCTCAGTATATCTTGGAGGTGGCTCTGTAAAGCTTTGTTTTGGGTCTAATTTTTCTTTTATTACTTCTTGACCAATAATTAATTCTGGAATATTTTCATCTGATTCTTCTTGCTCATTATCTAATGATTCTACATATAAAGTCATAAAGCCTTTAAACTTTAAAGTTTGTCCATTTGCCTTGAAATTATATGAATTTACATTTACTGTTGCAGAAACAGTATTATAAATTGCTGCTGACATTTGACTTGCTATAAACCTATTATATATTAGTCTGTATAACTTAAATTGGTCTGGTGTTAGGTCATCTTTTAATTTTTCCGGTGTTAGATCTATATAAGTTGGTCTGATTGCCTCATGTGCATCTTGTGAATTTTGCTTAGCTTTATAATATCTATTTTCATAATATTGCTTTCCATATGTTGATTCTATATGTAATTTTGCAGCATTTCTTGCTTCCTCTGAAATTCTTGTAGAATCTGTTCTCATATATGTAATTAGTCCAACTGTCCCTCTTTCTGCTACCTTTACACCTTCATATAATCCTTGTGCTACAGACATAGTTTTCTTAAGTGTAAATCCTATTTTTCTAGAAGCTTCTTGCTGCATTGTACTTGTTGTAAATGGCGGTGCTGGAGTTCTTTTCTTTTCTCCTTTTTTTACATCATATACAATATATTTACCATTTTCTATATGTTTTAATATTTCGTCTACCTGCTCTTTATTATTTATTTCTAATTTTTTTCCATCTTTTCCATAAAATTTTGCTTCAAATTTCTTATTTGAATTTGGCTCTACTAAAATAGCATAGATATTCCAATATTCTTGTGGAATAAACTTTTCTATTTCTTCTTCTCTATCTACAATTAGCTTAACTGCTACAGACTGAACACGTCCTGCTGACAATCCTCTTTTTACTTTTTTCCATAAAATAGGGCTAATTTTATAACCAACTATTCTGTCTAATACTCTTCTTGCTTGTTGTGCATCTGTTAAATTCATATCTATCATTCTAGGCTCTTTAATAGATTTTTGAACAGTCTCTTTTGTAATTTCATTAAATGTAACACGACATACTGAATCTTCTGGTATTTCTAATATATGTGATAGATGCCATGCAATCGCTTCTCCTTCACGGTCAGGGTCAGTTGCTAAATATACTTTTTTAGCACTCTTAGCCTCTTTTTTTAGGGACTTAATTAAATCTCCCTTTCCTCTAATATTTATATACTCTGGTTCAAAATCATGTTCTATATCTACCCCTAATTTAGACTTTGGCAAATCTCTTATATGTCCCATAGAGGCCATTACTTTATAATTTCCACCTAAAAATTTTTTAATTGTATTAGCTTTTGCAGGTGACTCAACAATTATTAATTTATCTGGCATATTCTAACTCCTTTTTTAAATCTAAAGATTATAATAGCTTAAATCTTATAATTTTGCAAGTCATACTTAAAAAAATATGACCATAAATTCGACGTTTTTTGCAATATATTAATTATCACTTTATAATTTTGTATAAAAATTTCACTTATAAAACTCATATTAAATAATAAGTATTTCAAAACATTTTAATCTTTATTACTTATATATTTAATTAATATTTAGACCAAATTATCAAATTAAAAAGATTAGAAATTTAAAGTAAATAAAATATAACTTTTATACATTATTTTACTTTAGATTACTAATCTTCTTTTTAACAACTAACCAAGTCTTGTAAAACGTCATCCAAACCAATTGGTGTTACTTTATATTCTACAAGTAATTTTAAAATATTATCTACATCATTTTCTCTGTTTAAAATATTCTTTACTTCTTTTTCTTCTATCTCTAGTATTTTTCCTATCTGCGTTTTCTTTATTATTGTTACTCCATATGGCTTTTCATCTTTTTTAATTTCTCTTTCGTTGACATTTTTATAGTATTCTAAATACATTCTGTCGAAATTAGCTTGTTCTGCGTCTTCGTTGTTTATGGTAGTTTTGCCGAAAAATGTTCTAAGATTATGCAATACAGTCTCCTCCTTCCCCTAAACTGCGCGAATTCGAACGCGATGTTTCAACTATATCTTATAATCTTAAACTTTTCAATGCTTTTCCATCTCCATTATTCGACGTAATTCAACATATATTTTATCTTCTACATTCTTGATTTCTACCGCGTGAGCGTTTTCACTCATTCGACACATTTTTTCTTTATCGCTAATTATTTCATTAATTGTCGAATTTAGTATATTAAAATCTAAATCTGCGTCCAAAATTATTTTTGCTGCTCCAACTTTTTCTAGTACTTTTGCATTATATTCTTGATGATTTTCCGTTGCATATGGAAATGGTATAAATATACTTGGTTTTCCTACTATAGAAATTTCTGTTATAGTCATTGCGCCACTTCTACTTACTACTAAATCCACACAATTCATTACTTCTTCCATATTATATATATATGGTAAAATTTTTACATTAGGAATATTATCTATATTAATATTTAAGTTTTGTAACTTTGTTTTTATTATTTCATATTGATTTGGCCCTGTTGCCCAAATAATTTGATATTTCTCATTTACTTTTTTACTTATTATATTTATAAAACTTTCGTTTATTTTTTGAGCCCCTTGACTTCCTCCAAATACAAGTACTATTGGCTTTTCTATGTCTGTTAATCCGATTTCTTTTAATATTTTTTCTTTTTGACTATTTGTAAAAGATATTTCTTTTACTTTGCTTGGATTTCCCACAACTACAACATTTTCTGCATTTTTTATTCTTTTTTTGGCATCTTCAAATCCCACTAATATTGCACTGGCTTTTTTTGATAGCATCTTTATTGCAACACCCGGAAATGCATTACTTTCATGTAATACAATTGGTACATTTAATTTACTTGCTGCAAGAGCCACTGGAAGACAAATATATCCTCCTGTACCAATCATAATATCTGGCTTAAAATCTTGTATTATTTTTTTTGCCTGACCAATAGATTTAAAAGTTTTATACATTTTTTTTACATTATCTAGAGATATTTTTCTGTTAAAACCATATGCCTCAATTCTTTTAAGGTCATATCCTGCTCTTGGAATTAAGTCGTTTTCTAAGCCTCTATCTGTTCCCACAAATATAATTTCCGAATTAGGCTCTTCTTGTTTTATTTTATTTGCTATTGCTAATGCTGGATTTATATGTCCTCCTGTTCCTGCTGCTGCTATAATTGCTTTCATTTTTATCATCCTCTCTATAGTATAATTTTATAGTATTGTGTTTTTTTAAGACGGGCACATTAAAACCCGTCTTTTAATTAATTTTAAACTTTTTTACAGCCTCTTGATATATTTAATAAAATTCCCATACTTGCAAGTAGTATTAGGAGTGAAGTTCCTCCTGCACTAAAGAATGGTAATGCCATACCTGTAACAGGAATTAAACCTGTTACAACTGCAATATTTATAATTACTTGTATTCCTATTAAAGTAGTTATCCCTACTGCTAATAAACTTCCAAAATTGTCTGGAGCACGCATTGCAGTTAGTATTCCTCTCCAAATCAAAACTGCAAACAATGCTATAATTGCAAAACATCCAATAAAACCAAGTTCTTCTGCCACAATTGAAAATATAAAGTCATTTTGTGGTTCTGATATGTATAAAAACTTTTGCTTACTTTCACCGAAGTCCTACTCCAAAAAAGCCTCCTGAACCTATTGCATAAAAACTCTGTATTACTTGCCATCCATCTCCTGTTGGGTCTGACCAAGGATCTAAAAATGATAATATTCTACTTAATCTAAATCCACCTGAATCTTTTGCTTGCATTATAAATAGTAAGCCTGCTATTCCTAGTGCTCCAGCTCCACATGTTCCCCATACAAAAAGCATTCTTATTCCAGCAGCAATCATCATTACTCCAACAATTGCTGCTATAACAATACAAACACTTAAATGGTTTTGTACAAAAAATAATATTGCAAATGGTGGAAGCAAAAATAATAATGGTTTTACAAAGCCTTTCCAGAAATCTGTTACTTCTGACTTATGATCTGCCAAATAACCTGCATAAAATATAATTAGTAAAACTTTTGTAACTTCTGATGGTTGAAACTGTATTGGCCATTTTATCCATCTTGTAGCACCATTTGCCCCAGAACCTAATCCTGGAACAAGTACTAAAAGTAATATTACAACAGAAACTATATATGCTGGCCAATAAAATTTTTTATATATATGATAATCTATTTTTGAAATAATAATCATTGCTGTTACACCAAGTACAGCAAATCCTAATTGTCTTACTGCATATGTATAACTTTTACCATTTTCGGCTAGAGATGTTGGAGCACTTGCAGAAAGTACCATTACAATACCTGTAGCTAATAAGACAATTACAACTGTAAAAAGTATGAAGTCAAACTTATTATTTATAAAATTATTTGTTTTACTAACCCTTTGTTTCATTTATCCTCCACCTAAATTTTATATAATTATTAGCCCTAAAGCACAACATATTAAAGTTACTAAGCTAAATACTGAAACAATCTTGTTTTCTTTCCATCCAGATAATTCAAAATGGTGATGTAATGGTGCCATCTTAAATATCCTATTTCCTGTTTTTTTAAAATATGTTACCTGAATTATTACAGATAATGTCTCTAAAATTGGAACTAATGCTATAATTAATAAAAGCAATGGCATTTTTAAATATATTGCAATTCCTGCTATAGCACCACCTAGTAAAAGCGAACCTGTATCTCCCATCATAACTTTTGCAGGATACAAGTTAAATAATAAAAACCCTAAACATGTACCTATTAATATAGAACCAAATACTGTAACTTCTTTTACTCCAAAAATAACACTAATTATAGTTAAGCAAGTTAAGATTATTGTTGTAACACTTGTAGAAAGTCCATCTATTCCATCGGTTAAATTTATTGCATTTGTTGAAGATAAAAATACCAATACCACAAAAGGTACATACAACCATACCGGAAATGTGAAATAAATATCTGCAAATGGGATATAAATTTGTGGTTCGAAATGCATTATTTCCGTTAAATATAATGAAAATCCAACAGAAACTATTAAAAGCCCTATCATTTTATAAGCAGGTTTTAAACCTTCTGTATTTTTCCCTATTAATTTCTTTAAATCGTCTATTAAACCAATTATTCCAAAGCCAACAGTAACAGCTATAATTGGTAATAAATTTTGTGCCACTTGTTTTTCACCTGTATCTGTAGATCTAAAATAATCTATAAACATAACTGCACCAACTAATATAATTACAATAATCATTATAATTCCGCCCATTGTTGGTGTTCCTTGCTTTTTTAAATGTGATTGTGGTCCTTCAACTCTTTCTATTTGACCTATTTTTAATTTTTTTAGAATTGGGATTATTATAAATGCTAAAACTATTGTAATAGCAAATGATAGCAATATTATCTTTGTTTGAAATTCCATAATTCCTCCTTAGTAGTTAAATGATTTACATGGATTATTAGTTTTTATTTTCTATAATTTCTCTTACAATTAATCTTTCGTCAAAAGGATATTTTTTATGATTAATTTCTTGTGTAAGTTCATGACCTTTTCCTGCTATAATTATGATGTCATTTTTCTTTTCTATTTTTATAGCAGTAGCAATAGCTTCTTTTCTATCTACAATACATTCATATTTTCCTTTTGTTTTCTTTATTCCTTTTTCTATTTCTTTTACTATTTCTTCAGGCTCTTCTGTCCTTGGATTATCTGATGTTATAATTGTATAGTCTGCAAGTTTTCCAGCAATTTCTCCCATAATTGGTCTTTTTCTTGAATCTCTATCTCCTCCACAACCAAATACACAAATTACTTTTCCTAATGTATATTCTTTTGCAGATTGTAAAATATTTTCTAAACTTTCTGGTGAATGTGCATAGTCTAACATAATTTTTAGTTCTTTTGAGTTATCTACTAATTCACATCTTCCTGGAACCCTTACATTTAGTAAAGCTTCTTTTATTACTTCTGCATTACAACCAAATTTATTTGCGACACTTATTGCAGCTAGTGCATTATACACACTAAATCTTCCAGGGATTCCAACTTTTATTCTTTCATTTCTATCACCAATTTTTACTTTAAAATCTGCGGTTGTATTTGTAACTGTAATATCTTTTGCAAGTAAATTTGCTGGATTGTCTATTCCATAAGTCTTAATATCACAATCTTGAACAATTTTTAATATTTGTGATGTATATATGTTATCTACATTAATAAATCCACTTTTGCACATTTTAAACAATTGTATTTTTGAATTAAAGTAATCTTCCATATTTGGATGTTCTTTCTCACTTATATGGTCTTCTGAGAAATTTGTAAATATTCCTATGTCGAAATCACATCCATCAACTCTTGATAACTTTAAACTTTGAGATGATACTTCCATAACAACAACTTCTGTTTTTTCCTCTACCATCATACTAAACAGCTTTTGTAGTTCTAAACTTTCTGGAGTAGTTCTATCATTATCACCTAAATTTTTTCCATTTATATAAGTACAAATCGTACCTACTAACCCAACTTTAAATCCCTGTTTTTCTAAAATATCTTTTATCATAAAGGTTGTTGTTGTTTTTCCTTTTGTGCCTGTAACACCTATTAATTTAAATTTTCTAGATGGATTTTTATAGAAATTGCATGCAGATATTGCCAAAGCATGCCTTACATTTTCTACTAAAACTATTGTAATTCCATCTGGAATTTTTAAAATAGTACCTTTGTCTATGTCGTTCTGAGCCATTATTACTTCTGCTCCATTTTGTATTGCCTCTTCTATATATTCGGCTCCATTTGACTCAAAACCATTAATTACAACAAACATATCTCCTTTTTTTACTTCTTTTGAATTACTCGATATGTTTGAAACTTCTACATCTAGCTCTCCTTTGGCTCTTATTTTATCAAGCCCTACTAAAATTTCTTTTAGTTTCATAGTAAAATCCTTTCTATTATACAATGCTCCGATTTTAATCGTTTACATTATATAACTAAATTAAAGTTTTGTATACCTTTTTTGGAGTTTTTTTGACTGTTATTTACCATATATTCCTTTAAAACTATATTTAATCGTACAAATTGCATTTAATTTACAAAATTACATCTAACTTTTCACTTAATGTATTATTTATCATTTTCTTAATTACTTTAAATGAACAATTTATATAATGTGGAATTTACTTGATTCAATATATTATATTTATCTTGTTTTATCATTTTAATAACTTATTATAACTTTACTCCCTGCTTTTAATTTTATTCCTTTTTTAGGCAATTGTTCTTTTATAATCGTCTCCTTTTCATTTAAACTTTCATCTTTTTCAATATTTATGTCTAATCCGCTATCTTTTAAAATTTTTCTTGCCTCTTCGATTGTTATTCCTTCTATATTAGGAACTTCAACAATTTTTTCTGATTCTGCAGCTTCATTTTTCTTAGCATCTATATATGGTAAAATTTCTGAAAACAACTGACCTCCTATCGGAGCTGCAACACCACCTCCTTGGTGTCCTCCTTCTCCTGTTGGATTGTACAAGGTTACTAATAAAACAATTTGTGGATCTTCTATTGGTGCCACTCCTACAAATGAAGTTACATACTTGTTTGTGTTTACCCCATCTTCTGATGTTCCTGTTTTTCCACCTATGCTATATCCTTTAACTTGTGCATTTTTTCCTGTTCCAACATCAACAACTGTATTCATCATACTTAATACATTATTTGCAGTTTCTTTAGATATTACATTTTCTTCTTTTTCAATAGGAATTTCTATCCTCTCTCCTGTTTTGCTATTTACTTTCGCTTTAACAATTCTAGGTTTTACATGTGTTCCGCCATTTGCAATAGTAGCAACTCCTGTTATCATTTGAATAGGAGTAATTTCAAATCTTTGACCAAATGCAATTGTTGCAAGTTCAACAGGTCCTACTTTTTCTTCCTTTAAAAATATACTGCTAGCTTCTCCTGGTAAATCTATTCCAGTCTTTTTTAAAAATCCAAATTTTCTTAAATATTCATAGTAAGTTTTTACTCCTATTTTTTCACCAAGCCCTATAAAAACTGGATTACATGAATTCATTAATGCCTCTCTTAAGCTTTGTGAACCATGTGGTCTATAATGTCTCCAACATTTAATTCTAACTCCTGCTACTTCAATACTTCCAGTACAATTAAAGGCTCCTTTCTCATCTGGCTTTGCTATTCCTTCTTCTAATGCTGCTGATGCTGTATAAAGTTTAAATGTAGATCCAGGTTCATATGTATCTGTTACTGCTTTGTTTCTCCACATTGCTTGCATTTGTTTAGTTTTATCACTATCTGAAAGGCTATCCCATACTTCTTTCATTTCATCTGTACTTGGTTTATATGGTTCGTTTAAATTGTAATTTGGATATCCTGCCATTGCTAAAATATCTCCTGTTTTTGGATCCATTATAATTATATTTCCACCATCTGTAGTTTTATTATCTATGCATGCCTCTTTTAAATACTTTTCTGCAATTCCTTGTATAGTTGCATCTATTCCCAATATTAAGTCCATTCCATCCACAGGTTCCACATAGTTTTCCCCTTCTTTTTCGATATCTCCTCCTCTTGCATCTGTCATTTTTACTATTTTTCCTTTTTCTCCCTTTAGTTCATTTTCATATATTGCTTCAATTCCATCTAATCCCTGATTATCACTTCCTGTAAATCCTATAACTTGTGAAGCCAAATTATTATATGGATAATATCTTTTTGTATCTTCATCTATATTAATTCCATTTGTTATATTATTTGCTTCCATCCAACTTCTTAACTCATCCGTTTTATCTTTATCCACTTTTTTTACAATTGTTTCTATAGAACTATGCTTTTTTACTTTTTTTAATACTTTTTCATAGTCTAGCTCAAATATATTAGCAAGTGCCTCTGCTACCTTTTCTTTATCATTGCTTGCAATGTTAACTGGATTTACAGTTACAGTTTCCACAGTACTACTAATAGCTAAAATATTTTTTCCAGTCGCATCATATATTGTTCCTCTTTTTGGGTTAACACTTCTATCCAAAGTCTGTTGCAAATATGCCATAGATTGAAGTTCTTGGCCTTTTGCAAATTGCAAATATGCAATTTTTCCAAGTATAACAGTAAATATAAAAAATGATATTAAAATCATATTTTTCATACGTTTTTTTCTATTTATTTCACTTACTTTATTAGTTGTCTTTTGATTTTTTATTTTATTTTTCTTTTGTAGCTTTTCATTTCTTCTTTGTAGTTTTCTTCTTAACTTTTCTTGATTATCTTTTTCATTCTTTTTTAAATTTTTTATTTTTTACTTTTTTGAGCCTTTATTAGGAAGTAATTACAGAAGAATGTTGCAAGATAGGTTAATAGGAAGAAGATAATTCCCCCAATATTTTTTGCATAAAAAGACCAATACAAACACGCTACAAATATACCTCTAACGAATAGCATAGCCCAAATTTTTAATTGCAACGAAGTTATTGGGCGATTATGGTAATGCATCATACGGTAAAATCTATATGCGTTTATATAAGATGTGGTAGCAAGTATGTAATAAATAAGCAAAACTGGATGAAAATAGACACCTTGAGAAATGAACAAAAAACTCATTGACAGTGCAAGGGATTGTAATAATAACGATCCAAATGGTTACCAAAACCTTTAGCAGCTTAATATGGGCTTCGCTTAGATTGTAATTCATTTTAATACCTCCGATAAATTCACATTACTCCGGCACCAACACCGCAGCGATTAAAGCAGATGAGTGCGCCGACAACGCCAGTTGCAACCGTAGCAACGTGTGGCGACCACGGCGGCTTCGCCAGGAATAGTAACGGATGCTGCTGCATTAGCAAATGCACCGCCGAGATTTTCTTGTAACTCGGCTATAGTGACCGAACCGGCAGCCAGGTTTCCTGCCTCAACTGCCTAATGACGTCACTGCTGATACAATTGAAATCCCAACAATACTGGGCATTTTGCTGTTCGTAGGCAATTTTATAAAGTTATAGTTGACAAAATGCATCTATTTTTTTATGCACCTTATGTTATCTTGTGAAACCGTTTTTGCTGATTTTAGCTTTCATGTATCCCTTGCAACTATGAGCTTTTTCGACCAAATACTTCTTTTAATAAATTTTGTATTATTAAGTAACTTTTGATTTTTATTTGTAGATAAAAAAGAATCAGAGTGACTCTTTGTCATTTAGAGTCATTCTGATTTCTGTTTACTTTTATTCTACGGTTTTATCTAATATCTAATTTACTAAAAATGGCTTTTTGGTAAACCGGTATAGACAACACATTCTGTTTTTGAAGAAAGTTTCTTAAAATTCGACAATATTATTCATCTTGGTCAGAGGTGGGGCTGCCCTTATATTTTTTGACTTCGGCTTCTTCGGCAAAAAATTCATCCATTAGGTTTCTTGGCTCAAAACGAGAAGTTGGTGGTATATATTTTGGCGGTCGTGTGTCTCTTGGAGTAGTACCTGGAACCTTAGGTATTAAAACTCTCCCAGAGCTACTTGTCGTAGGTTTTGGAGGATTAATTGCTGTTTCTTGAGAAGAAGCATCTTCATCTACATCTGAAATTTCATCTATATATAATCCCGAAAAATCTTGCCCGGTAGGATGTTTGAAAAATAGATTTAGAGTTTTCTGTTTACCGCCTACCATTGCAAAAACGACAGGATTAACTCCAGCAACAAACACTTGATAAAATGGATTATCTTCAATCTTATCTGACTTAAGTGGTGTTTGAAATAACCGTATAATTTCCCTCATAGCCATTCGTGCTAAAGCTCCATCTTCTTGGAATCTTATGGCTTCGCAAATTAATGCTCCCATCAACTTTTGAGCGTTTTTTGGATTTCTTTTCTCGTCAAAAAGCTTGGAAAAAAGTGCTTGTCCATGAGACAGAGGAAGATCTGACGGCTCATCTTTAGGTTCTATTTTGCCATTCATTTGTGGCAAAGATAAACTTTCAAGCAGATCTTTTGCTGTAGCCAAAGTACACTCATTATTTTTGAACATAAGACGAATTATTTTTTCATAAGACCCATCATAAGTTTGTATATCTCCAAGTTTTTTTAATTTTTTAATTGATGCAGGAGTAAGTCCTGTTTGTACTCTTTCATAATCTGAAGAGTGTTCCTTAAAATGACGATCTATATATGTTGCCACTTCTCCAATAAGAGAAGTGTATCCATTAAGTACAAACTTAGTATGCTTTGCTTGCCATAACAACTGTATAGGGGTGTAAGGACTGCCGCTAGGCATCATCAAAACGATGCTTTGAAAATTTTTCTTCTTTATTCCCTGAATATGAATCACCTGAACGTGGAGTACCTGCGGGTATTGTTAATGAATATTTTTCAAAGATATTAAATATAGAGAATACGGGTAACGCAGTTTTTT
>OLPF01001287.1_pt1 | contig 21673 bp, 16 predicted proteins | sample 1673121 | NCBI WGS metagenome assembly OLPF01 (sample SAMEA3136756, study PRJEB25190) | human gut metagenome
AGCTGTTATCTCTTCCCGTTTTACTTTGGTTTGTGTTCTTAAAAATTCTTTTTAGGAATTTTCGGGATTGTTTTGTTGTTCAATTATCAAAGTTCATGTATCGCTCCTCAAGCGACTTGTTTATTCTACCAGATGTCTAAGTGTTTGTCAACAACTTTTTTAATTTTTCTAATAAGTTATTTTCAAACTGCTTATGAATCTGTACTGTTTCGCGTTATTCTCGCTGACAGCTTGTATATCATACCATCTCTTCCAACATCTGTCAACACCTATTTTTAAGTTTTTTAATTTTTCCTTTTCCTCAATTGCAAAGTTAAATTCCACCCCTCTCGAAAATGAATCCTGGAAATAACTATTGTGAAATATGCAACCATCTTTCACATTAAAAGGCCGGAGCGTACGAAACAAAATACGCCCCGGCCCCAGTTTTGTTTTCACTGTTATCAGCCCCACAAAATGTCTTTGAAACCGTTAATAAACATCATAATGTAGTTATGATCATAAATATACCTCAGGAACAGGCTTTCATTAATCTGCGCAAACAAATAACCGCCCAGTTCCGTACCGCTTAATATAGTAATAATAATACAGAGAATCCAAAGAATAATCATGCCTTTTAATAAGCCGACAAGCAGTCCACCCATTTTGTTCATGGTATGGATCACCGGAAGCCTGCTCAGAAGATTCAGACACCTGATAATAATCTTCATAATGACAGATACTGCAAAAAATACCAATACAAAAGACAACGCATTGAAAATGAGCTCTGTCACATAATTGGCTATGTAGGCCTTGAATGCGGAAATCCCCAGAACATCCTTCTGTGTATCATCACTGTTTGCCAATGCCTGCTGCACAATATCCGGCAATGGCAGACGATCAATCATATGCTCCTTGTCTGTATCTTCCTGTTCATCCTGATTCTTAAAAAGTGATGCTTCCACCCGCTGACTGACCGCATCAAAATACGCGGTATTCTGCCAGTTCTGACTCAGCTGCGGTGACAGCTGTGCCGCCAGCGCAATGGCAATCACTGTGGCAAACATCGAAAAAACTGTCATGATCAAACCACGGCGCCAGCCTTTAAAGGCATAATATACCAGCACTGCCAACGCCGCCCATGATAATATATTCATTCTGTCTCCTTCAATCAAAAAATACTTATCCTATGTACGTATTTCCCTCGTATGCTTATCTTATACGTATTTCTCTCAGTGACTGATCATCAATCAGCCAGTACAATCCGTCCTCCCATGACGGCATGACGCTTGTCACCGCTGTATTGAATGTCCCTCTGAAGCGAACTCTGCCGCCCATCTGATAAATCAGCATTTCTTCATCATTATACAGAATCACCTCATCATCATCTGCCGTCATTCCACTGTAATCCAGGTCAAAATAGTACGTACTGCTCTTTTTTCCTGCTTTATTATAAATTTCCATACGGTATTTGCCGTTGTCATCTTCATTCTTAAAGATAAAACCTAACTTCTGATTCGTACAGAAAACACTGTTGATCTCACTTTCAAAGTTCTCCTGCGTCTCTATCTTTTTGCTGTCTGCCTGATAAAGCACGAAGCCTTTCTCCCCGAACAGAACCACTTCTCGGCTGTCAAGAAACGCTGCCTTTGGATATAATCCTTCCAGTTCCTGCGTATCCAGCAGATGGTCGCCCTCCACATCTGAAAAATCATAGGACACAATTCTTGACTGCATACTTCCGCTTTTCACGATCAGATAACTGACTGCAAGCTTCGACGCATCAGGTGAAAAGGCGATTGCCAGCGGATATCCCGTATTCTCAAGTGAAGCCTTGATACTTCCCAGGCTGTTTCCCTGTTTGTCATATAAATTGATATAGTTGCTGGATGTATCTGAAAGTACCGCTGCAACGACACCCTGCTCTGAGATCTGTATCTCCTGAATCGGTACATCGGTGGACACATGCCCCAGCTGCCCATATTCATTAAATATATAGATTGTGTTGGCCCCGATATCTCCAACTGCCACATAATCTCCGGCTGACGTCATCGTCGGTGATGCCATCTCATAAGTCTGATTCCAGAGGACTGTACCGCTCTTATTGGTCATTGCAACACCGTCTTTACTGTACTTGACCATGCCCTTACGCATCATACAATAGTAAACAGACGTATCGTCTCCCCGGGACATCGATGTCACAACCTCATAGGAAGATGCCACTTTATTGTTCTTCACCAATGCATAGACCAGAACAACAGCAAGAATCAACACCCCTGCCGCAATCGTCCATTGCATTCGGTTCATCTTTAACTTTCGTTTTTCTTTATTTTGCTGTTCCATTTTACTCCTCCGATAATACATTCAGTATAGTGAAAAATCCTTTGGCCGTCAACCTTTTTACCATACTCCGGAAAAGCCCTGCAGGGACACAGCAATTCATCCCCAATTTACGGCAGTTTAAGAACCATTCCCGGATAAATATAATCAGGATTCTCAATCTGATTCAGCTGGATAATGGCCTTCACATGCTCTGCGTCCTGATAATAATTCCGGCTTATTTTCAGTAATGTATCCCCCTCTTTGACGGTATACTGCTGATAGACTTTTCCTGCAGTCGCCGTCCCTGTTGACGAAACTGTTGTCTCTGCTGCATCAGCCTGCTCCTCTGATTGATTTTCTTCCGAAGATTCTGCTGTACCAGTCTGATCTGCATCCTCAGTATCCCGGATATCTTTTTCTGCTGCTGACTGCTCCGCCTGCTGCACAATACTTTCCACAATATCAAAATGTTCGGCATTATTTGCCGCTGCGGTTTCTATCTGCGTCTCCTGAGCAACCCGGTTTTGCACAACCGGCAAAATGCCGCCGGGCATATTGCGCCTTATACCGATGGCCACAAGAATCAGCACCAGCACAGCCGCCTGCGGTATCCATTTCATATTCCTGTTTTTGTTTTTTCCACTCACCGCTTCCCGTCGTATATGATGATCTGTTTTTTTCTCATAGAGTCTATTTTGAAATCCCGGCGTTCCTTCACACATCTCCTGGTTTTCCTGTCTGATCTCAATCATATAATTCTGCATCGCTTCATTTCTGTCATAGTAAATGTAATAGCCATGCTGTCTGAATAAATGTCCGTTTTCATAAAGATAAAAGGCATCCTCCCGATCTAATGGATCAGCCGTATAAAAAATTGGTCCTTTATCTTTAAAATTATCACTGTGTATTTTTTCTATTTCTCCGTCCGCAGCTGCAGCCTGCCCCGGTCTCGACAAAAACCACCCCAGTATATGCCTGTTTTTAAAATAATGATTGATTTTGTCATACAAGGCTGTCCATTCATCCGACGATAATTTGAACCGATCCTCTTTCCACTCCATCGGCACTACAGCAACTGCCGCACTGATAAAGTAAATATCCGTACTCTCCTTTTTGACCTTTTCACCAAGAAGAAGTGCTGCTTTTTGAAGAGCAGGTTTTTCTCCCGTCATCTGATTCAGATACGTCATCACATAATCTTCTATATATATTTTTATTTTTTCCCCGGGTGTACCTACCTGACGAATATTATTCGGCAATTGAACAGTATTATTTTCCTCGCTCTTAATCTCAACCATGCTGTGCCTCCTTTTCACTTTCCTATGTTAGCATAAGCAGATGTGATTTTTTATCAAAGGCTGTCGGCCTGACGCTCACAAATGATAGACAATACTGTTAATCCAATGCCGCTTCTTTATCTCCGGTATAAAATATAAAAAAAAGGAAAAACTCCTTTTAATCAAGATAAAAAAAGGATTTTTCCCATGTATTCATCTATGTGGATCAACAGCGCACAGCCTGACGCTGCTGATATTTTCAGTCGAAATCTGCGATATTTACTTAACCGTGTCAACCCTCGGGGAAAGCCACTGGCCTTTGCCTGCGTCGGATCTGCCAACGTTCCCGGCGACAGCCTCGGGCCATTGATAGGGACCATCCTCACCAGACACGGGCTTCCAAATGTTTATGGGACAATGGAATGGCCACTGAATGCCCTGACATTGCCCCATAACATGCCGTTATTAAAAACAGTTGAAAAAAAATACTGCCTCATCGCCATAGATGCCGCCATCGGAAATCCGGCGCAAAGCGGTCATCTCACGCTGACAGAAGGTGCACTCTTCCCCGGTTCAGCCCTTCGCAGACAGCTGCCGCCCGTTGGTCAGCTCCATATAACAGGTGTCTTTGACAATCTCACCCATCCCTCTGCCCGCACACTCCTGCCAGCGTTTTGTTATCCACTCACATACGCCATTTTATCATTGAAGAATGAAAAAAGCCAATAATTCTTATCCCTCCCGGATAAAAATTATTGGCTTATCTTATAGTTCAGTTCTTCCCTCAAGGGCTCTCAGCAGCGTCACCTCATCGATATACTCCAAATCTCCTCCTACCGGCACACCGCTGGCGATCCTTGTCACCTTGATGCCCGTCGGCTTGATCAATTTGCTGATATACATCGCTGTTGTCTCACCTTCAAGGGTGGAATTGGTCGCAATGATCACTTCCGTCACATCTCCCTGAAGTCTTGTCATCAATTCCTTCAGACGAATATCCGATGGACCGATGCCAAGCATCGGAGAGATAGCCCCATGCAGGACATGGTAGACACCTTCATACTTCTGCGTCTTCTCATAAGCTGCCAGATCTCTCGGAGTCTCAACAACCATAATGACATGATGATCCCGCTTCGGATTAGCACAAATCGGACACAGTTCACTGTCTGTCAGATTCCAACAGCAGCTGCAGTAGCGAATCTTCTCTCTAGCTGAAACAATGGTTCCTGCCAGGTTCTGCACCTGATCCTTTGGCATATTAATAATGTGAAACGCCAGTCGCTGTGCGGATTTGGCACCGATTCCCGGCAGTTTCGATAATTCTTCAATCAGCTTGTTAATCTGATTGCTGTAAGCATCCATTAAAATCCAAAGCCTCCGCCAAGGCCGCCTGTAATCTTCGCCATTGATGACTGAGATACTTCATCCATCTTACGAAGGGCTTCGTTGGCTGCTGCCATGATTAAATCTTCCAGCATTTCTACATCTTCCGGATCAACCACTTCAGGGTCAATTGTTACAGCAACAATTTCCTTCTTGCCGGAAACCTTTACCTTAACAGCACCGCCGCCTGCTGCTGCTTCAACTTCCTTCTCTTCCAGCTCTTTCTGAACCTCTTCCATCTGACGCTGCATTCTCTGCGCCTGCTTCATTAAATTGTTCATATTACCAGGCATACCACCTGGGAAACCGCCTCTTTTAGCCATTGTTCTTCCTCCTGTTATAATAAAATATTATATGAATGAATCAGCACTCTCTCCGATTATCTCACAAACAACCGAATTACGCCATACTAATCCTCATAAACAATGTCAATTCCCTGAAATGCCTGTACCGGATCAATAAACTGACTGGCATTCTCGGTCTTATTCAAAGGTACTGCATTCACCTTCACCAGCTTACCAACACGCTCACTGAGGGCATTCTCCAGAGCCTGACGATGACTCTCTTCCGCGAAATAACCATATCGCATATCATCCGCCAGCGCAATGACCAGCTGATTGTCCGGCCCTTCTGAAATGACAGCCCCTCTGAGCATCACTGCCATACTCGGTGTCAGATCACCGGTCACCTGCTTCCAACGATCGATAATCATCCGAAGATCTTCCGAGACCGCCTTCTGTTCCGGCTGCACCTGTACCCCATTCCCAGACTGCAGACCGCTTATGCCATCGGCATCTCCTCCGGCTGCACTGCCGCCCGAGGACTGTGAAGACACCACAACGCCCTTCGCTACTTTCTGTTCAAGAATAGCCAACCGGTTCAGAACTGCATCCAGATTCCGCTCCATGGCCGGATGACAGAGCTTGATCAATGCCACCTCCACAAGGACACGTTTCTGGGTAGAATAACGCACCTGCCCTGAAAGATCCGAAAAAATACGAATATACCGCATCAGTACCGACGCATCAATACCTGATGCCTCCTGACGCATCACTTCCAGCTGTTCCGCAGAGGCTTCCACCAGATCTGTCAGATCACCGGAGCTCTGCACCATCAGAAGATTTCTCAGATACCATGTAAAATCGACAACAAACTGCGTCAGATCCCGTCCCTGCATAACGATCTCATCTATCAGATGAATAACCCCTGAAACATCCTGACTGCAGATGCTCTTCAAAAGACTGCCGAAAACAGAGGTGTCCACTGCGCCAAGGACATCCAGCACATTCTCATACTTCAGTTTCTGTCCAATATAAAATGCGTTGCACTGATCCAAAAGGCTCAAAGCATCTCGCATGGAGCCATCCGCCATTCTGGCAACATAAGCCAGCGCTGCATCTTCTGCATCAATGCCTTCCGCATCAGCCAGTTCCCTCAATCGTCCGGCGATGGTTCCTGTGGAAATACGTCTGAAATCATATCGCTGACATCTTGAAAGAATGGTAATCGGAATCTTGTGTGCTTCCGTCGTTGCCAGAATAAAAATAACATATGACGGCGGTTCTTCCAATGTCTTCAAAAGTGCGTTAAAAGCACCAATGGAGAGCATATGCACCTCATCGATGATATAAACCTTATACTTGCCTTCTGAAGGAGAATAAGCCACTTCCTCTCGAATCTCACGGATATTGTCGACACCGTTGTTGGAAGCCGCATCAATCTCGATTACGTTCATAGAACGTTGCTCATTGACCGCACGGCACATGGCACATTCATTGCATGGGCTGCCATTCACAGGGTGTTCACAATTCACTGCCTTTGCAAAAATCTTGGCAATGGACGTCTTACCGGTTCCTCTTGTACCGCAAAACAGATAGGCATGTCCGATACGATTCATCTCTATTTGATTTTTCAATGTTGTAACGATATGATCCTGTCCTCTGACTTCGTCAAAATTCGATGGACGCCACTTACGATACAATGCCTGATAAGCCATAATCTACCGCCTCTATCTAAATTATATATTATTTGTAACTGTTCAGAGCCAAGCAAAATTTCAAAAAACAGGTATAAAATGCTTGCATTTTTAAGACTGTTTTTGAAATTTTATTTGGCGGATACGCCACACCGACGAAATGCGTAGCATTTTGGAGGTTGGCTCTGAACAGTTACATATTATTATTTATTATAGTTCATTACCGAAACTGATACCCATATCTCTTGCTTCGCGGATAATATCCGACTTCGGATCAACAGTCTTAAGTCTTCCGGCCACTTCCTTCAATGGTACCGGAACGATCTCATTATTCTTAAATGCTGCCATACAGCCATACTTACCCTCAAGGATCATTCGACCTGCCGCTGCTCCCAACCGAGTGGCTACCACACGGTCATAGGCATCCGGACTGCCGCCGCGCTGCGTATGACCCGGCACAACAATTCGTACTTCCTGACCCAGGGCATCCTGAATCTTCTTGCCAAGTTCATAGGAAACCGACGGGAACGGGCTGTTCGCCTTCTTCTTCTGGTATTCCTTCTTGGACAGCTGTGCATCTTCCTGGGAAATCGCGCCCTCTGCAACCGCAAGAATACTGAACCTCTTGCCAGCCTTGTTGCGCTGTTTCACCGCCATCAGTACCGCATCAAAATTGTACGGCATCTCCGGCAAAAGGATAATATCCGCACCGCCCGCAATACCTGCATGCAATGTCAGCCAGCCAACCTTATGCCCCATCAGCTCTACAATAAATACACGGCCATGGGATGCCGCTGTTGTATGAATACAATCAATGGCATTCGTTGCAATATCCACTGCACTCTGAAAACCGAATGTCATATCCGTTCCGTAAATATCATTGTCAATAGTCTTTGGCAGAGAAACAATATTCAAACCTTCTTCGCTGAGCAGATTCGCTGTCTTCTGAGTCCCATTGCCGCCAAGGATCACAAGGCAGTCAAGCTTCAGATTGCGATAAGTTGCCTTCATCGCCTCAACCTTGTTAAAGCCATTCTCACCGGGCACCCGCATCAGCTTAAACGGCTGTCTGGAAGAACCCAGAATCGTTCCGCCCTTTGTCAAGATACCGGAAAAATCATTCGGCTTCATCAAAATATAGTCATTATACATCAGACCTCTGTAGCCCTCTTCAAAACCAAAAATCTGTGTATCAGGATCCGCGTTATACAGTGTCTTCGCAACACCACGCATTGTTGCATTCAAAGCCTGACAGTCGCCGCCGCTTGTCAGCATACCTACTCTCATCATTCACGCCATCTCCTTTGTTTAGAATATGTCCTCTTCTCTTGTTATACTATATAGTAAAATAAGCAGAAATTCAACCAGAAAATCAGCTTTTGCCTGGATAAGCCACATTTTTGCGAATATATGTTCTTTTTTCTTGACATTCACATTTCCTCTGGTATAAGATATATATTAGGAATTTCTGAATCCAACTAGAAATTAAATTATATATACAGATAATGACGAAACTTTATAACTCTTCCTTCTGATGAACCTATCGATGAATCCATTCAAAACAGGTGCTTCTGTCACGGCCAGTACTTAGACACTGTTTTTTAGTGTCTTATGTACTGCTGCCAGTGACAGGCAGTGCGAACGTGCCTGCTTTGAATGGATTATCGATAGGTTCTCTAAGACTACAATGTTTCGTCATTATCTGGCCACCACTTTTTGAAAGGATTTTTTATTATGGCACCAACCAATTCTTATAATGCCGACAGTATTTCCGTGCTGGAAGGTCTCGAGGCCGTCCGCAAGCGTCCCGGCATGTACATCGGCAGTGTCTCCCGCAAGGGCCTGAACCACCTCGTCTATGAGATTGTTGACAACTCTGTGGACGAGCATCTGGCCGGTTTTTGCAGTGAGATCCATGTGACATTGAACAAAGACGGCTCCGCCACTGTTTCTGATAATGGCCGAGGTATCCCTGTTGGCATGCACAAGAAAGGCATTTCCGCAGAGCGTCTTGTATTTACAACCCTCCACGCCGGAGGTAAGTTTGATGATTCTGCCTACAAGACAAGCGGCGGTCTCCACGGCGTTGGCTCATCTGTTGTCAACGCATTGTCTGAATGGCTGGATGTGACGGTCAGCCGCGAGGGCTGTACTTACCACGACCGCTATGAGCGCGGTGTACCGACCATTCCGCTGGAGAAGGGACTTCTGCCTGTCATCGGCCGCACCCGCAAGACAGGCACCACGATTTCTTTTCTCCCAGACAAGGAGATTTTTGAAAAGACATGGTTCAAGGAAGATGAGATCAAGAGCCGTCTCCATGAAACTGCTTATCTTAACCCGGAATTAACTATTATATATGAAGACAAACGTGTCACTCCTGAGGAACAGGAAGTTTATCATGAACCTGACGGTCTGGCTGGATTCATCCGCGACCTGAACCGCAATAAAGAAGCACTGCATGATATTGTCTGCTTTAAAGGCGAGTCTGAAGGCATCACTGTTGAAGGTGCTTTTCAATATGTGAATGAATTCCATGAGAACGTCCTTGGTTTCTGCAACAACATTTACAACGCAGAAGGCGGTACCCACATTACCGGCTTCAAGTCCGCTTTCACGTCCATTATGAACGCTTACGCCCGTGAAATAGGCATTTTGAAAGAGAAAGACGGCAATTTTACCGGTGCTGATATACGAAACGGTATGACAGCCGTCATCTCCATCAAGCATCCGGACCCGCGTTTTGAAGGTCAGACCAAGACCAAACTGGACAACCAGGATGCTGCCCGTGCCACAGGCAAGATTGTCAATGAAGAAGTCGTTCGTTATTTCGACAAGAATCTGGATACCTTGAAGGTTGTGCTTTCCTGTGCAGAGAAAGCAGCCAAGATCCGTAAGACCGAGGAAAAGGCCCGTACCAACCTGCTGACCAAGCAGAAATTCTCCTTTGACTCCAACGGCAAACTGGCCAACTGTGAAAGCCGCAATGCCGATATCTGCGAGATCTTTATTGTCGAAGGAGATTCTGCCGGCGGCTCTGCCAAAACCGCCAGAAACCGCCATTTTCAGGCAATCCTGCCTATTCGAGGCAAGATTTTGAATGTAGAAAAGGCCAGCATCGACAAGATTCTTGCCAATGCCGAGATCAAGACCATGATCAATGCCTTCGGCTGTGGTTTTTCAGAAGGATACGGCAACGACTTTGACATCAGCAAGCTGCGCTACAACAAGATTATCATTATGGCCGATGCCGATGTGGATGGTGCGCATATCAGCACCCTGCTTCTGACACTTTTCTACCGGTTTATGCCGGAGCTGATTTATGAAGGCCATGTCTATATCGCCATGCCGCCGCTGTACAAGGCCATGCCGTCCAAGGGCAGGGAGGAATACCTCTATGATGATAAGGCCCTTGAGCAGTACCGCAAGACCCACAAGGGCAATTTCACCCTGCAGCGCTACAAAGGTCTTGGTGAAATGGATGCTGCACAGCTCTGGGAGACAACTTTGAACCCTGAAACCCGTATCCTGAAGAAGGTCGAGATTGAAGATGCCCGAATTGCATCCGATATTACCGGCCTGCTCATGGGCCCTGATGTACCGCCGAGAAAGGCATTCATCTACAAGCATGCCCATGATGCCGAACTTGATATTTAAGGAGGGAATGCATGATGCAGGAACAGATTATTCGCACGGATTATGCAGAAGTCATGCAGAAATCCTACGTAGATTACGCCATGAGCGTTATTATATCCAGAGCACTTCCGGATATCCGGGACGGCTTAAAGCCCGTTCAGCGCCGTACGCTATATGATATGTATGAACTGGCTATCCGATACGACAAGCCATACCGTAAATGTGCCCGTATCGTCGGTGATACAATGGGTAAGTATCATCCTCACGGTGACAGCTCCATTTACGATGCCCTTGTTGTTATGGCCCAGGAATTCAAGAAGGGCATGCCCCTGGTAGACGGCCACGGCAATTTCGGCTCCATCGAAGGTGATGGTGCCGCCGCCATGCGTTACACTGAAGCCCGTCTTCAGAAAGTCACTCAGGAAGTTTTCCTGGCGGATCTTGACAAGGACGTTGTAGACTTTATGCCGAACTTTGATGAGACAGAGAAAGAGCCGACGGTTCTGCCTGTCCGTCTGCCGAATTTCCTTGTCAACGGTTCTGACGGTATCGCTGTCGGCATGGTGACAAGTACCCCGCCGCATAATCTCGGCGAAGTCATCGATGCCGTCAAAGCCTACATGAAGAATGACAAACTGACCACCGCTGACCTGATGCAGTACATCCAGGGACCGGATTTTCCTACCGGCGGTATCGTAACGAACAAAGACGAATTACTGAATATTTACGAAACCGGCAGCGGCAAGATCAAGCTTCGGGGTCGTGTTGAGGTTGAGCAGGACAAAGGCGGCAAGCTTCGCCTTGTCATCACCGAGATTCCTTATACAATGATCGGTGCCAATATCGGCAAATTTCTCAATGATGTTTATGCCCTTGTAGAAAGCAAGAAAACAACGGACATCATCGATATTTCCAATCAGTCCTCCAAGGAAGGAATTCGTATCGTTCTGGAACTGAAGAAACAGACAGACGTGGACAACCTGCTGGCACTTCTCTATAAGAAGACACGTCTGGAAGATACTTTCAGCGTGAATATGCTGGCCATCGCCGACGGACGTCCGGAGACGCTTGGTCTCAAGAGCATTATTGAATATTTCCTTGATTTTCAGTATGACCTGACCACCCGCAAGTACCAGAAGCTTCTTGCCAAGGAACTGGAGAAACAGGAAATCCAGGAAGGTCTCATGCGTGCCACCGATATCATTGACCTGATCATCGAAATCCTGCGTGGCAGCAAGAATATCAAACAGGCCAAAGCCTGCCTGATGACAGGCACTACCGAAGGCATTCGCTTCAAGAGCAAGGCCTCTGAGAGAGCCGCTTCTGCCCTTGATTTTACAGAACGTCAGGCCACTGCAATCCTCGAGATGCGTCTGTACAAGCTGATCGGTCTGGAAATGGATGCCCTGCTGAAAGATCATGATGCTACTTTGAAGAATATCGCTTCCTACAAGGATATCCTTGAGAATCATAAGAGCATGTCCCGGGTCATCAGTCATGACCTTGATATGATTAAGAAGACTTATGCCACACCGCGTAAAACCTCTATCGAGAATGTGGGTGCTGCTGTCTATGAGGAGAAGAAAGCCGAAGCTATGGAAGTCGTTGCCCTGATTGACCGTTTTGGCTATGCTAAGACCATAGATAAGGCTACTTTTGAGCGCAACAAGGAAGCCGCACTCTCCGAAAGCAAATATGTCATCAGCTGTATGAATACAGATAAGGCCTGCATCTTCACCGATACCGGACGTCTTCATCTGATCAAGATTACTGATATGCCGTTCGGACGTTTCCGTGACAAATCTATTCCGCTGGACAACCTGGGCAACTATGACAGCTCCGGCGAGAATATCATTCATATATGCAATCTGGCATCCATTCAGGATTCCATGATGTTATTTGCTACCAAAACCGGTATGTTGAAACTGGTCAAAGGCAGCGAATTTGATGTATCCAAACGAACCGTTGCCGCCACCAAGCTGGCCGACGGCGACAGCATCATTGCCATCTGCACTGCCGACAACTTCAACCAGCTTGTTCTTCAGACTGAAAACGGCTACTTTATCCGCTTCCCGATGATGAACATCCCTGAAATGAAGAAAACTGCCATCGGCGTCCGCGGCATCAGCCTCGGTTCCGGTGACAGCGTCAAAGCTGCTTATCCACTGGACAGCAGCCAGGAATGCACCATTATCCACAATGAAAAGGAATTACTGTTGAATAAGTTGAAACTTGTCAACAGAGGCGGAAAAGGCACAAAAGTCCGCATCTAATTTAAATCAAACAGTTGGCTCCTGTAACCTTAGCATTTTCGAAATTTTGCTGCGCCGCATATTAACAGCTTCTGCGCAAAACTCGCCCTTACGGGCTCAGACATTGCTTCGAAGCTGTTGCTATGCTCGCAAAATTTCAAAAATTACGCTAAACGTTTACAAGAGCCAACTGTTTGATTTTATATTATTCTTCTCTCTTTTATTTCCTAAGGCACAAATTACAACTTTCCCACTTATCTATCCAGCACCATCTGGTTATATTCCAGGAATCTGAAGCCCCAGCGCTCATAAAGGCGTTTGGCGTTGACATTACTTTCTGTGACTTCGATTCTGAAGCGCTTGTATTCCGGATAATGGTCCACAATCCAGTGATAGGCTTTTGTGCCGTACCCTTTTCCCCGGCATTCCGGTGTAAAGTACATTTCTTCCATGAACATGCACATTCCGCCGACTTCCGATGCATAATAGCCGGTCACATAACCATATCCGACAACTTTCTCATCTTCCAGCATCACCAGACCGCTGATATATGGCATCGTCGGGTCTGTGGCCGCATCAAATGTACGCTCCAGCACCGCTGTGTCTACATCGTGTTCAACTGCCGGACTATGATAAAAGGTACTCACCATCGGCATAATGACCGCTTTATCTTCCGGTTTCATTTCTCGGATATTAAACATACTATTTCCCCCATTCCTTCTATATTCTACAACAATTTCTATCTCATATCCGTCCAGCATGGCGGAAGATTCTGAACTTTCATACGAATTGGCTCAGGATATGTCTGTCCCTTCAAATCCAATTCGACTTTCTCAATAACTTCCGGCTCAACCGGTTCATTGACCTCAACCCCCGGAATCGGGAAATCAACAGGTCTTGTCTTCACTTTCTCAAGACGCCATATCTCATCCATGCCTTCAATAACTTTTCCAAAAACAGGATAGATTCCCTTATGATCCGAGCAGTCACGCAGCGGGAAAAAGAATTCGCAGCTGGCCAGTCCATCCTCACCATAACCGCCCATGCAGACACAGCCCGGATGGGAATCCAACGGTTCGATCTCCGGATGCAGTTCAAACTCATTCGGAATCAGATACTGGCACTCCTTGTGTCCAAATGCCTGGTACGTCACGTCCACCCAGTTGCCCGGAACAATTCTTTGAATCGCATGGTGATCCATAAATCCCCGGGATGCCGCATAAATAAAACTGTTGACAGTATTCGGCGCAGCTTCCGGCAAGAGTTCAATCACAATTTTACTGCCGTTGGCCATATGTAAAGTCGCTGCAGGATGTGTATTCATAGGTATTTGCCTCCATAATAAAACAAAGAATGTGCCTCGGCATATTCCTTTAAACCAACAAAGCGTACTTCACATCTTCTCAGATGCAAAGTACACTTTCTCTTATTTCTTCACTTATTCATTGTATCATTCTTCAATATCTGATGCAAGCCCGGACAAGCGCCCAACAAATTAACCGATAATCTGAAGTTCCTTTGGATAGTGATTCAGCACCTCACAGCCATCCTCTGTCACCAGCACCAGATCTTCCACACGGACACCTGTATCATCTGTCAGATAAATACCCGGCTCAATAGAGAAAATCATACCCGGAACGGCTTTGTCTGTATTCACAGAAGAAACATCACCAAACTCATGCTCTGAAAGTCCGATAAAATGACCCAGACGATGGTTAAACTGCGGACCGTAGCCTTCATCAGTGATCAGCTGACGGGCTGTATTGTCCAATTCACAAAGAGGAATGCCCGGTTTGATCTTGGCAATGGCCGCTTCATTCGCCTTGCGGACTGTTTCATAAATATGACGATGTTCGTCACTCACTTCCTTGAAGTAGAAAGTACGTGTCATATCAGAACAATAGCCCTTTCTGATGCATCCCACATCAAAGAGGACACAGTCACCCACCTTCAATACCGTATTGTCCGGTTCATGATGCGGGTCTGCTGCATTGGCACCAAAAGCAACCAGCGGTTCAAAGGAGTAACCGTCCGCACCCAAATCCATATAAATCTTCAGCATCTGGTCTGCCAGTTCTTTCTCTGTAACACCTTCATGAACAATGGCCTTGAACTGTGCCATGGCCTTGTCGTTGATGTCTGAAGAAATACGCATCAGTTCCTGCTCTTCTTCATCCTTGATGCCTCTTGTATTGTCCACAGCCAGAGAAGCATTGACAAACCCGGCTGCTGCTTTCATCTCCATCAGCGGCAGCAAAAATCTTGCTTTCAGTTCTTTATCCACACCCAGAGGTGCATCTTTGTCGAGATACTTGGCCACGATCTCCATAGCAGGATCTGTGTCGGAATACCATACCTTTTCAATACCCACTTCCTGAGGTACTGTAAATAATCTGTTCAGGAAAAAGGCATGATGGCCGTCTTCTCTCAGATATAAACCATAAAAACGTTCAAAAGGTGACACATAAACACCGGTGAGATAATAAATGGACATCGGATCAACGATCAGCATCTGATGCAGTCCCATTTCCTTCAGGGCTGCCATAATTCTGTCTACTCTATTCTGCTTCATAGCAAATGCTCCTTTCAAATCTTCATCTGCCGTCAAGTATATCACTTTCTATAGCGGTTTTCTATAGTTTATCTGACTTTCGTAAATTTTATTATTAACGCATCAAAGTTTTTGAAAATACCGGTCAGTTTTTGAAAAAGCATCCGATTGACTTCGAATGCTTTTTCATTAATTCTACTTCAGTGCCTTAACCGCATTTTCTCCGGCAATTCGGCCTGAATTAACCGCAAAGCCGAAACCGTGTCCACTCATGACAACATTGTATACGTCCGCATCTGCGCCGCCGAAATCCACACCGGCTACATAAAGATTCTCAACCGGTTTGTAATCACCGCCTAAAGCTTCAAAGCGTTCATTGACACGAATACCGCCATGGGTGATCAGCATGTCTTCTCCGGCCTTAATGGCATAATAAGGGCCTTCCTCCATAGACAGCATATAACGCTTATCCTTGGCAAACCAACCGTCTCTTCCTGCATGACAGAATGCATTATACTCTTCCATAGACGCCTTCACTGTTTCTTCATCACAGCCGATAAAAGCGGCCAATGCTTCATAACTGTCTACTTTGCAGAGCACACCGTCCGCAATGGCCTGCTCCATGGTAGTATCCAGTCTTTCTTCCACATTCGGCGGCATATGAATCGTCTCAATCATATCCTTGCCGTCGCTCAGGGTCTGGTCTAACAGTGCCTGATTGAAAACAACCCATACCTGACCATCCGGCTGACGCAGGCAGGCATTAAAGGATACTGCGAAATTATACACAATCCCTTCATCTGCAAAACGTTCACCAAAACGATTCAGCCACACATTGTATGGTTTGCCAAGGAAAAGATTCAGCGCATCATATCCCTTAATCTTCGGTGCTGCCGCTTCCATGGTAAAGTTGCCTTCCACTTCCGCACCCGCCTCAAGCGCCATTCGGATACCATCTCCCGGATGACGCATGCCGCCGCCCTGGCCTACCAGTTCACGCTTAAATCCTGGGTAATATTTTTCAACCATTTCATCGTTGCCCGCAAAACCGCCTGTACACAGAATCACCTTCTGTGCCTTGATCACCACTTCGCCGTCCTTCGTCTCACACACAGCGCCGCAGACACTGGCTTTTTCGTCTTTAAGTAAAGTTTTACCCTTGGCGCCTGTGAGAATGCGCACGCCTTTTTCTTCGCAGATTCTTTTCAGATTGCGGATGACGCAATGCCCCACATTCTCCTCAGCCTCTGTAATATGAAAAACCTCCGGTGTCTGGTTCGGGATATGATGCACCACGTCGCAGAATTCAACACCTTTGTCCATCAGCCAATTGACGGTATCCCCACTCTTGTCAATCAGTGTACGGATAATCCTGCCGTCAATCTTCCAATGGGAATAATTCATACAATCCCTAAAAATCTGATCTCTGTCCGCAAAAACAAGCTTCTTACGCTGTATCTTGCTGTCCACACCAAAAATGCCTCTCGGGAAAAGGCCGTTTCCGCCCACCGCCGCATTCGCTTCCGCAACCGTTACCTCTGCACCCATCTCTGCTGCTGCAACAGCCGCCGCCATGCCGGACGCGCCGCCGCCGATAATCAAAATCTCTGTCTTCAATTCCATGTCAGAACCTCCTGTAGTCATTTTATTTCCTGCACTTTTATTAAAAATGCACCAGCTAATAGCCATCTGAAGGCACTTTATAAAAGTCCATCTTTACAGTACATTTTTGATACTAAGTACATGATACATGTCGCATTCAAACTTGTCAATTACGCAGAAATATCTAACCTAGTACGCCCAAGCATACCGCGGATTTTCATCTTCCGCACATCAAAATTATCATAGCCAGATGCGAAACACACACATCAAAAAGACCGCTGCCTATTCACAGATTCATAGCAGGTGCTGCGATTGTGGTCGGTACTTAGGTGGTGTCTTTTACCACCTTATGTACCGCTACCAGCAATCGGCAACGCAAGTGTGCCTGCTATGAACTGTAAATAGGCAACGGTCTTCGTAAAATATTGTGTTTCGCAGCGTCAATTATAATTTTAGAACTGTTTTCGCAATTTCGGATCCAGCAGATCGCGGAGTCCATCACCAATGAAGTTGGCCCCCACAGCCATTGTAAAGATTGCCAATCCAGGGAATCCTGCCACCCAGAATTTATTGAAGTACTGAACACCATCAGATACCATCATACCCCATTCAGGTGTTGGCGGAGCAGAACCCAGACCAAGGAAGCTCAATGTGGAGAACATCAGGATCTGATTACCGATATCCGTTGTCGCCATAATCAAAACAGAAGTAATACTGTTTGGAATGATTTCCTTTAATAAGATACGGATTCTTGACGCACCAAGCGCTTCCGAAGCAGTAACGTATTCATTTTCACGGACGCTCAGCACCACGCTTCGCATGACACGAGCATAAGACGGCCATGCAACAATAACAAGGGCAAACATGGTGTTAAACAGGTTGGATCCCATGACTGCATTGATAATCATTGCCAGGATCAGTGACGGGAAAGACAGAATCATCTCTGAAAGACGCATCATGACATTGTCCACAGCACCACCTACATAACCGGCAATAGCACCGTAAATCGTACCGATACAGCCTGCGATCACAACCGTCAGACAGCCTGCCAGCAATGAATAACGTCCACCGTAGATCACACGGCTGAAAATGTCACGGCCAAAGTTATCTGTACCAAAGATATGCGCCGCTGAAGGCGCTTTTAATCTCAGGGTCAGATCCTGGACAACCGGATCATAAGGTGCCACAAAAGGGGCGATAATAGCCATGATGATCCAAAACAGACAGATGATGACGCCGAAAGTGAAAAGATAATTGGACTTAAACATTTTTTTCAAAGAATGTAACATCTAACTGCACCTCACTCTCGGGTCAATGATACCGTACAGGATATCGACCACTGTATTAATAATCATATAATTCAGCGCAATCAGCAGCGCCACGCCGATAATCGACGGATAGTCATTGGACAGGACGGACTGATACGCAAACTGACCAACTCCCGGCCAGTTGAAAATTGTTTCAACAAGTACCATACCACCAAGGAGATTGCCAAAACCAAGACCAATAACCGTCAGTACAGGAATCAGTGCATTGCCAAGCGCATGATGGATAATCAGTCGAACATTTGACAGACCTTTTGCACGGGCTGTACGGATGTAATCTGTGGACATAACATCCAACAGATTGGAACGTGTTGTTCTGGTGATCAGACCCATGGTAAAGGCAGCCAGAACTGTACCCGGAAGAATCAGATGTCTCAGGGCATCCAGTGCCTTCGGAATATCACCCTCAAGCAGACTGTCGATAACAAAAAATCCTGTTACTGTCTGCGGTGCACTGAATGCATTGCCAAGACGGCCCGGTCCCGGCAAGATCTGCAGTTTGTAATAAAAGAAATACAGTACAAGCAGTGCGAACCAGAAACTTGGCAGGCTGACACCTGTAACAGAAATCGCACGCACGATCTGATCAAGAATACTATTTCTCTTAATCGCAGAAATCACACCAAATAAAATACCAAACAGGGTTGCCAGAATGATGGCAAATACCGCCAGTTCGATCGTCGCCGGATAGCAGCGTGCCAATTCACTTAAAACTGCATTGTTGGTACGGATAGATGTACCCAGATCAAAATGCAGCAGATTCTTCATGTAGTATACATACTGCACAATAATCGGCTGATCCAGTCCGTATTTTGCCTTATAGGCGGCCACAATTTGAGGATCACCCAATGCTCTCTGGCTCAGATTGGCGGTTACCGGATCGCCGGGAACCAGTTTTGTCAATATAAAAACCAACGTCGCCACACCGAACAGCATAATCACAAGGTATACAAGTCTTTTTCCTATAAACTTCAGCCGTTCCATACGACACCTCTCTCTCTTTCGTTTTAGCTTTCCGACAGCAGACTGCGCATCGCTTATCTGCCGCCAAACATCTGATGAACAGATATTTCCGTCAGTCAACTGTTGCCTCCGAACATAAAAAATGTCCCGAACCAGCCGACTCACGGCAGCATCTGTTGTCGTCCTGTTTAAAACCCACAGGGCGCAGAAGCGATTTCCGCGCCCCGTGGAGAAATCATCCGAAAATGATGGATTATTTGATTGTGATCTGTGTCAGATCCAGTGAATATGGATCTGAAGCAGCGACACCGTCAAGTCTTGTGTTGTATGCAATATGTGCAGGTGCCTGAGCGATCATAAGCCATGGACCATTCTCATATGTATCGTCCTGAATCTTTTCAAGAACAGCAATACGTGCATCGTTGTCTGTTGCATCCAGTGCATCTGCGTAAAGCTGAGCCAGATCAGGATCCATATCTGTTGTCCAGCCTGCTCTTAAACCAACGGACTGACCTGGAAGGAATTCAAGCTGTACGTTAGGATCGTTGTAATCTGTTGACCAGTACATAACTGTGAAACCGATCTTGCCGTCACGGTAATCATCGCCAAAACCTGCTGCCCATGGCTGGGAAACGATATTGACATTGATACCGATCTGAGAAAGGTCATCTTTAACCTTCTGAGCAAGGTCTGTCAGAAGAACACCTTCCATATCAAGGTCACAAACAGGCATGTCGATATCAAAACCATCCGGATAGCCTGCATCTGCTAAAAGCTGTTTTGCTTCGTCAATATTAGTGTAATCTGCAGGGCGCTGTCCTTTTGCACCCATGAAACCATCCTGGATGATGGAATAAGGTGTCTCTGCGCCTTCACCGACGATTGTCTGGATACCTGTGTAATCCAGTGCTTTACGGATAGCCTGCTGTACCTTTGGATTAGAAACAGGGCCGCCGTATTCTTCGTTCATATTCATCAGAAGGAAACCAACTGTCTTTGTTGCAGTGTTGATCTTGGCAACATTGTCGCCTGTCAGTTCAGACATTGTATCATCTGTCATGTTCATGGCAATATCAAGGTCACCTGAAGATAATGTCATCATCTGTGTATTGGCATCCGGCTGAATCTTGATGACATATTTGTCAACATTTGTAGACTCACCCCAATAGTTAGGGTTCTTCTCAAGAACGATTTCAGAATCAGGTGTATAGCTTGTCATGATGTACATACCTGAACCTGCACTTGCTGTGTCAAGATAAGCCTGTGCTGTATCTGTTGAAGAAGCGTCTGCTGCATCTGTACCGCCATGTTCCTTAACAACCGCGCTGTCAAGAACTGCCAGTGAGCTGTATGTCAGCTTGGAAAGGATTGCACTGTCAGGCTGTGTCAGATGGAAAACAACTGTGTAATCATCCGGTGTTTCAATGCTGTCGATAGTATCGCAGATGAAGGATGGATTACCCTGAAGATTCTTGCAACGATTAATACTGAAAGCAACATCGGCAGATGTCATCTTATTGCCGCTTGCAAAGGTAACATTTTCTTTCAGTTTAACTGTTAAAGTCTTATTGTCATCTGAGAATTCATAAGAATCTGCCAGACAAGGTTCTGCTGCACCGTCATTGCTGTAGAACTTGAAAAGATTCTCATAACATGCATTAATAACAAGCGGTGGATATTTCTCGTAAACATATCCTGGATCCAGTGTGGAGAATCCGGCACCGATTGCCACTGTTACTGTTGTGTTTCCGCCTGCTGCTGAATCGCTTCCGGCTTCTGAAGAAGCAGCATTTGTCTCGCCTGATGCAGGTGCTACTGCGTCAGATGAACCGCCGCCGCATGCTGTGCAGCTTAAGACTACAGCAATGCCCAGGGCCATTGCTAAAAATTTCTTTTTCATAACCTTAACCTCCTAAATAGAAATTTCTTATGTATGGTGATTGCGAAATACTCCGTTATGTAATGCCTACCTGTTTGTCGGCCGTTTCCGCAATTATCATCAATTTAAAAATCATTCATACAAATGGCAGGCCACATAATGTCCCGGCGCCACTTCCTTGAGTTCCGGTGCCGTCTGTCTGCACTTGTCGCAGGCCTTCGGACATCTTGTGTGGAAATGGCATCCTGAAGGCGGATCATAAGGGCTCGGCACTTCACCTTCCAGATGAATACGCTCCTTCTGTTCTTCCTGATCAACCTGAGGAATCGCTGACAGCAATGCCTCTGTATAAGGATGATAGCGTTTTTCATAAAGCTGATCGTAATTGGCGATCTCAACCATTTTGCCGAGATACATAACGCCGAGACGGTTGTTCTTTTGTCCCAACAAAAACCAGATGACACGATAGAGATTGACTTAGACCTGGACGAGCTGGATGCCACCAGTGCCGAGTTGAAAGCAACCTATC
>OLPF01001288.1_pt1 | contig 21659 bp, 20 predicted proteins | sample 1673121 | NCBI WGS metagenome assembly OLPF01 (sample SAMEA3136756, study PRJEB25190) | human gut metagenome
GCTGCCGCACCTCGCTCGCCGTATCGGCACTTAGAATTATGCGGTGTTGCCCTAAAACAGAATAAGCATCACTTTTATGCCGCAGGCTGTGTGCCTGCGGCATTTTTGCTGCCATTTTTGAAGCAGTGGGAAAGAGCCAGATAAAATGTATTGACTGACATAATATTATATGATATATAATATATAGAACAAAATAATCCCGGCAGAGCCGCCGCCACATGCAGCGGCACTGCCGGGCTAATACAACAGGGAAGGGGGCCACCGAATGAGCTTTACCACAGGCGCGGCGCTGCTGGATGCCGTGGTGCTGGCGGTCGTATCGCGCGAGGAAGAAGGTACTTATGGCTACAAGATCACCCAGGAGATCAAGCAGGCGCTGGAATTGAGCGAATCGACACTGTACCCGGTGCTGCGGCGGCTGCAAAAAGATGGCTGCCTGACCATTTACGATGAACCGTTCAATGGCCGCAACCGCCGCTATTACAAAATTACCCCGCTGGGGCGGCAGCAGCTGGCAGGCTACAAGGCAGAGTGGAAAGTTTACGCCGCTAACATTGACCATATTTTTGGGGAGGATGCAAAATGACAAGGCAGGAATATATGCAGCAGCTGGCAGCTCTGCTGGCCGCAATGCCGGAAGCCGAACGCCGGGATGCCCTGGATTATTACGAAGAATACTTTGATGCTGCAGGCCCCGAAAAAGAGGCCCAGACCATCCAGGAACTGGGCAGCCCCCAGAATGTGGCGGAAAAGATATGGGAGGGTACCGGGGCACAGTTCGGCACGCCGATGCCGGATAACAGCATGCCAGAACAGGGCAGCAGACGCAGAAAAAGCCCGGTGTGGATTGTGCTGGCTATCCTTGCAATTTTGATTGTTGTGCTGCTGGTGTTCATCGGCTCTTTCAAAATTGTGACAAAATATCAGTACAGCATTGCAGAGAGCGCAACGGCAGAGGAGGTTCCCCCGCAGGAAGCCGCCGGGGGAGCAACCGAAAATATGGACGAAAGCACGGATGAAAATACCGAAACAGCCATCACAAAGGAAAGTGCAAAAAGCGAAAGCACCAATCGGTTGGAAAGCAGCACGATGACGCTGGATGCAAAGCAGTCCCAAACGATGGTATTGGACCTGGACTGCGGCGAGGTTGCTTTTGTGCGCAGCAATGCAGCGGATGAGATAACACTCCGGTTTGAAAATTTCTATTCCGACTGGCTGGAGCGTACCGTGGACGAGAGCGGCTTTAGCGTGCGGTACAAAATACCCAAAGGCTATATTTCCGGCAGTGACCCCACGCCCACGCTGAGCATCGCCCTGCCGGAGATAGAACTGGAACAGATAGAGCTGAATCTGAACCTGGGCAGCGCCGACCTTGGTACACTGAAAGCCAAAAGCATACAGGCAGACCTTGCCCTCGGCAACCTGTATGCGGATGAGCTGCAAACCGGGCAGCTGGATGCAACGCTTGCCCTGGGCAGTGCAGAGCTTGGCACCGTGCAGGCAGAGCGCGTGACGATTGAAAACGCCCAGGGCGATGTGACGATCAGCCGCCTGGTAGGGGCCAGCCAGGTGCAGGTAACCGATCAGCTGGGCAATATTGCCCTGACCCTGGGGGAAAAGGGAGACAGTTACAGCGTGCAGGCTGCATGCGGCCTGGGCAGCATTACGGTAAGCGGCGCCAAGCAGGCAAGCCCTTACAGCGCCAACAGCAAAGCAGCCAACGCTGTGATTCTGGATGCCGCGCTGGGGGATATTACCCTGAACTTTGAGGAATGAGCGGGGAAAAGAGCATCACATGTGCGGCATGCCGGAACGCGTTTGGAGCCCGTTCCAAACGGCGGACGGGTGCCGATGTGAAAAATGTTTTGATTAGTCATACTCTTGTGCCTGGCCATGGTGCAGTTTATACAACTTTTGCCCAAAAGGCCAAAAAAAGATTTAATGCAACAAATTTTGCATATTGTACGCGAATGTGGTACAATAACCAATAAGCAAATCAGGCAACGAAAAGGGTAAAGGAGAATTGCGAAATGGCGTATTATTTTAGTGAACCGTCCCGTACCTTCGGCGAGTATCTGCTCGTCCCCGGCTATTCCTCTTCGGAGTGCATCCCCACGGCAGTCAGCCTCAAAACCCCGCTGGTCAAGTACCGCAAGGGCGAAGAAGCCTGCCCCCTGACCATGAACATCCCCATGGTTTCAGCTATCATGCAGTCCGTTTCCGGCGAAAAGCTCGCCATTGCCCTTGCCAAGCAGGGCGGCGTTTCTTTCATTTACGGCTCCCAGTCCGTTCAGTCCGAGGCTGATATGGTTCGCCGTGTCAAGGCTTACAAAAAGGGCTTTGTTACCTCTGATTCCAACCTGCCGCCGGAGGCTACCCTGGCTGATGTGTTGGACCTGAAAACCCGTACCGGCCATTCCACCGTTGCCATCACGGCTGACGGCACCCCCCACGGCAAGCTGCTGGGCATTGTGGCATCCCGTGACTACCGCCTGTCCCGCATGAGCACCGATCTGAAAGTGACTGAATTCATGACCCCGCTGGACAAGCTGGTTACCGCACCGGCCAACACCAGCCTGCATGACTGCAACGATATCATCTGGGATAACAAGATCAACTCTCTGCCGCTGGTAGACGAGCAGGGCAACCTGCAGTATATGGTTTTCCGCAAAGATTATGATTCCCACAAGGAACATGCCAATGAGCTGCTGGATGCCAACAAGAGCTATGTTGTCGGCGCCGGCATCAATACCCGCGACTATGCCGAGCGCGTTCCCGCCCTGGTGGATGCCGGCGTGGATGTGCTCTGCATCGACTCTTCCGAAGGTTACAGCGAATGGCAGTCCCGTACCATCGCCTGGATCCGTGAGCATTACGGCGACAAGGTAAAGGTCGGTGCAGGCAACGTGGTGGACCGCGAGGGCTTCCTGTTCCTGGCAAAAGCCGGTGCAGACTTTGTCAAGATCGGCATTGGCGGCGGCTCCATCTGCATCACCCGCGAAACCAAGGGCATTGGCCGCGGCCAGGCAACCGCCGTTATCGAGGTTGCCAAAGCCCGCGATGAATACTATGAGCAGACCGGCATCTATATCCCTATCTGCTCCGATGGCGGCATTGTGCATGACTACCACATCACCCTGGCATTGGCAATGGGCGCTGACTTTGTTATGCTGGGCCGTTACTTTGCCCGCTTTGATGAATCCCCCACGAACAAGCTGCGCGTTGGCGGCAACTATGTGAAGGAATATTGGGGCGAAGGTTCCAACCGTGCCCGCAACTGGCAGCGCTATGACCTTGGCGGTGCCCAGAAGCTGAGCTTTGAGGAGGGCGTTGATTCTTACGTTCCGTATGCCGGCCCGCTGGCCGATGGCGTGCAGACCACGCTGTACAAGGTGCGTTCCACCATGTGCAACTGTGGTGCGCTGTCCATCCCGGAACTGCAGCAGAAAGCCCGCCTGACGGTCGTTTCTTCCACCTCCATTGTGGAAGGCGGCAGCCATGACGTTATCCTGAAAAACAACCCGAACAATGTTTAAGCTGTTCCGGGTTGGGGCACCACGGTCAGCAGAATTTGCGCTTGCAATCTGATAGGATTTGTGGTATTATAACCAACATGAGATGCAAAGGGGCAGCTACCAATACAGTTGCCCTTTTTTGCACTTTTGCGGGTTCAGGCGGTAACATTGTGCGTTTTAACCGCCTGGGGCCGGGGACTCAGCCCCAAAACAATCAGGGGCGCGGCAGAATGGCTGCGCCAATTAAGAGAGGGAAAGAATTATGAAAAAATTTGCCTGCGCTGCGCTGAGCACTGCACTGCTGGCCAGCATGCTGGCTGCCTGCGGCAGCTCCGCATCCACCACCCCAGCGGCTTCCTCCGCTGATACATCCTCCGATACCGGGGCATCTTCCACCGAAGCTGCCGCTTCCACCGGGACTGCAGCAGATGGTTCGCTGCACGTTGCCATGAACACCGATATCCAGACGATGGATGTGCACAAGACCAACAACGACTACATGGTGCCGCTGAATATCTTTGACCGCCTGTTTGAGATCAAAACCAATGCGGACGGCTCCACTGAGCTGGAGAAGAGCCTGGTGGAAGACTACACCGTTTCGGACGACGGCCTGACCTATGATTTCACCCTGCGCAGCGGTGTTACTTTCTCTGACGGCACCCCGCTGACCGCCAACGATGTCAAGTATACCTTTACCCGTATGCTGGCCCTGCCGGACAGCGTGCAGACGGATTATGGCTCTGCCATTGCCGGTGCGGAAGCTGTGATGGATGGCACCGCCACCGACCTGGAAGGCATTCAGGTGATTGATGACACCCACTTTACCGTTACCCTGTCGGATCCGTTTGCCGGTTTCCTGTATGAGCTGGCAACCGCTTCCTGCTCCATCATGAGCGAGAAGAACGTGGAGGAAGCAGGCGACCAGTTTGGTATGGACTGCTCCAAGACCATCGGCTCTGGCCCGTATGTGGTCACCAGCTGGACCCGCGACAGCAGCATTGTGCTGGATGCCAACCCCAACTACTGGGGCGAAAAGCCCAGCGTGCAGCATGTGGAAATTTCCATCGTGCCGGATTCTTCCACCATGAGCATGATGTTCCAGAACGGTGAGCTGGATATCCTGGACTGCGATTACATTGACGCTGCCGTTGTCAATTCTACCTACAAGACCCAGTATGCCGATGATATCGTAACCTCCAACCGTCTGGGCACCACCTACATGGCTCTGAACGAGAATGTGGAGCCGCTGAACGATGTCAAGGTCCGCAAGGCCATCCAGATGGCCATTGACCGCCAGACCATCCTGGATACCGTGTATAACGGCGATGGCAACCTGGTGGACGGCATTTACCCCAAAGGCCTGATCGGCTACACCGAGGACAACGAGGGTTGGCTGAAGTACGACCCCGAACAGGCCAAGAGCCTGCTGGCCGAAGCCGGTTACGCGGATGGCTTTACCATGGAGATTGCTGCCGATAACTCCAGCAGCGATTCCACTCTGCTGGTCATCCAGATCGTGCAGCAGTACCTGCAGCAGATCGGGATTAACGCCGAGATCAAGAGCTATGACCCCGCCAGCTGGCTGGATCTGCGCAAGAGCGGCGATATGGTCAGCTTTGTCAGCTCCTGGACGGCCGACTATAACGACCCGGATAACTTCATTTACACGTTCTTCGGTACCCCCGAAAAGAGCAATGTGCGCAGCCTGAACTACTTTAACACCGACGTTATGAGCCGTGTTGCTGCCGCCCGCGGCATTGTGGACGACACCGAACGCCTGACCGAGTACGCCGCGCTGGAAAAGCAGATCGTGGAAGAGGACGCTGCATGGGTACCCATGTTCAGCCGTTCCCACCTGTTTGTTAAGGGCGACCGGGTCGCCTCCTTCACCCCGCACTGGGCCGGTTATAACGATACCCAGTATATCAACGTTACCTTGAAGTAATTTTTGGACAAAAAAAGTTACAAATAATGCAATGCAGGCTGCGACCACAGGTTGCAGCCTGCATTTTTTATGTTATAATTTTAATGCTTGTATATTTTACAGCATAAAAGTGTAAAAATATACAGCCGCTCAAACAGACTGTCCATAAGGTAAAACTGCATTCTGCCTGGCAGGAACCGTAGGGGCGTACATTGTACGCCCACGAACCTGAAAACTTAGGGCAACACCGCACAATTCCTGCCTTGCGGCTTAAGCACCGCTCCGGCAGCTGCGGCACGGCATCTGCGTTGCCAAAATGCTCGATAAGACATCCAGTATTATCTGCGCTTTTGGCTTGGCATCTGCCGCACCTCGCTCGCCGTATCGGCACTTAGAATTATGCGGTATTGCCTTAGCGCTTTTTATAAAAGCGCTGTGCCGAAGCAACGCCTGCGGGGAAAATGATGTTCACCTGCACAGAGCATGGTTTTAACCGATTGGCAGTTTGGAAACAGCGGCTGTGAGGGACAAAAGGGGAGTGACTCCGTGTGAAAAGCGTGATAAAGCGCATTTTGGGCACCATTCCGGTGCTGATCGGCGTGGTACTGCTCATCTTCATCATGCTGCGCATTGTTCCCGGCAATGCGGCGGCTATGCTGCTGGGTGAACATGTGGACCAGGCCACCATTGACCGCCTGACTGAAGTGATGGGGCTGGATAAGCCGGTGATCGTGCAGTTCTTTGACTATCTGGCCGGGGCGATCCATGGGGACCTGGGCATCAGTTATAAATATAACCGCGCTGTTACCGATATGATCATAGAGGCGTTCCCCTACACGCTGGAACTGGCCCTGCTGGCGGCGCTGTTCGCCTGGGTGCTGGGCCTTGGCACCGGTATTATAGCAGCCATCAGGCAGAACAGCCTTGTGGACCACCTGTTCATGGGCGTTTCGCTGGCTGGCGTTTCCATGCCTATTTTCATGGTGGCGCTGCTGCTGCAATACCTGTTTGCCTTCAAAATCAAGGCATTCCCGCTTACGCTGGATGGTACCTTCCTTTCCATGATTCTGCCCGCCATTGCCCTGGGCTGGAACAGCGCAGGCAGCATTGCCCGTATGACGCGCTCCAGCCTGCTGGAAGTGATGCAGGCGGATTATATTGATACCGCCCGTGCCAAAGGCCTGCGCAAGCAGGCGGTTATTCTGGGCCATGCGCTCAAAAACTCCATGCTGCCGGTCATTACCATGATGGCATTGCAGTTTTCCGGCATGCTGTCCGGCGCAGTTATCACCGAGAGCATTTTTGCCATTCCCGGCATCGGCCGCCTTGCCACCACAGCAATCCAGAACCGTGATATGCCGGTGCTGCAGGAAACCGTGCTGTTTACCACCGTGCTGGTCATTGCAGGCAACCTGATTGCGGACCTGCTGTATTCTGTGCTGGACCCGCGCATCAGAAAGGAGGCATAAGCCATGGCAGACGAAATGTTGAAAAATGCCCAGCCGCAGGAATTGGAAAGCCAGATCGGCGAAGAGGACGGCCTGAAAGAACAGCTGCTGCGCATGTGCCGCCAGAACAAGCTGGCCGCCTTTTCGGCTGTGCTGATTCTGGTTGTCATCCTGATAGCTATTTTTGCTCCCGTTCTGGCCCCCTATGGTGAGGCTGAGCAGGACCTGATCAGCCGTTTGCAGGGCCCCAGCGCTGCCCACTGGTTTGGCACGGATGAACTGGGCCGCGATGTGTTCTCCCGTATTCTGTATGGTTCGCGCCTCTCGCTTACCATCGGTATTCTGCCCAGCATCATCTCGCTGGTGGTGGGCATCTTCTTTGGCCTGCTGGCCGGTTACTTTGGCGGCTGGGTGGATTATGTCATCATGCGCCTGGCGGATATCATGCTGTCCATCCCGTCCCTGCTGCTGGCCATGGTGGTTATGTACACCCTGGGCCAGTCCACCGTCAACCTGTTTATCGCGCTTTCCCTAACCAGCTGGGCCAGTGTGGCCCGCGTGGTGCGCAGCCAGACCCTGAGCCTGAAGGAGAGCGAATATGTTGAGGCTGCCCGTTCGATCGGCGTCAGCAACGGCAAAATCATGCTCAAGCATATCCTGCCCAACTGCATTCCCTCATTGATCGTTCTGTTTACCCTGAATGTTCCCTCTGCCATTCTGTCTGAAAGCTCGCTGAGCTTTTTGGGCATCGGCGCACAGCCCCCGGCAGCATCCTGGGGCCTGATGGTAAACCAGTCCAAGCAGTTTTTGTTCACCCAGCCCTGGCTGGCCCTGGCACCCTGCATTGCCATTATGATCGTGGTGCTGGCGTTCAACTTTTTGGGTGACGGTCTGCGCGATGTGCTGGACCCCTACATGAAGAACCAGTAACGGCGGGGGAGAAGTAAAAGATGGAAAATAACAATAATGTTCTGGAAATCCGCGGCCTGAACTCCTATTTTTTTACCGAAAAAGGCGTGGCCCCGGCGGTGGATGGCCTGGACCTGGATATTCCCAAGGGCAAGATCATCGGCCTGGTGGGGGAGAGCGGCTGCGGCAAAAGCATGACTGCCAAATCCATTATGGGCCTGCTGAAATACCCCGGCCGCGTGGCGGGCGGCAGCATCCGGTTTGAAGATCAGGACCTGACCAGACTTTCGGATAAAGAGCTGCGCAAGATCTGCGGCAATGATATTTCGATGATCTTTCAGGAGCCGATGACCAGCCTGAACCCGGTGCTCAAGGTGGGCCGCCAGGTGCGCGAAACGCTGCTGGTGCATAACCCGACCATGAGCAAGGCGGAAGCCAAGCAGCGCGTGGTGGAAATGTTCCAGCGTGTTGGCATCCCCGAAGCGGAAAAGCGCTATGACTGCTACCCGCACGAGCTTTCCGGCGGCCTGCGCCAGCGCGTGATGATTGCCATGGCCATGGTGTGCAAGCCCAAGCTGCTGATTGCCGATGAGCCCACCACCGCACTGGATGTGACAATTGAAGCCCAGATCCTGCGCCTGATGAAGGAGCTGCGGGACGAAACCGGCATGAGCGTGCTGATCATCACCCATAACATGGGCGTTGTGGCGGAAATCTGTGACTATGTGTATGTCATGTACGCAGGCAAGATCATGGAACAGGCCGAAACCTTTGAGCTGTTTGACCATACCATGCATCCCTATACCAAGGGTCTGCTGGATTCCATCCCGCGCATTGGCCAGAACGCCGAGCGGCTGCACACCATCCCCGGTGTGGTGCCCAACCTGCTGCACCTGTCGCAGGGCTGCCCGTTCAGCAACCGCTGCGAATATGCCACCGACCAATGCCGCACGGAAAAAGCGCAGCTGCATCCCGTTGCACCGGATCATCAGGTGCGCTGCTTCCGCTGTGAGGAGGAACATCAATGAGCGAGGTAAAACACGAAGTTCTTTTGCAGGCAAAAGGTATTTATAAAAACTTTGAAACCAGCAAAAAAGACCAGGCCGTCCATGCCTTGACCAATGTGGATCTGACCCTGTACCGCGGCGAAACGCTGGCCCTGGTGGGGGAGAGCGGCTGCGGCAAAAGCACCCTGGGACGCACCCTGATCCGCATGCTGCCCGCAACCAGGGGCAGCGTGACCTTTGAGGGGCAGAACATCACCGCCATGAAGGATAAGGAATTTGCCCCCCTGCGCCGCCGGATGCAGATGGTCTTCCAGGACCCGTATGCCAGCCTTGACCCGCGCATGAAGGTGCGGGATATCATTGCCGAACCACTGGAAACCTATCATGTATGCAAAACCAAAGCCGAAACCACCCACCGCGTGCTGGAATTGATGCAGGCTGTTGGTGTACCGGCAGAGTTTTTGAACCGTTACCCGCACCAGTTCAGCGGCGGCCAGCGCCAGCGCATCGGCATTGCCCGCGCCATTGCGCTGCAGCCGGACCTGATCGTCTGCGATGAACCGGTCTCCGCATTGGATGTTTCGGTGCAGAGCCAGGTGTTGAACCTGCTCAAGGACCTGCAAAAGCAGTACGGCCTGACTTATCTCTTCATCGGGCATGATCTTTCTGTCATCAACTTTATTGCGGACCGCGTCTGCGTAATGTTCCTGGGCCATGTGTGCGAGGTTGCCACCAAGGAAGAGCTCTACAGCCGCCCCATGCACCCCTATACCGCCTTTTTGATGGATGCCATCCCGCAGGCGGATCCACACCGCCGCAACCAGCACCGCCGTGTGCTGATGGGCGAAGTGCCCAGCCCGGTCAACCTGCCGTCCGGCTGCTGCTTCCATACCCGCTGCCCTTACGCAACGGAGCGCTGCCGCACCGAGGTTCCGGAGCTGCGGGAATGGGATGGCCGTATGGTTGCCTGCCACCGCGCGGGCGAAAACTGGGACTGAGATAACACAGTGAGGAAATAACAATGCAGGCAGTAATCAACGTGGCCATAGCGCCGCTTACCACAAACCCGGCCCTCTGGGCGCAGAACCCGCAGCAATCCCGCCTGGTGGATGAGCTTTTGCTGGGCATGCCGGTGGAAATTACCGGCGAAGCCGAACAGCACATGGTACCGGTACGCACCTTTTACGGCTATACCGGCTGGGTAGCACAGGATGCTTTGCTGACTGGCCCCAAGGCGGAAGAATGGCTGGTTCAGCCGCAGATGGTGGTCATAGCCCGCTGGGCTGATGTGCTGGCGGAACCCCGTGTGCAGGGGGCCTGCGTGGCTGCTGGCCTGCCCTTGGGTGCCCGCGTGGCCGTGCAGGGGGAGCCGGAAGACGGCTGGCAGGCCGTAACGCTGCCGGATGGCCGCACCGGTTACCTGCGTGCGGACGCGCTGGCCCCGCTGTACACCCAGCCCTGCGAGCAGGACCAGGAAAAGCTGCGTGTAGCCATTGCCCAGGCAGCCAAGCGCTACCTTGGCACGCCCTACCGCTGGGGCGGCAAAACACCGGCGGGCATTGATTGCTCCGGCCTGTGCAGCATGGCATACCTGCTGTGCGGTATTTCCATCTGGCGGGATTCCGAGCTGAAAGAGGGCTACCCCATCCATCCGGCCCATGTTTCGGATATGCGCGTGGGAGATCTGGTGTATTTCCCCGGCCATGTGGCGCTCTATCTTGGCAATGGAGAGTACATTCATTCCACCGCGCGAGCAGGGGATAATGGTGTTGTGATCAACAGCTTTTACCCGGATTCCCCCCTTTACCGCCCTGACCTGCCCAAGCAGATCACCGCAGTAGGCTCCTACTTTGCCCGCCGGGAGGCAACCTGATAAAATTGAAATGAAGAAAAGCGCCTCTCTGCGATAGGAACAGAGGGGCGCTTTGATATGGGTTTTATAATAAATGCGGTCAAAAGTGCGGTCAGATAAAAAAACTAGACGATAAAACATACGTTTTAACGTTCAACACTTTGGCGGGAGCTGGTGGATTCGCCAAGCCGCGGTCTAAGCAACAGTCCGCAGGGCTGTTGCTTGCCGCCTTCGGGCGGCCGACCTGTTCGAACCCTACCAGTTCCAGCACAAAAAAAGACCCGCAACCTCAGTTGCGGATCTCTTTTGGTGGGAGCTGGTGGATTCGAACCACCGAAGCATTAAGCAGCAGATTTACAGTCTGTCCCCATTGGCCACTCGGGAAAGCTCCCATATTCATTTGTGCGCCTGCCTTAACAGTGCTTGATTAGTATATCAGAGCCTGAGCAAAAATGCAAGCCCTATTTTGAAAAAAATTGAAGTTTTTTGCTGCAATGCGGGAAAATGGGGTAAAAGATGCTGTATAACGAACAATTTTCGCGCGAGAAGGCACAGTGGTTAATAATTTGAAGAAAAGCCCAAAAAGCCCTTGCTTTTTTGCGGCGGGTATGCTAAAATACTTTTTGCAATGCCAAGGCATTGCCTTATGCGGAAGTGCTGGAATCGGCAGACAGGCACGTTTGAGGTGCGTGTGTCTATGACGTGTGGGTTCAAGTCCCATCTTCCGCACCAACCAAAAGAGCGCTGAATCGTTAAGGTTCAGCGCTCTTTTGGTTTATCAGTATCCACTCTTTCAACAAAGCCTCTCACAACGTACATAGAACAAAACAGGCCGCACAGCCTGCGCCATTCTTTAATGGCGGCAGCCGTGCGGCCTGGTCTATTTGAATCATTCGTAAGTGCGGCGTCCGGCAAAAATGCACAGAGGGCGGTTACACTTGCCGGTGCCCATCAGCTGGGTGGCAGCACACAGGGTTGCGCCGGCGCTGGAACAGGCGGGGATGCCGTCATAGAACAGCACCTCCCGTGCGGCGCGCTCGGCATCGGCCGAGGAGACCGTCAGCACGGTATCCACTACATAGGGGTTATAGTTTTCCGGCACAAAACCGGGCCCGATGCCCGCAATGTTGTGGTGGCCAATGAACCCGCCGGAAATGGCGGCGCATTCGCTGGGCTCCACGGCCACAATGCGGATCATGCTGTTCCAGGCTTTCAGGTATTCCGCCACGCCGGTAATGGTGCCGCCGCTGCCCACGCCGATCACCACAGCATCAATCGCATCCCCGGCGGCTTTTAAAATCTGGGGGCCGGTCACGCGGCGGTGGTATTCGGGGTTGTCATCATTGGCAAAGTAGTTGGTAAAGTAACCGTTATAGCGGGCGGCGGTGTCTTTGGCAACCTGTTCCAGCGCACGGCGGCCGCCGCTGCCGCATACCACAATGCGCGCCCCCAGGTTTTGCAGATGCTGCCTGCGGGAAAGCGGCAGGCTGCTGGGCACCACCAGAATGCAGGGGTGGCCTGTGGTGGCGCAGCTTACCGCAAGGGCGGCGCCAAAACTGCCGGAACTGGCTTCCACCACGGGCATACCGGGCTGCAATGTGCCGCGCTCGGTGGCAAAAGCCAGCATGGTTTCGGCCACGCCATCCTTGCAGGTGCCGGTAGCGCCGCCGAAATCCAGATATGCCAATATGCTGGAAGCAAGTTCGTGCCGCCCGGAATACCCCGAAAGCCGCACCACCGGGGAACGGTACACGTCCTGATAATAGCTCTGCAATATTGCCATAGCCTGGCAGACCTCCTTGCAAAAATCAGGCAGGGGAGAACACGCAGTCCGTAAAATCCGCCCCGTTCTGTAAATTTCACCCAATATACAACATATTATAGCATATCCGGCGCGGCTTTGTACATGAAAAAAACATATTTTGCCGCAGTTTTTACGGCAAAAATGCTGGGCGGGCACAAAAAGCTGAAAAAAACGCAAAAAACAGCCGGATACCGCACCTTTGGGCCTTGACAGTATGACTTTAGAGTGTTATAATTCAAAAGCTGTAAAGAAAAACACTTTACAGCAGTCAGAGGAACAGACAACACAAAGGGGGCACGGCCGTGGCAGCCAAAGCAGGTAAGGACCTTGGGTTTTCCATCCTGCTGGATTATTACGGCATGGTCCTGACGGAAAAACAGCGCAATATTCTGACAGAATATTATAATGATGACCTTTCGCTGGCCGAAATTGCCGAAAATTATGGCATAACCCGCCAGGGAGTACGGGATGCCATCAAGCATGGCGAAGCGACCCTGATGGAGATGGAGGAAAAGTTGGGCACTGCCCGCCGGACCGAAGCCATTCGGGCAGATCTTGCCCGGCTGGAAGAGCTTGTCAGCGAGGTGCGCGTGTGCAATACTGGGTTGTTTGAACCGGATACCCGCGTTCAGCGGGCTACCGAGGAGATGCTGACCATTATTCACCGCCTTGATACGCAGGAGGAACTGCCCGATGGCATTTGAATCTTTAAGCGAGCGTCTGAACGGCGTTTTCAAAAAACTGCGCGGCAAAGGCAAGCTGAGTGAAGCGGATATCAAGGCTGCGATGCGGGAAGTCCGCATGGCGCTGCTTGAAGCGGACGTCAACTACAAAGTCGCAAAGGATTTCTGCGCGCAGGTTTCGGAGCGCGCCATGGGCCAGGAAGTGATGGAAAGCCTGACCCCCGCCCAGCAGGTTGTCAAGATCGTCAACGAGGAACTGACCAAGCTGATGGGCGGCGAGGAACCCCAGACCCTGCACATCAAAAATAAGGGCCAGACCGTTATGATGATGTGCGGCCTGCAGGGTAACGGTAAAACCACCCATGCGGCAAAGCTGGGCCGCTATTATAAAGCCCAGGGCCGCCGCCCACTGCTGGTAGCCTGTGATATCTACCGCCCCGCAGCAATTGACCAGCTGCGCATTGTAGGCGAGCAGGCAGGCGTTCCCGTCTATGAGATGGGCACCGAAAAGCCGGAAAAGATTGCCAAGCAGGCAGTTGAGTACGCCAAAGACCACGGCTATGATATCGTTATCATTGATACCGCAGGCCGTTTGCAGATTGACGACCAGCTGATGGACGAGCTGGTGCGCATCAAGCAGGCTGTTGAGGTGGATGAGACCCTGCTGGTTGTGGATGCCATGTCCGGTCAGGAAGCCGTCAACGTTGCCAAGACCTTTAACGAAAAGGTTGGCATCAGCGGCGTGGTCCTGACCAAGACGGACGGCGACACCCGCGGCGGTGCGGCGCTTTCGGTTCTGGCCGTTACCGGCAAGCCGATCTACTTCCAGGGCACCGGCGAGAAGCTGGATGCGTTGGAGCCGTTTTACCCGGCGCGCATGTCCAGCCGGATCCTTGGCATGGGCGATGTGCTGAGCCTGATCGAAAAGGCCCAGACCTTGCAGAATGACAAGGAAGCTGAAGAAGCCGCCAAGCGAATGATGGCCAACAAGTTCGATATGAATGATATGCTGACCCAGTTCGCCCAGATCCGCAAGATGGGCGGTGCGTCCGCGCTGCTGGCCATGATGCCCGGCGCCAACCAGATCAGCTCCGAACAGATGGACCAGATCGATGAAAAGGCGCTGCCCCATATTGAAGCCATCATCTACTCCATGACGCCGGAAGAGCGTGCGCATCCTTCCATCATCAACCCCAAGCGCAAGCGCCGCATTGCGGCGGGCAGCGGCCAGACGGTTGAGGACGTGAACAAGCTGCTGCGCCAGTTTGAAGCCATGCAGAAGATGATGAAAAAGGTCAAGCGCAACCCTAAGGGCTTTATGCGCGGCCTTGGCGGAATGAGAGGCCTGCGCTGAGCAGCCTGTTATGAATTTGATATGACCCGTAAGCCTCTCTGGCCCCAGGGTGATATATAAATTGCAAGCCCACGAGGGAAAACCACGGGGCCGTAAAAACAAAATTTTGGAGGATATTTACCATGGTTAAGATTCGTCTGCGCCGCATCGGCGCCAAGAAAGCTCCTTTCTACCGCATTGTTGTTGCTGACAGCCGCTTTGCTCGTGACGGCCGCTTCATCGAAGAGATCGGCTACTACGATCCGACCAAGGAGCCCAGCGTTGTCAAGATCGACGCCGACAAGGCTAAGCAGTGGCTGGCCAACGGCGCTCAGGCTACCGATACTGTTCGTGTTCTGCTGAAGAAAGAGAACATCCTGTAATTAAACGGAGGAACGCCACATGCAGGAACTGCTGATTGCCGTTGCCCGTGGCCTTGTGGAAGATAAGGACGCGGTGCAGGTAACGGTTGACCCCGCGCGTGAGGACGGCACGGTTGTGTACCACCTCACGGTGGCAGAAGGCGACATGGGCCGCGTGATTGGCAAACAGGGCCGCATTGCCAAGGCAATCCGTGTTGTCATGCGTGCCGCCGCCGTCCGCCAGAACGAAAAAGTCGTGGTGGAAATCGGCTGATTTTTGCCACCCAGCACTCTGCCGCTTTGCGTGCAGGGTGCTTTTTATTTGCCGCCGCTTTTGTGTGATGTATTCTAGGAGGTTCCCCCTATGCAAAACTATCTGCCCGCCTGCAAAATTGTTTCCACCCACGGTGTCCGCGGCGAAATGAAAGCCCTGCCGCTGTGCGATGGCGCACAGTTCCTGGCCAAGTTCAAGCGCCTGTACGCTGCCGCAAACGGCAGCGGCGAAGTTGCGCTGCGCGGGGTGCGCGCCCAGGGCAATATGCTGCTGGTCAAGCTGGCCGGGGTGGAGGATATGGATGCCGCCCGCGCCCAGGTGGGCAAAACCTACTATTTTGCCAAGGCGGATGCCAAACTGCCGGAGGGCCGCTATTTTATTGATGATCTGATCGGCTGCACTGTGCTGCATGCGGACGATGGCCGTACCCTTGGCATCGTTGCAAAGGTGGACCACCCCGGCGTACAGGATATCTATATTGTGCGCGATGCAGCGGGGGAGGAGCACTGGATCCCTGCCGTGCCGGAGTTTGTGGTGGATGTGGATATTGCGGCCCGCACAGTAAAAATGCGCCCCATTGCGGGTATGTTTGATGAGCCGGTCAACGGCGATGAGGAGTAATTGATGCGCATTGATATTGTCACCCTGTTCCCGGAACTGTGCGATGGCTTTTTGAGCACCAGCATCCTGGGGCGCGCCCGCGCCAAAAACCTGTTTGAAGCGCACTGCCACCAGATCCGGGATTACACCAAAAACAAACAGCGCCAGACGGACGATTATCCCTATGGCGGCGGCTGCGGCATGGTGCTGTATGCTCAGCCCATTGCAGATTGCCTGCGCGCTGTGGCGGACCAGTGCGCCCAGCAGGGCCGCGCCAAGCCCCATGTGGTGTTTTTGACCGCCGCCGGGCAGCCCTATAACGAGGAGACCGCCCGCCGGCTTTCCAGCTATGAAAGCCTTGCGCTGGTGTGCGGCCACTATGAGGGCATTGACCAGCGCGTGATCGATACCTTTGGCGATGAGGAAATTTCTATCGGCGACTATGTGCTGACCGGCGGCGAGCTGGCCAGCCTGGTGGTGGCAGACAGTGTTCTGCGCCTGCAGCCCGGCGTTCTGGCCGAGGAAAAAGGCTATCAGGACGAAAGCTACTGGGACGGCCTGCTGGAATACCCCCAGTTTACCCGCCCGGAAGTGTGGGAGGGCCAGGCCATCCCGCCGGTGCTGCTGACCGGCGACCACAATAAAATTGACGCCTGGCGCGGCCGCCAGAGCCGGGAACGCACCCGCCAGCGCCGCCCGGACCTGTATGACCAGTGGTGCGCCACCCACCCGATCACCCAGATCCCGCGCTGGAAGCGTACCGAGCGTGCCCAGCTGATCAAGACGGATGCTCAGCTGGATGCAGCCGCAAAACTGTTTGCCGAAGGCCGCCGCGCCGTCTGCCGGGATGTGTGCACCGAAGCAGGCCTTGCAGAATATACGCCGGAAGTCATGCGCCAGCGCCTGGAAGAAGAGCGCAAGGCGGGCTGGGCATTCTACCTGCACACCACTTCGGATACGCCGGACGGCATGGTGGGTGTCTGCCATAAAACGGGGGAGATCGGCCACCTGTTTGTCACACAGTCCGCCCGCGGCAGCGGCATTGGCACAAAGCTGCTGGATTTTGCGCGCAAAAAACTTGCGGAGCACGCCCGGCCCTGGCTGGCCGTGCTGGATGTAAACACGGCGGCCATCGGCCTTTACCGGCGCATGGGCTACCTGCCGGATGGCGTGCGGAACATGTACCAGCCGGGGGTGGATGTAGCATTCTGCAAGCCCTGCAAAGAGCTTGTTATGCGCTATCAGCCCTAGGATCAAGGCTGAACCTGCGGTATTCTGTCGGTTTTTCGTACAGGTTTTGTAGTCTATCTACAATCCGGTTGAAAATAAACTGGTAAAGTTGCACAAGCGGGCCCGGCGCGATTTGTGCCAAATGCGGAATCCTGCCAAAATTGCAAATTTACACTGTACAAAGTCGAACAAATGGGATAAAATATAAACAATCAAGGCGGCACTGATTGTGCAATACCGCCTGAAAGGAGCCCGCGGTAGAGAACTTGGGCGTATCTTTTCATATAAGTAGGAGAGAATAATTATGTACGTTAAAGAAGTTACCGTTGAGAATCAGGTAGGTCTGCACGCTCGTCCGGCCACCTTCTTCATCCAGAAGGCAAACGAGTATAAGTCTTCCATTTGGGTCGAAAAGGAAGAGCGCCGCGTCAACGCTAAGTCCCTGCTGGGTGTTCTGAGCCTCGGCATCGTTGGCGGCACCACCATCCGTATCATTGCTGACGGCACCGATGAACAGGCTGCTGTGGATGGTCTGGTCAAGCTGGTCAACTCCGGCTTCTCTGAATAATCAGATCTTTTGCTTTTGCGGCGGGTGACTGGTCACCCGCCTTTTTTTGTCTGCGCGGCCATGCCGCGCAGACAAAAAATCACTCACCACCCTTATTCAAAAACCATGACAAAACAAGAACTCTACAAAAAAGCCTGTATGCTCCCGCTGCTGCCGGGGGTGTATATCATCCGCGATAAAACGGATACCATCATCTATATTGGCAAAGCCAAGCGCCTGCGCATCCGTGTTTCACAGTATTTCCGCGAGGGCGTGCCCCATGATGCCAAGGTCACCCAAATGATCAACCACGCATTTGCGTTCGATGTCATCGTCTGCCAAAGCGAATTTGAGGCCCTGGTGCTGGAAGCCAGCCAGATTAAGGCCCATACGCCAAAGTATAATATCTTGCTCAAAGATGATAAGGGCTACAGCTATGTAAAGATCACCCACGGCCCCTGGCCGCGTATTTCTGCTGCCCTGCAAAAGGACGATGAGAACGCCGATTATATCGGCCCGTTCACCTCGGCTTTTGCGGTGCGGGAGATGGTGGAAACTGCCCAGAACTGTTTTTTGCTGCCCCGCTGCAATAAAGAGTTCCCGCGTGATATCGGCAAGGGCCGCCCCTGCCTGAATGCCCATATCGGCAAGTGCATGGCCGTGTGCAGCGGCAAAATTACCTGCGAAGCCTATAACGAAGCGGTGCAGGGTGCCCTGCGCATGATCCGGTACGGCAAAAAAGATATCGTCAAGCAGCTGAAAGAGAAGATGCAGGCGGCGTCTGACCGGCTGGATTTTGAAACAGCCGCCCTGCTGCGGGATCAGATCGCGGCCATTGACCGCGTGGCGGCGGGCCAGAAGGTGGTTATGGATGCCGGGACAGAGATGGACGTCATCGCGCTGGCGGGCACCACCCGCGCGGTATGCGCAGCGGTGCTGCGCTACCGGGATGGCCGCCTGACCGATAAGCGGGAGTTCGTCTTTCATGATACGACCGATATCGAAGCCGTGCGGGAGGAATTCCTGCCCCAGTATTATCTGGATGGCGAGACGATCCCCAAAACCATTGCGGTGGATACCCTGCCGCCGGACGCCGAAGCGCTGAACCAGGCGCTGAACGAAGCACGCGGCAGCAAGGTGGAGCTGTATGTGCCCCAGCGCGGCGATGTGGCCAAGCTGGTAACAATGGCCTACACCAACGCTGTGGAGCGCCTGGGGCGCGAGAGCGGCCGCTATACCCGCGAGGAAAAGCTGCTGGAAGAAGCCGCCCAGGTGCTGGGCCTGAAAACCCCGCCGAGGGTGATTGAAAGCTATGATATTTCCAACTGGGGCGATGGCTCCAGCGTGTGCGGTATGGTGGTGTTCAAGGATGGCAAGCCTTACCGCACCGGCTACCGCCGCTTTAAGATGCGCACCGTTGCCGGCACGGACGACTATGCCTCTATGGCGGAAACGCTTTCCCGCCGGGCTGCGGAGTACGAGGCGGCCCGGCGCGGCGAAAAGCCGGATAATGAAACCAACCAGTTTGCCACCATGCCGGATCTGCTGCTGATCGATGGCGGCCGCGGGCAGGTGAGCGCCGTTAAACAGGCACTGCGCGGCACGGCACTGGAACATGTGCCCACCTTTGGTATGGTCAAGGATGACCACCACCGCACCCGCGCCATTGTGGATGATGCGGGCGGGGAAATCGCCATCAACCGGCACCGCAATATCTTTACCTTTGTGACCAATATCCAGGATGAAACCCACCGCTATGCCAACGATTACCGCAAGCGGATGATGCACAAAAAGTCCTATGCGGCAACCCTGACAGAGCTGCCCGGCGTTGGCCCCAAGACCAGCGCGGCACTGCTGGCACATTTCAAAACCGTAACGGCAGTCAAGCAGGCGTCTATTTCGGACCTGGAAGAGGTCAAGGGCATCAGCCACGCCAAGGCGGAGAACATTTATAATGCTCTGCGCCAATAAACTCAACGCCGGCAACGGCAGGAGAGGGGAAAACTCGGCTGGATTGCAGGCTGGGTTGTAAAATAAGAATGAATGACGGTAAACTCCCTTGACAAGCGGATTTGAACCATCCATAATGTATAAGGCAACACCGCACAATTCCCGCCTAACGGCTTAAGCACCGCTTCGGCGGCTGCGGCACGGCATCTGCGTTGCCCAAATGCTCGATAATACACAAAGTATTATCTGCGCTTTTGGCTTAGCAGCTGCCGCACCTCGCTCGCCGTATCGGCACTTAGAATTATGCGGTATTGCCATAAGTGCAACTGTTTATCCCGAATAGGAGTGCTCTGGCTTGAGCTTCCCAGCGGGATGGGTGGCTGCCATATAACAAATGAAAGGCAGGCGGCCTAACATGATGCGTGTGATTGCAGGTACAGCCCGCGGCAAAAACCTTGCTGCGCTACCGGGGGAGGATGTTACCCGCCCCACCATTAACCGCGTAAAGGAGGCAATGTTCTCCAGCGTACAGTTCTCTGTGCCCGGCGCGCGCGTGCTGGACTTGTTTGCGGGCAGCGGCCAGCTTGGCATTGAGGCATTATCCCGCGGGGCCAAGCGCTGTGTTTTCCTGGATGCTTCCCGCGAGGCGATCCAGATCGTGCTGGCCAACTGCAAAACGGCGGGCGTGTTTGCGCAGAGCCGGGTCATCCCGGATGATGCGTTCCACTTTTTGGCCACCACGCAGGAAGAGTTTGATCTTGCCCTGCTGGATCCGCCGTACCACCATGGCACGGTAGCCAAAGCACTGCCGCAGCTGGCAGCGCACATGGCCCCTGGCGGTGTGGTGCTGTGTGAAACAGAACTGGACGCCGAGCTGCCGGAACAGGTTGAGGGGCTTGTTTTGGCAAAACAATATAAGTACGGCAAGATTTTGGTAAGCCGCTATGAGAAAGAGGAACAGCTATGAATGTTGAGGAACTGCTGGATATGCTGGAGGAAACGCTGGAGGAGGGTACCGCTGTGCCGTTTGCTGCCGCCAAGCGTGTGGTAGATGTGGACCGCTGCCGCGATATCGTGGATGAGGTGCGCAATAACCTGCCCGATGAACTGCGCGACAGCAAAAAGATTGTGGCAGACCGCGAGCAGATTTTAAAGAACGCCCAGACCGATGCGGATAATATCATCAAGCAGGCAGAGGAACGCGCACGGGTACTGGTATCGGACAAAGAGATCACCAAGCGCGCACAGAAGATGGCCGTGGAGCTGGTGAACGCCGCACAGGCACAGGCGAAAAAGATCAACAATGCCTCCGCGGCTTATTGTGAGAATATCCTCAAAAACTCGGAGGAAGTTCTGGCCCGCAGTGTGGCGGATATCAAAAATACCCGCATGAACCTGCGCAACCTGGCCAGCCGCGGCCCCCATGGCCCACAGAAACCGAATCTGTAAAATCGGCCCCCTGTGCGGGCTTTGTGAAAGAGATCTGCATGGTTCCTGCCCCGCAAACAACAAATAAGACAGCATTTGTGAAAACTTTATGGCCCGCAGCGCTTTTTGGCGCTGTGGGCTTGCTTTTTGTTCCGCGATTTGGTACTATATAAGTGTTCCAGTGGGTAAAAGTGGGCAGTTTAGGGTTGAAGTGGTGAGTTATCCACACATTCCACAGGGTTGTTAACCGCGAAATTCCGCTGAAACGCTAAAAAAGCGACAGTTCCAACCGGGAAGGGGGCGGGTTCGACAATGTTCATGGGTCAGTATGACTACGCAGTGGACGCAAAGGGCCGTCTGAATTTCCCCGCAAAGTTCCGGGATGGAATGGGCGAAACCTTTATCGTGACCCGCTGGCTGGACCATTGCCTTGCCGCGTTCCCGCCGGAGGAGTTTGAAAAAGTGGCCCAGCGCATTGCCGAAAAAGGTATGGTAAAGGGCCGCAATGTCAGCCGTATGCTGTATTCCTCTGCGGTGGAAGTAACACCGGATAAGCAGGGCCGCATTCAGCTGCCCGCAAAACTGCGGGAATACGCCAACCTGGACCACGATGTGAGCGTGATCGGCAACCGCAACTTTGCGGAGATCTGGAACACCCAGGATTGGGAAGCCCGCCAGGCGGAAAGCGATGAAGATTTTACCGCCGCAATGGAAGACCTTGATTTTTAAGATACAGGTAATACCGCATAATTCTAAGTGCCGATACGGCGAGCGAGGTGCGGCAGATGCCAAG
>OLPF01001289.1_pt1 | contig 21652 bp, 18 predicted proteins | sample 1673121 | NCBI WGS metagenome assembly OLPF01 (sample SAMEA3136756, study PRJEB25190) | human gut metagenome
CCACTGACCGAGGTTGCACCTGCTTCGCCGCGGCGGGGCTCGTCAATGAGGAATACGCCGTGACCCTTGCGAAGAAACATCTCCGACCACCCCTCACGACCGTCCGGCGTGGTCATCCAGCCCATGCGGGACTGGCCATAGCCGTGCAGGAATATCATGGGAAGTCCGGTTTCCTCTGCGGGGATCTGATAGAGCACATTGGCGTGATCCACATGGGTGGTCTGACCGGCTCCGGTCTCCTCCCACTGGTTCTCCGGGTCAAAGGTTCCGTCGGAGGTCACGGTAATGCCGCCCGCAGAGAAAATGCCCTGCTCTGAAAGGTATAGTGCTTTGATGCCGTCTTCGGTCGTCTGGGCGTTATCGTTCTGCGAGTTGTCCGCATCTGCTGTGTTACTGGCGCAGCCCGCCAGCAGAGAAAGGCTCATAATACCGCACAGAAACAGCGCGGCGATCTGTCTGTTCTTCATTGCGTTCTCCTTTACTTCTGCTCGTCTACGGGCGGAACCATTTCCGCGTACTTTTTCAGCAGTTCGGGGGTGTTGGTGTAGTAGCGTACATTCTTGTTGAGGGCGGTGACCTGCGCCATTTCATCATCGGTCAAGGCAAAATCAAAGAGGTCAAAGTTGGACTTGATATGGTCGGGATTCTTGGAGCCGGGGATGACAATGTTGCCGCTCTGAATGTGCCAGCGGAGAATGATCTGGGGCGCGGACTTGCCGTACTTCTTGCCAAGCTGAGCGAACAGCGGCTCCTCCAGCAGTGCCTTGTCACCGTGGCCCAGCGGATACCATGCCTGCGGCACGATACCGTTCTCCTTCAGGAAGGCTTTCAGCTCCGGTTCCTGGTTATAGGGGTGCAGCTCGGTCTGCAAAATCGTGGGTTTTACTTCACAGAGGGAAAGAATCTCCTCAATCTGCTCTTTTTTGAAGTTGGACAGACCGATGGCGTGCACCTTGCCCTCCTTGTACGCCTTCTCCATCTGACGGTAGCCCGCCACATAATTGCCCGCGGGCTGGTGGATCAGCAGCAGGTCGATGTAGGGGGTGTCCAGACGGGCAAGGGTCTTGTCCACTGCGTCGGGCTGCTCATAGAAGCTGGGCCACAGCTTGGTTTCGAGGAAAATCTCCTCCCGCTGCAAGCCAGACTTCTTCATGGCACGGCCAACGGCCTTTTCATTCACATAGGCGTTGGCGGTGTCGATCAGGTGATAGCCGTTCTGCAAGGCGCTGACGCAGGAGGCCTCCGCCTCGTCCGGGGTCAGAAGAAATGTGCCGATACCGGCCATGGGCATTTTCACGCCGTTATTGAGAGTTGCGTATTCCATAAAAGATTCCTCCTTAAATGTTCTTTCCAAGTTTCGTGGCTTCGTTTTTATTGGTCGCCATACCGCCGTAGGTCATACCGTAGAGGGCGGCGAAGCGCTTCATGGTGTACTCGCCCGCATCCAGCATCCATTTCTCCGGAGCTGCGCCCTGAAACACAAAATACAGTTTGCGTCCGGACAGTTCGCCGTCCTCCACCTTGCCGTAGAAACGATCCAGCACGTTGCGCACGCTGCCGCAGATATTGTGCCAGTAGACGGGAGAGCCGATGACGATGGTGTCCGCCTTCTTCATGGCGGCAATAACGGCATTCAGCTCGTCACCGGGGAGATTCTGACCGAAAGCACCGATGGTGTAGTCCGTAAGGTTCAAAGTCTCATATTCGTGATCTTTCAGCAGCTCTGCCGCCAGTGCGGCGGTGTTCCCGTTTTTGTTGGGACTGCCGTTGATAAATAAAATGCTCATAGCAATGCTCCTTATTTCAGTTTTTGATATTCTTCTTCACTCACTGGTTCACACCACTGACTGCGGCAGTTTTCTCCAGGTACTTCCACAGCCAGATGGGAAAACCAGCTGTCCGGCGCAGCGCCGTGCCAGTGCTTGACACCGGGGGTAATGTTGACCACATCGCCGGGGTGCAGCTCCTGCGGCTCTTTGCCCCATTCCTGATAGTAACCGCGCCCGGCCACGCAGAGCAGATAAGGATCTGTCCGCCGCCTTTGTCCGCCTCGTGGATGTGCCAGTTGTTACGGCAGCCGGGTTCAAAGGTTACATTGAATATTTTGACCTGCGCCGTGGAAACCGGCGCAAGATAGCTCTGCCCGCTGAAATACTGTGCGAAACCGTCATTGGGCGCGCCGATGGGAAATATCATACTGTTTTGATGACGCTGCTTTTCGTCGGCGCTTTCCTCGTCTGCCCAGATGTCCTTTGCCATGCGGAATGCTGCCCATGCCTTCGGCCAACCCGCATAAAACGCAGCGTGCGTCAGGATCTCCGCAATTTCACTGCGGGTGATCCCATTTTCCTTTGCCATTGCCAGATGATGACCAAAGGAAGTATCCGTCAGCCCCTGCGCCATCAGCGCTGTCACGGTGATGAGGGAACGGTCGCGTGCGGAAAGCTCGCTTTCCCGGCTCCAAACCTCACCGAAAAGAACATCATCATTGAGCTGTGCGAACTTCGGCGCAAATTTACCAAGTACATCTCTGCCTGCTGTAATTTTCCGCATACCGCGTCACTCCTTATCTGTAAAAATTCGTAAAGATCGGTGTTTCCTTCTGGGGCAGGCCAAATTGCTCCTTGCCCAGCCGGAAAGACTTCATCATAAATGCCATGTTGCGCCCCAGTGTCCGCATAGTCTGCAATCCCTCAGCATCCTGCGCTACTTCTTCGGCCGAGCCGCCGTAGACCATGTTCCAATACTGGCTGGAGGCCACCGGCATCCCGTTCATGGTGAAATACTTGTTCAACACATCGAAGGTGGAGGTATTCCCCCCCCGCCGACAGGTGACTACCGCTGCCCCCACCTTAATCACTCCTTATGCGAAAATTATTTCCAGCCATGCGGCGTAGTCCTTAACCCAACCACCGTCGGAGCCGAAGCCGTGAGGCCAGCCGTTCAGCACGATGCGCCCGGTGGAAATGCCCATTCCGGAGATCACATCATATTGCTGCTGGAACTGACGATAGAAGGGGTCCTCGGTGCCGTAGACATAGAAGGTCGGCGGCAAATCGCCCTCGGTCAACCAGCTTGCATCCATATTCCCCACGCTGAGGCGGCCATAGAAGGAATAGATCATGCCTGCGGCGGAGGCATAGGCGAGAACGGCGTCCAGCTCGTCCGGCACATAGGTGCTGTCCAGCGCCGTGCCGGTCACATCTTCGTCATAGTGCATCAGAAATTCACCAGCCTGAATGCCGCCCGCCGAAAAGCCCATGACGGCAATATCATCTGGGTCAATACCATAGACCTCCGCATTTTTGCGGACAAAGCGGACGGCTCTCGCCACATCCAGCGCACCTTCCTCCTGCGTATAGGGAGACAGGCGGTAATCTACGATGAAGGTCTGAAAGCCCAGCTCTCGCAGTGCTGCGGCGGTGGGCAGCGAATCGGTGTAGTCGCCCCGGAACTGATAAGCGCCGCCCGCCATCAGCACCACCGCACCTTTTGGCTTCACGCCCTCCCGGACGGGGATAGCGGTGACATAGGGGCGGAAGTTCCAGTCATCGAAATATCCGGTCATGTCCTGCGTAAATTTCGTCCTGGCGGGGGCATTGCCTTCCTCCCAGAGATAGAGCACTTGAATGTTTGCAGGGTCTGCTGCCGTGTTCAGCACGGTGTTATTACCTGCCGGTTCCGGCATCTTTTGCAGCATGGCTGTGCGTGAATAATCGGAAATCTTGCCGCTGCCGAAGTTGTATGCATCAGGAAAATCGCCCGGCGTGGCTACGGTGTCCGTCGAAGATCCGTTACGCAGATCATCGATGGGGGTGGTAGAAGCAGAACTGCTTTCGTTTGGTTGCGTTGTCATAGCATCCTCAATAGCCGCAACGCCGTTTTCCAGCTCACCGCCGGGAGTCCCGACGGACTCCCGGCCACAGGCGGTCAGCGACACGACCATGATAATTGCAAGCATTGCGGCGAAAACTCTGTTCCTACGCATTACAGACCCAGTCCATTGACCCAGGACTGCACATCATCACTGGAAACGCCGGAGGAGAACCGCTGGCCTTCCTGCCACTCGCCGGTACCGGCCATGTCGGCCAGCAAACTGCCGCTCTGACCCATGCCGGAGGAGGAAGAAGTGGCAAAGGGGATGACGGTCTTGCCGGTGAAATCATTGTTTTTTACAAAGGTGTCCACGGGCCACGCTGCGATACCCCACCAGATGGGATAACCGATGAACACGGTGTCATAGGAATCCCAATCGGGAACTTCAGTGGTGGTCAGGGGCACATCCCGCAGGGACTCGTCGTCATGCTCCCGGCTGACGCGGCTGTCGGAGTTCGTCCAGTTCAGGTCCTCGCTGGTGTAGACTTCGGTGGGAACGATCTCAAAGAGGTCGGCACCGGCGGCCTCTGCAATATCCTTGGCCACCCGCTCGGTGTTACCGGAAGCGGAGTAGTAGACCACCAGCGTCTTGCCGGTTTCGGGCTGCGTGGCGGAAGATGCAGGCTTGTTGGCAGAGCCGCAGGCGGCAAGGCTAAGTACGAGCACGACGCTCAGCAGTAGTGCAGCCAGTTTTTTCATGATAAAATCATCCTTTCAATTCAATTTTAGTTTTATTTACATTCGCAGAGAATGTCATATATTTCATCGTGGGTCAACTTTTTGCAGCAGCCCTCGGTGAAAACGGTAGAATCCGCAATGGCACGGAAGTCGGTGTCGGCGGGAATGCCCAGCTCTGCAAAGGTGGTAGGCAGTCCAATTTCCTTGATGAACGCAGCCAGTGCTTCCACACCGGCAGCAGCCGTCTCCTCAATGCTGCCCTTGGGTGCGACACCCCAGACATTCTGCGCAAACCGTGCAAACCGCGCCGCGCCGGACTTGTAGATATGGCGGTACAGAACGGGGTGGATCACCGCCAGACCTGCACCGTGGTTGCAGTTGGTGTACGCGCCCAACTGGTGCTCCAGCATATGGCACTGGAAGTCCGTGACTTTTCCGATCTTCAGAACGCCGTTCTCTGCCATCGCGGACGCCCACGCCAGCTCACTGCGGGCATCGTAATTCTCCGGGTCGGTCAGCAGAACGCGGATGTTGCGGATGACGCTGCGCATGACGGCTTCGCCCAAGTCATCGGAAAGATTGTTTTCATCCGGCTTGCCGAAGTAGGTTTCCATGGCGTGACTCAGGGTATCAAAGGCACCGGAGATAACCTGCTTCATGGGAACAGTCAGCGTGTAGCTGGGGTCGAGGAAGGCAAAATCCGCCTGTGCGCCCCAAAGGGCGCCCTTGATTTTCTTTTCCTCGTGGGTGATGACGGCACCGTTATTCATCTCGCTGCCGGTACCGAACACCGTAACGATGGTGCCGAGGGGGATAAACTCCGTTGGGAATGTGTGCTTGGTGTTCTCCAGTTCCCAAATGTCCTCGTCCAGCTTCGCCTGTGCGGAGATGACCTTGCAGCAGTCGGAAACGCTGCCGCCACCCACGGCGAGGATAAGGTCCACATGATTCTCCCGCGCCAGCTTTGCGCCCTCCTGCGCCTTGGCATAGGTGGGGTTGGACATGATGCGGTCGAACTCCACGACGCGCTTGCCGGCGGCGTTCAGGATACCCATGATCTCATCGTACACGCCGTTGCGCTTGATGGAGCCGCCGCCGTAGGCCAGCATGACGGTTTCGCCGTAGTTCCCCAGCAGACAGCCAAGATACTCCTTGACACCGCCCTTGCCGAAATACACCTTGGTCTTGTTTTCAAAAATAAAGTTGTTCATAAAAACGCATCCTTTCTGAATGTTATTTCTTCATTTGCTGTTCCCAAAAGGAAACGGCATCATTGATCCAGCCTTCGGCGCTGGTTCCAGTCCCAAGTCCAAAGCCGTGACCCAGACCGGAATACACATGAAACTCCGTATCGATCCCGGCCTGCTGCATGGCTTCGAGTCGCGCCTGCATGATCCGCCAGTTGGCGATGCCGTCCCTGTCACCGACACAGGCATAGGTGGGCGGATCGCTTTCGAAATACTCGCTCAGTCCCGTGTACTGCATGATGACCGCACCGGGACGGGGCAGATCGCCGCCGCCAAAGGCTTCTGCACCGTAAGACCCAAGCCACGCCGCCATTCGCGCTCCTGCCGAGCCGCCCCATAGGGAGTAGCAATCGGTGTCCACTTCCAGTTCGTCCGCATGGTCAAAGATGAAGCGGATGGCTCTTGCCAAGTCCTCGCAGGCGGTCTGTGCGCCGGGGCGATAAATGAGAGCGAAGGCGTTGTAGCCCTTTTGGGAAAGCTCCAGCGCATGAGGGAAGCTGTCCTGCATGGCCCCCACATAGGCAAAGGCACCGCCTGCATTGCAGATGGCGAACTTCTCGCCGGGGATTCCCTTGAAGAAAAACAATCCTGTATCTTCTTTGGCAGGGTCAGCCGCCTTTTCCTCGTCGGTGTAGATGTCATAGAAGATGGTTTGGCCGTCCGCTGCCCGCTCTCGCAGGGTGTTCACGATCTCCACCGTTTCGTCTGGATCAATATGGCTGTAGTAGGTCAGTTGAAGTTCTTCCAGAGTGTCGCCGCTGTAATAGGCATCCTCTACAGGGAACAGCAACCGTCCGTAAGAACCGAATATTGGAGCATTCTTCACATCTTTGATTTTGCTTTCCCTTGTAAATGCTGCTGTTTGGGGTAGAGTGGTTTCCGTAGGTTCCTGTGGTTCACGAGCGCCGCAACCGCTCAGCAGAAGCGCCGTACAAAACAGCAGCGCAGAGAAACATCCAAGCTTCATATCATCATCTGCCTTTTCCTGAACTTCTGCCTATAGTATAAAAAAAGCGAGACTTCAAGAGAAGTCTCGCTTTGTTCATCAGTATATACCTTTGGGTTATAATCAGCCGTACAGTTCTTTTCTGACGGCCTTCGCCGCATCCAGAAACCGCCGTACCGTAGGCGTCGGCTCCGGGGAATGGAGGATGCCGTAGGGGATGTTGTGTTCCCATTCGACAGGAATGACCTTTAGAAGCGGATGGACATTCGCCCAGCCGGGAATCGCCAGCAGCACATCGTTGGTGTTCTCGCAGCGGTTGAACACGTCCATGCTGTAAAAATCAAAATCCACAATGTGAATTTGCGGGTGGTGCTGCCACAGATCGTCCCGAAGCTGATCGACATAGTGGCTCCAGCCGCGGTGCATCAGCAGCAGATTCTCCCCATAGAGGTCAGAAACTTGCAGCTTGTCTTTGTCCGCCAGCCGGTGGTGGATGGAGACTGCACAGCAGAAGCGCCCCCGCGTCAGCTCCAACCCGGCACAGCCCCGCAGGTGCAGCATGGTCTCATCAAAAATACCGCCTACAATATCAATGTTTTTGCCGAGATTGGCAAGAATTTCCCGCGCATTTTCCGGCGTGTTCTCAAAGGGCACGATCTGGAATTTAATATCGGGGTGCAATGCTTGCACTCTCGACCAGAGATCCATCAAAAGCTGTGCGGGCGTCATGGGGGACGAGCCGATGCGGATGATATTCTCATCCTCCTGCATGGCGTTTTTTGCCCGAGTCACGGAGTCCCGGCAATACTGGATGATATATTTTGCATCCTGGTACATAGAGCGCCCAGCTTTTGTGAGTTGCAGCCCCCGGTGGCTACGGTCGAAGAGCTTCACGCCGAGGGATTCTTCTAAAAGATTGATTTGCTTGATGACAGCCGTGGGCGTGATGTAGCTTTCTTCGGCGGCTTTGTTGAAACTGCCTGCATCCGCCACGCGCAGAAAAGTTTCAAGCTGTGGGTTATACATGAAGCACCTCCTTTATTTTATAGCATTCCAAAATGTTTCAATGCCTCCGTAATGGCTCTTTCCTTTTCCAGTGGGCATTGTGGCTGCCTGGCATCCTCGGATTTCGGTTTATTATAGTTCTCGCGCTCAATAATGCCGTATTTCTGTTTTACCTGTGCGATATAAAGACTACTAACCTTCAATCCGCTGTGTTCCAGAACATAATCCTTGATTTGCTCATAGGTTGCCAGTCCTCTTTTATCCTGCACCATTTCTTCTACATCCACATCAATGTTGATATGTGTCACCGGATTTCTCAGAACTAAGAGGCACACCGTCTCAACATGCGGCGTCTGCGGGAACATATCCACAGCCAGCGCCTGCGTGAGCGTGTAGCCGCGCTGCGTGAGCAGCTTCACGTCGCGCGCGAGCGTGCCCGGGTCGCAGGAGACATAGACAATCCGTGGCGGCTGCATGGACACCATCGCGTCGATGGCTTCCGGGGACATGCCCTTGCGCGGGGGATCGACCACAATGCAGTCCGGACGGACGCCGCGCCGGGCCAGCTCCGCCGCAGCGGCACCGGCATCGGCGCAGAGAAATTCCGCATTCTTGATGCTGTTTCGCTCCGCGTTGCGGCGCGCATTCTCGATCGCCTCCGGCACGATCTCGGCCCCGATGACGTGTGCGGCCTTTCGCGCCAGACACAGGCTGATCGTCCCGGCACCGCAGTACAGGTCCAGCACCTGATCCGTCGGCGCGTTGACGGCGTATTCCACCGCGCGCTCATACAGCCGCTCGGCCTGCACGGGATTGACCTGATAAAACGCCTGCGGCGAGAGCGTGAACGTCAGCCCGCAGAGCCGGTCAGTCAGCTCCGGTGAACCCCAGAGTGTATAAAAATCTCCGGCGAGCACGACGTTGCCTTTCTGCTTGTTGACATCGAGCACGATACCGGTCAGCTCCGGGCAATGCTCGCGCAGGTAGGCAACCAAATCGTCCGTCTGCGCGCCGAAACCGCGCGCAGAGACGATGCACAGCACAGCGTCGGGCGTGTGCATGGCGCAGCGCGTGAACAGATGCCGCACCGTACCGCGGCCGGTGGCTTCATCATACGGCGCGACGCCGCGCAGATTCATCCAGTCGCAGACCGTCTGCGCTGCCTTGTCCGCGAGCGGGAGCTGGAGCAGGCACTGCTCCACGGGCGTGATATCATGGCTGGATGCGCGGTAAAAGCCCTTGGCCACGCGGCCGTTCTTTTTGCCGACGGCGTAAATCGCTTTGTTCCGGTAACAGAGCGGATACTCCATGCCGATAATATCCTGCACCGGCGTCGAAACGCCGCCAATGCGCATGAGCGCATCATTGACGCGCGCAAGCTTCATGCGCAGCTGCTCGTCATAGTCCATGTGCTGCAGGCTGCAGCCGCCGCAGGTGCGGTAAACAGGGCAGGGCGGCTCCGTGCGTGCCGCGGCAGGGGACAGGCACTGCTCCGCCTTACCGTAGACGGCATTTGCCGTCACCTTCAGGATGCGGACCTGCCATGTCTCACCGACGAGCGCGCCTTTCACGAACACGGCGCGGCCGGCGATGTGGCACACACCCGCGCCGTCGGACGTATAGCCCGTGATCTGCGCGGTATGCAGTTGGTTTTTCGCAAGCTGCTCCATAGCTTATTCCGCTTCCTGGCCCGCGATGTGCATATACTCGTCGTACGTGCAGCGGCGGTCGATGATACCGTCGGGCGTGATCTCAATGATGCGGTTGGCGACCGTCTGCGTGAGCTGGTGGTCGTGGCTCGTGAAGATGATATTGTAGGGGAAAGCGGCCATGCCGTTATTGAGCGCCGCAATGCTTTCCAGATCCAGATGGTTCGTCGGCTGATCGAACACGAGGAAGTTCGCGCCCGAGAGCATCATCTTCGAGATCATGCAGCGCACTTTTTCGCCGCCGGACAAAACCTTGACCTGCTTATAGACATCGTCGCCGGAAAACAGCATCCGGCCGAGGAACGTGCGCAGGTAGCTCTCACGCTTATCGGTGGAGAACTGGCGCATCCAGTCGATGAGGTCATAGTCGCAGTTTTCGAAATAGCTGTTGTGGTCCTTGGGGAAGTAGGCCTGCGTGGTCGAAACGCCCCACTTGACCGTGCCCTCGTCCGGCTCCTCGTCGCCCATGAGGATCTTGAAGAGCATCGTCACGGCGAGCTCATTCTTGCCGAGAATGGCGATCTTGTCCTCTTTGCCGACAATGAAGCTCACGTGGTTGAGCAGCTTTTCGCCGTCGACGGTCTTACTGATGTCCGTCACGAACAGGCGGTCCTTGCCGGGCTCGCGCTCGGCCTTGAAGCCGACCCACGGATAGCGGCGGCTGGAGGCGGGCATGTCCTCAACGGAGATCTTTTCGAGCAGCTTGCGGCGGGATGTCGCCTGCCGGGATTTGGACTTGTTGGCGGAGAAGCGGGCAATAAAGGTCTGCAGCTCCTGAATTTTCTGCTCGGCGCGCTTGTTCTGATCCTTGACGAGCTTTTGCATGAGCTGGCTGGATTCGTACCAGAAGTCATAGTTGCCGACATACATCTTGATCTTGCCGTAGTCGATATCGACGATGTGCGTGCAGACGTTGTTGAGAAAATAGCGGTCATGCGACACGACGAGCACCGTGCCGTCGTAATCCATCAGGAAATCCTCCAGCCAGACGACGCTCGCAAGGTCGAGGTTGTTCGTCGGCTCGTCGAGCAGGATGATGTCCGGGGGGCCGAAGAGCGCCTGCGCCAGCAGGACTTTGACCTTCAGGCGCGGATCCATGTCGGACATCATGGTCTCGTGATGCTCCGGCGCGACGCCGAGGCCCTGCAGGATGCGGGACGCATCCGACTCCGCCTCCCAGCCGCCGAGATCGGCAAACTCCTCCTCCAGCTCGGAGGCGCGAATGCCGTCCTCATCCGTCATCTCGTCCTTGGCATAGATGGCGTCCTTCTCCTTACCGCAGTCGTACAGGCGCTGGTTACCCATGATGACCGTGTCCATGACGGTATAGGCATCGTACATGGTCTGATCCTGCTTGAGGACGGACATTCTGGCCTTGGGGTCGATATAGACGTTGCCGGTGCTCGGCTCGAGCTGACCGGAGAGGATCTTCAGGAACGTGGATTTGCCGGCGCCGTTGGCGCCGATGATGCCATAGCAGTTGCCGGGGGTAAACTGCAGGTTCACCTTGGAAAACAGCGGGGCGCCGCTGTACTGCAGCGAGAGGTCATCAACAGTGATCATTTTGGAAACTCCTTCGTTACAATAGATAATATATTAGTTTATCATATTTTCCTGCACTTGAACAGCACAAATGAACAGAGCCGGCGATTTTTCGCCGACTCTGCGTTTTGCTTATTCTGCAAGCACCTTTTTCAGCCGCGCATAGCGTGGGAGGCCGTTTTCCAGCGGGATCTCCGGCACGCCCTGAATGAGCGGCAGGGCATAGTCGATAAAGTCCTGCGTGACGTTGTTGCCCTCCGGCACGATCCATTCCACCGGGACTTTCTTTTCGTAGTTCGCAACATCGGAGAGCGGAATGAGCTTCATGCGGCAGGTATACTGACCGTCCGCCATCACGCGCTCAAACGCGACCATCTTTCCGGTCTCGCCGGAGAGTGCTGCCTCAACGGCCATCTTGCCTGCAGCAAACGCCTCATCGATATCCGTCTGGGAGGCGAGATGCGCGCCCGCGCGCTGCAGCAGCGACAGTTCAATGCCGCGCACCTTGGCGTGCTCGCGCTCTTTGATCACCTGCGCCAGACGCGCCGCCAGACCGCCAAGCTGCGCATGGCCGAAGCCGTCGGTCGCAGAGGCCTTGGCCTCGGAAACGAACGAGCCGTCCGCGTAGTGGATGCCCTCGGAAACGGCGATAAGAACGTTGTTTTTCTCCTCATAGATGCGGTGCACATCCGCAAGGAACTGCTCCATGTCAAAATCAACTTCCGGCAGATAGATCAGGTCCGGCCCGGAGCCGCAGGCCGATGCCAGCGCGGCGCTGCCGGCCAGCCACCCGGCGTGGCGGCCCATGATCTCCACGACCGTGATCGTACCGGTGTCATATACACGGCAGTCCTTGGACACTTCCATGCAGGAGGTCGCTATGTATTTGGCGGCGCTGGCAAAGCCGGGGCAGTGGTCGGTACCGAAGAGGTCATTGTCAATGGTCTTGGGCACGCCCATCACGCGGCAGTCCCAATCGTGCGCCTGCATGTAACGGCTGATCTTGTTGCAGGTGTCCATGGAGTCGTTGCCGCCGTTATAGAAGAAGTAGCGCACGTTGTATTTCTGAAAGATCTCCAGAATGCGCCGGTAATCCGTATCGTCCGTGTCCGGATCCGCCATTTTGTAGCGGCAGGAGCCCAGCTCCGACGACGGCGTGTGCAGCAGCAGACGGAGCTCACCCGGATCCTCCTGACCGATATCATACAGGCGGTCATCCAGAACGCCGCGGATGCCGTGGGCCGCACCGTAAACGTTGGTAATGGCATCGGATTCCAACGCAGTCTTGAGTACTCCGTAGGCGCTGGCATTGATGACTGCAGTCGGCCCACCGGACTGCCCAAAGATACACGCGCCTCTCAATTCACCGGACATAACGCACCTCCACAAATTCAAAGAATTGATAGATTTTACTGAAACATTGAATTCCGCTATTGATATTATCTAAAAACATGTGTAAAATAAATTGAATCGATTATCTGTTTTGGATCATATTGCTGTTCTATATATTATATGAAAGTGAGTTGACTTGTCAATGTCGATTGTAACTTCTCAGGAAATGTTTGCAAAAGCGTATGCGGGCGGCTATGCCATCGGCGCCTTCAACGTGAACAATATGGAGATCATTCAGGGCATCACGGAGGCTGCCAAAGAGTGCAATGCGCCGGTAATTCTGCAGGTATCCTCCGGTGCGCGCAAGTATGCCAACCGTACGTACCTGGTCAAGCTGGTGGAAGCTGCCGTTATCGAGACCGGTCTGCCAATCTGTCTTCATCTGGATCATGGGGACTCGTTCGAGTTGTGCAAGGCCTGCGTCGATGACGGTTTTTCTTCTGTCATGATCGATGCCTCCTCCAAGCCGTTTGAGGAAAATGTCGCGCTGACGCGTCAGGTCGTGGAATACGCACACGCGCATGGTGCCGTCGTGGAGGCGGAACTCGGCACACTGGCCGGCATCGAGGACGACGTCAAGGTCAAGGCCGAGGATTCGTCCTATACGCGCCCGGAGGATGTGCAGGAATTTGTTGAGCGTACCGGCTGTGATTCACTCGCAATCGCAATCGGCACGAGCCACGGCGCCTATAAGTTCAAGCCCGGCACGAAGCCGCAGCTCCGGTTCGACATTCTTGAGGAAGTGTCCGAGCGTCTGCCCGGCTTCCCGATCGTGCTGCACGGCTCGTCGTCCGTACCGCAGGAATATGTTCAGATGATCAACGAATTCGGCGGCGATATGCCCGGTGCGATCGGCGTGCCGGAGGATCAGCTGCGTCAGGCGGCGCGTCTGGCCGTGTGCAAGATCAATATTGACTCTGACCTGCGTCTGGCCATGACTGGCACGATCCGCAAATATCTTGCGGAGCACCCGGCGGAGTTTGACCCGAGAAAGTATCTCGGCCCCGCACGTGAAAACATCAAGCAGCTCGTCAAGCACAAGATCGTCGATGTGCTCGGCTGCGACGGAAAAGCCTGAGCTGCCATCCGACGCACTGCTCAGTCTGAACAGGGGGAACACCCATGAATTTTCAGGAACTTCTGACGCGGCTGTCTGCAAGCTGTTTTGCTGCCGACCGGCCGGATTATGATTGGAAAACACTGCGCCTGTTTCCGGAAACGGGGCTGGATCTGGTGCTGATCGTGCGTCTTGCGGCGGCGCTGATCCTGTGCATCGTCGGCGCGCTTGTGCACAGTACCGTGCTGCGCTACGTGCTTTTGGTCCTGTCCGTGCTTGCCGCCGGATATGACTACCTTGCGGCTGCAATTGCCTGCATTCTCAACCGGCAGGTGTTCCGGCCCGCAGTGATCGTGATCGTGTGCGTGATCGGTACCATGGCGGTCGGACAGCCGGTGGACGCCGCTGTTTTTCTGCTTGTGTACCGGGTCGTTTCGATCCTGATCGCGGTCGTCACGGTCCACGCGAAGAAAACGCTGGTGGCTGCCGTCGGCGGTGAGATCCATTCTACGGCTGAATTCGCCGCTCCGAAGTGGATTCGTTATCTTGCGCCGGCTGGTCTGTGCATTGCGGCGCTGGTTGCCGTGCTGGAGATCGTGCTCAAAGTTGCGACGGTTTCCCGGGCAATCCACGCCGCCATGATCGTGCTCTTTCTTTCCACACCGTGTGCGCTGCTCATTTCCGTGCCGCTGGTGTGGTACAGCGCCGTCAACGGCGCTTACAGCTGCGACGTGCTGTTTCGCAGCTGCCGGAGCATGCGCGCGCTCAATGCCGTGCGTGCGGTCGCAGTCGATGAAGGGGAGGGGAACAGCCAGCTCCCGAAGGTGGTCAGCGTGAAATCCAGCCAGCTGACGCCGGAAGCACTGCTGCAGCTGGCGGCTAATGCGGAGTCCTGCTCGAACAGCCGCACGGCGCGCGCGATCTGCGCTGCCTATAATGGCCCCATCCTCACACAGTATCTCTCCCGCGCGGTGGATATTCCCGAAAGCGGCGTGGAGGTCTATATTGAATCGACCCGTGTTTGCGTCGGCACACGAGAGCTGATGATCCTCAAGGGCGTGGACATTCCGGATGCAGACCTGACGGACGGCTACGTAGTTTATGTGTCTGTTGGTGAGCAGTACGCAGGCAAGATCCTGCTGCAGGAAGTTGTGCAGTCGGATACGAAGCCCGCGCTCAAAGAGCTGCGTGCGTTGGGCGTGCATACGATCACGCTCTTCAGCAACGCCAGCAACGACTCCGTGAGCGAGAACGCAAAGGAGCTCAAGGCAGACCATCTCTATTGCAAATGCAGCGGCCAGGAGAAAGAGCAGATCCTGTCACAGCAAGTCGATAACCTGAGCGACGGGGAACTGCTGCTGTATTACGACCGCCGCTGCACGGCACATCCGGAGCACTCGTCCGCAGATCTGGACGCCTGTGTGATTCCAGAGGAGAGCAACGAGCGGTTTGACGCCGATATCCTGCTCACGAGCCAGGATCCGTACCTGCTGCCGGAGGCAATCGAAACGGCCGGCTGGGTCGAGGGGATCTGCCGCGAGCATCTGGCGATTGGCGTTATTGTGAAGGTCCTGCTGCTGGTGATGGCGGAGCTAGGCTACTGCACGCTGTGGTTTGCCGCCGTTCTGGACGGTGCCGCCGCGCTCGGCACACTGCTGATGGCAATTCGTGCGTTCGGCTTCGACAAGCCGCATCATCGCGTCCGCGATTACCTGCCGAAGGTCAAATCCAAATAAGAAGCAAATTCTCCGATCCCTGTTTTCAGGAATCGGAGAATTTTTTTGCCGTATTCTCGTTAGGGGAAAACTCTCCCAGCGGATTTGCCGCCGCCGCCGTGCGCAGCTGATCATTGTCTACGTGCGTATAAATCTGCGTAGTGTTCAGGTGCTCATGACCGAGCACCTCCTGCAGTGTACGCACATCCACGCCATTTTGCAGCATGAGTGTGGCCGCTGTGTGCCGCAGTTTGTGCGTGGAGTACTGGCTGGCATCCAGTCCTGCGCGGGTCAGATTTTTCTTGACCATGACCTGTACGGAGTCGCAGCTGATGCGTGTGCGTCGGTTGGAGAGAAACATGGCTGTCGTGCGCGGTGGTGCGATCTCGCTGCGTACGGCCAGATAACGGTCGAGCGCTTCACGGCAGGCATCGTTGAGGTAAACAATACGCTCTTTACTGCCCTTGCCGAGGATGCGCAGGCTGTCGCCGTGGTCGTCCTGCAGGTTCAAACCAACCAGTTCCGAGATACGCAAACCGCAGTTGAGAAAAATACACAGGATGCAGTAATCGCGTTCCTTATTTTTCCCATCCACAACGGACAGCAGCCGCTTGCTCTCTTCCAGCGTGAGATAGTGGGGGAGCGTCTTAGGGATCTTCGGGGAGTCGAGATCCTGCACCGGATTTTCCTCCAGCAGCTTTGCTTTCACAGTCAGGTATTTGAAAAAGCTGCGGATCGCTGCGATTTTGCGCGCACGGGAGTTTGCGCTCAGACCGTATTCCAGCTCGTGCGCATTCGGCTGCTTGACGCGGTCGCGCGACAGATAGGCCAAAAAACTGTAAACCTCTGTGAGCGTCACTGCACGCAGAAAGGAAATATCGACATCTGCGATGGAGATCTCGTCCAATTCAGCCGTGCGCGGTGCGAGCCCACGGTCGAGCTTCAGAAATCGCAAAAACATCCGCAGATCAAGATAATACTGGTCGACCGTCGCCTTGGAGTGTCCGCAAATCGTTTCGTGATAAGCCAAAAAGTCGCGCAGCACCTGCGGCGCATCCGAACAGTCCATATCCAACACCTCAGTTTCTGATATGAGCATAGCAAAAGCATGGGGCAGTGTCTATTGACAAAATACACAAATAATTCGGCAAAATAAAAATTTTGCCGAATTCAGAGGAGGAGAAAACCGCCGAAAAGCCGCAAATGGGCCTTCCGGCGGTTTTCGTCGTCATTTCTACAATTCTTCAGCACATGCCTTCTCGCAGCAGCAATCAAAAGATTTACGCACCGAACACGGCCTTGAGCGCTTCGCGAATGTTCTTGACCGGGATCGTCTGCAGGCCGTTTTGCTTCTGCACATCGTCGCGCACATGCGCCGGGATGATACAGCGCTGGAATCCCAGCCGTGCAATCTCGGACAGGCGCTGGTTCAAATGGCTCACAGAGCGTATCTCACCAGACAGGCCGACCTCACCGACGGCAGCCAGATCGCTGCCGACCGGCAGATCCTTATAGCTTGACGCGATCGCCAGAATGACTGCCAGATCTGTGGCAGGCTCGTCCAGCCGCAGGCCGCCTGCGACGCTGAGATACACGTCCTGCGTGGAAAATTTCAATCCCAGCCGTTTTTCCAGCACGGCAAGCAGCAGCGACAGGCGGTTGTAGTCGATGCCGGCGGACATCCGCCGCGGCGACGGATAAACGGGCACGCTTTTCCAGTACGGCCAGCAGCAGCATGGCGCGGTTATAGTCAATGCCGTTGGCGTTTCGGCGTGCGCCGCTGTAGCCCGACGGTGTGACAAGTGCCTGCACCTCGGCCAGGACCGTGCGCGAACCCTCCATGACGCCGACAACGCAGGTACCGGGCGCGTTGATCGGGCGCCCGGACAGTAACATTTCTGATGGATTTGTCACTTCTCGAAGCCCGGAATCTTCCATTTCAAAGACGCCGATCTCGTTTGTCGACCCAAATCTGTTTTTAGCCGCGCGCAAAATACGGTAAGACATGCTCTGGTCGCCCTCAAAGTACAACACACAGTCGACCATGTGCTCAAGCACTTTCGGTCCGGCAATGCTGCCTTCCTTATTAATATGGCCGACAACGAACGCCGTATAGCCGCTGTCTTTGGCTGAGCGCATGATGCGCATCGTGCACTCGCGCACCTGGCTGATGCTGCCGGGCGTCGAGGCTGTCTCGGCGTCGTACATGGTCTGAATGGAGTCGACGATCAGGACGGTTGGCTGCAGGTCATCGATCGTAGACAGGACGGTGTTCAAATCCGTTTCAGCCAGCACATAAATGCTGCCATGATCGACACCAAGGCGCTGCGCGCGCATTTTCAGCTGGCGCTGACTCTCTTCGCCGGAGACGTAGAGAATCGTTTCCTGCTCGCTGATGCGCCCACAGAGCTGCAGCAGCAGCGTGGATTTGCCGATACCGGGTGCGCCGCCGACCAAAACCAGCGAGCCGCGCACGGCGCCGCCGCCGAGCACACGGTCAAATTCACCGATTCCGGTAGAAAAACGCAGTTCTTCCTCGACATCCAACTCTGAGATCAGCTTTGGCCGCGCGATACGCTTGGCACGCGTGCCAAGTGCCATTTTGGGCTCCTTCGGTGCCTCAACCAGCGTGTTCCACGCTCCGCACGCCGGGCACTGCCCCATCCATTTTGCCGTCTCATTGCCGCATTCCGAGCAATAAAAGACGGTTTTTGTACTCGATTTTGTTTTCATATAACCATTCCTGTTTGCGGCAATGACTGCCGGTATTGTAAGTAGGATGCGATGATCACAGCTGCCAGCTTTGTCTGGTAGACGCCGTCTTCAAGCTTTGCGCACTCGGATTCATTGGATAAAAAGCCGCACTCAACCAGCACTGCAGGGCAATTCACCTCGCGCATCAGGTAGATCTTCTCCGAGATCGGCACTGCGACGCGCCGGTTTTGCGGATCAAGATACGCGACGAGATTATCGTGCATCCGTGAGCCGAGCGTGTCGCTGCCGGGGCTCGCTGCATACAGCACCTGCGCACCCGACGGCTTCCGATCCGGATAGCAGTTCTGGTGGATGCTGATGAGCACGGCATTGTCTGTTCTGCGAATCAGCTCTGCGCGCTGGTGCTGGTCAGCCTTTTTCCGCTCTGCGATCGTAGTGGCATCGTCCGGATAGGCAATGTCCGGGCTGTCGCGTGTCATGATGACTTCAATACCGGTCAGTTCGGCGATGGCGCGGGCGCGCAGCGCGATCTGCAGGTTCACATCTGCCTCCACGGTCCCGTTTGGCGCCACTGCCCCGCCGTCCTCCCCGCCGTGACCGGCGTCAAGGATCAGGACCTGTTTCTGATCTGTCCAGTTTGCAGCCGCTTCCGCGCGCCGGAGCTGCCAGTCGGCAGCAAACCAGCCGCCGAACACCACGATCAATGCCAACAGCACGACCAGGATCCGTTGATAGAGTAACTTTGTCACGGCGCTCCCCCCTCTTGCAATGGTATGCGGTGGGGATAGACGCTTATGACATGCTCTCAGAATACCATTTTGTGCCCGGCGCGTCAACCAAGGCATAGAAAAAGAGGCGCGCGGTCGGCCCACGCGCCTCATAAATATCGGTTTACTGAAGCTGCTTCAAAAACGCCTCCAGGCGATCCATGCCGGTCTCGATATTTTCCGTCGAGATCGCATAGCTCAGGCGCACAAAATTCGGCGCGCCAAAGCCGCTGCCCGGCACAACCGCAACCAGGCTCTTTTCCAGCAGCAGCTTTGCAAAGTCATCACCACTGCCGATGACCTGACCATCGATCTGCTTACCGATGATCTGCTCCAGATTCATCATGACATAGAACGCGCCGCTCGGCTTCAGGCAGCTGACGCCGGGCATGGCATTGATGCGGCGCACGATCAGATCACGACGCTGCTCAAACACCTGACGCATCTGCTCTGCCTCGTCCTGTGGGCCGGAGAGCGCCTCGATGGCCGCACACTGGCACATGGTGCCCGGTGCGCCGGTCGAATGGCTGAGGTAGTTGGTCATGGCTTTGGCCACCGGCGCCGGGGACAGTGCATAGCCGATGCGCCAGCCAGTCATGGCATAGGTCTTGGAGACGCCATTGATGAGGATCGTGTGCGCCTTGATCTCGTCACTGAGCGCGGCGACGCTGGTGAACGGCACGCCGTCATATACAAGCTTGTCATAGATCTCATCCGAGATGATATACAGGTCATGCTTGACACAGACATCGGCAACGGCTTTGAGCGCCTCTTTCGGATAGACAGCGCCGGTCGGATTGGAGGGGTTATTGAGGATGATGGCCTTGGTCTTGTCCGTGATGGCCTGCTCGAGCTGCTCCGGCGTGAGCTGGAAGGCCTGCTCCTCGCTGACATTCACAACCACGGGCACGCCGCCGAACAGGCGTACCATCTCATAATAGCTGACCCAGTATGGGGCCGGAACGATCACTTCATCGCCCGGATCGACCAGCGCGGCCAGCGCAATATAGACCATGTGCTTGGCGCCGCTGGCGACAACTGCCTGCGCAGTCTCGTATTCCAGACCGTAGTCTGCCTTTGCGCGGTCGCAGATCGCCTGGCGCAGCTCGATCATACCGGCGGCCGGGGTATAGCGTGTCTTTCCGTCGCAGATCGCACGCACGCCGGCATAACTGATGCGGTCTGGCGTGGCAAAATCGGGCTCACCGGCGCCGAAGCCGATAACGTCCTTCCCTTCTGCTTTCATCTTCTTCGCCAGTGCGCTGACGGCCAGCGTTGCCGACGGGCTCACACCGGCAGCGATTTTGGAAAGTGCCTTCATAAACATCCCTCGTTTTCTTTAGAATTCTTGCCCATAGTTTACCACAGCATTGTGAAGAAAACAACGCAAACCTTACACAAAACGCCAGCCGGAATCCACGTCATTTTTGCCGGTTTGAGAAAAAATCTACTGCACCGTCCGCCGATATACACAAAGACGCAGCGCCTCCATGTCGTAGGCGCTGCGGCGCAGCGTAATGCAGCAGACAACGATGATGATCTGTGGTTGTGTGCTGACGGTTGTACGCATCATAGTGACCACTTATCCATTTTCCTGCGGGCGGCGCCAATGCACCGCCCGCACTGTAAATTATAGCTGGATGGGATAATATTTGCTGAATTCTGAAAGCTGTTCTTCTGTCATGTCGATATCCAGCACACGAAAGGGATGCCGCGCTAGAAATTCCTTATCGACCATGCCGTCGTGCCGGCGGTTCAGGGGGATTTGCGAGCATAAGACACGTGAAGCTGTTCGATAGCCAAGGCAAATAGTTTCTCTACTCACACTGCAAAAGGAATCCCACGAATAACGTCTTCGAAAAAGGCCAAGCCAAACTGCTGTCACACCATCTTTGTAAATGATATAGCTCCTGCAAACTCTCCCAATTGCATATGCAGAAAGCATATCAACAAAGCCAAGCACTAAAAGCACAATCCAACGTGCATCCGGGCGATGAATAGCGGCCAGTATACACTGGATATTCGCATATAGTAAAATGAATGGTATGCCAGCCGTTTTCTGTAAAAATGACTTGAAACTTATTTTTACTTTCATTTCTTGCCTCCATTATCTTGCCCATGACGGCTTAGAACGCGAAAAACGATTCCGATACCGAGAAAATAGCGACCGGTGATTAGTTATTCTCTGTCTTGCCCGCTTGCGTCTTGTTGACTGGTATATTTGTCGTGCAGCTCTTCCGCTAGATGCAAGTCCTTCCATAGACGCGGAGGTATAAAGCCCAATTATCCCCTTTCCGACATCAACACTTTTGCCAACTGCCGACCCAAATGCACTTGCGCCAAGTTTTGAAGATACATAGGTTGAAGTTGCAGCTACAGCTGATGACAGAGCAGCTTCTCCTATAGAACTGCCTGAATTCATTGCGCCTGCGAACGTCACCACTGCACTTACTGTTGCACCAAAAGCAGCAGTCATGTCCTGTACTGGAGATACACTAGACAAAAAGCCAGATACTGCTCCTACGGCCGCAGCCTTTATCAAATCGCCTGTTGAAATCGGTGACCCGGCAATGTTCGCATTAATCGCCGCCGAAGCCGCTGCGACTCCAGCTCCCACTAAAGTGTTAATAACCAGCGATAGCGGTGAACTTCCATCCGGGTCCACCCGCATGATCGGGTTATTCTCGCAATACGCGAACATATTGGCGCTGAGGAAGCCGTTGGCGTCGGTGGTGGCGAAGGTGTCGGCGTTGATGAACCGGCAGTTGGCAAAGTCGTAGTACCGGCTCTGGAGGTAGTAAAGGCGCGTCTCACGGTCGTAGTAATAGCCGCGGTAGCGCAGCGGGTTGATGTGCCCGATGAAGGTGGGATCCGTGGTCTTTTTGCCGTCAGCACCATGCACGGAATAGTTGCCCCACGCGCCGTAGGCGCTACGGCGCAGCGTGATACAGCAGACAACGATGATGATCTGTGGTTGTGTGCTGACGGTTGTACGCATCATAG
>OLPF01001291.1_pt1 | contig 21598 bp, 20 predicted proteins | sample 1673121 | NCBI WGS metagenome assembly OLPF01 (sample SAMEA3136756, study PRJEB25190) | human gut metagenome
AGGTTTCCAAAGGGCGATCGGAAAGCCCTTTGGTCGCGCCCGCAGGCGCGAAACCCTCCCCTTGCAAAAAAATGAAAAGACACTTTGCCAACGTTCCGACGCGCCCCCCCGGTTCCTTGCGGAACCAGGGGCGCGTCTGCGTCATGCCAGCACCTGGCCGTCCGTGGACAGGGTAATCACCTGGAAGGGAATGGCCTTGCCGCTCTGCTCCAGAGCGGTGGCCGCCGCCCGCTGGATGCCCCCACAGCAGGGCACTTCCATGCGCACCACCGTCAGGCTGCGGATGTCGTTGCGCCGCAGGATCTCCGTGAGCTTGGCGGCATAGTCAGCCTCGTCCAGCTTGGGACAGCCGATGAGGGTTACCCGGCCGCGGATAAATTCCTGGTGAAAGTTTCCATGGGCATAGGCCGCGCAGTCCGCCGCCACCAGCAGGTCCGCCCCCTGGAGATACGCTGCCTGCACGGGCACCAGCTGGAGCTGCACGGGCCACTGGCGCAGCTGAGAGGGCATGACCGTGGCCGGCGCCGCCTGGACGGGACGCAGGGCGCGGGCACGGCTGCCGGGACAGCCGCAGGGTTGCGGGGCAGCCGCCTGGGCCTTGGCAGCCCGCACAGCCGCCTCATCATAGGCCGCGGCTTCTCGCTCCACAAAGGTAATGGCGCCCTGGGGGCATGCCGGCAGACAATCCCCCAGGCCGTCGCAATAATCCTCCCGCAGCAGCTTTGCCTTGCCGTTGACCATACCAATGGCGCCCTCGTGGCAGGCCTGGGCGCACAGGCCGCAACCGTCGCACTTGCTCTCGTCAATGTGAATGATTTTCCGAAGCATGGAACAACCTCCTGATGGCCGCCATGGGCGGCTTGACTTTACGTGGCGAGTATACTACCATGAAGTGTATCTGTCTGTTGGAATTACAACATGAGGTGAGAAAAATGCGCTGGGAAAGCTGGATGGATTCGCCACTGTTTGCGGGCATGGGCCGGGACGCGCTGTGCTCCCTGCTTCGCCGCCTGCCCTGGACCCGGCGGCACTACGCCCGGGGGGATACGGTATGCGAGGCGGGCGCCGGTGTGGAGGCCCTGGGCCTGGTGGCCGCCGGGAGCGTATATATCGAGAGCTGCGACGCCTGGGGCGAGCGCAGCCTGCTGGGCGCAGTGGAGGCGGGGCAGATTTTTGCCGAGGCATACGCCTGCCTGCCCGGGGAGCCGCTCATGGTGCGGGTAGTGGCCGCCGGGGACGCGGAGGTGATCTTCCTCAAGGCGGAGGCGCTGCTGAGGGAGCCGCCCCTGGCCCGGAACCTGGTGGAGCTGCTGGCCCGGAAGAATTTGCAGCTTTCCCGGCGCATGCGCTGCACCGCGCCGCGCACCATCCGCCGGCGGCTGATGGTCTACCTGTCCGAGGAGGCGGCGCAACAGGGCAGCCGGAGCTTTGCCATTCCCTTCAACCGGCAGGAGCTGGCGGACTACCTGGAGGTGGACCGCAGCGCGCTGTCCACGGAGATCAGCAAAATGCGCCGGGAGGGCTGGTTGCGCGCCCAGGGAAACAACTTTGTGCTCACCGGGCCGGAGGTGTGATTTTTCCGCATGCCCCGGGGGCTTTTGCGGCATACTAGGCAGCGAAAGCAAAGGGAACGGGGGCGGCGTATGCTGACGGTTTTTGTGCGGGCGGTGATCCTTTTCCTTACCTCCGTGCTGGCCATGCGCATGATGGGCAAGCGGCAGGTGGGCCAGCTGCAACCCTTCGAGCTGGTGGTGGCCATTATGATTGCCGAGCTGGCCGCCACGCCCATGGGCAGCGTGGGCGTGCCCCTGCTCTATGGGCTGCTGCCCATGGCGGCGCTGATCATTTGCCATGGAGTATTGAGCTTTGTGGGCATGAAGAGCGAGCGCTTCCGGGCCTGGCTGTGCGGGCGGCCCACGGTGCTCATCCGCAATGGGGTCATCTGTGAAAAGCAGCTGCGCAAGTCCAGCTTCACCCTGAACGACCTGATGGAGGAGCTGCGCATGGGCGGCATGCTGGACCCGGCGGAGGTGGGCACCGCCGTGCTGGAAACCAGCGGCGCGGTGAGCGTTTTCCCCAAGGCCCAATGCAGGCCGGTCTCCCCCCAGGACCTGGGCCTGAAGGTATCGCCCCAGGGGCTTCCCCTGCCCCTGGTGATGGATGGCAAGGTGAACCGGCCCAACCTGCAACGAGGGGGGCTCACGGAAAGCTGGCTGGCCAAGGAGCTGCAATGCCTGGGCTACGCCTCTGCGGAGCCGGTGCTCTTCTGCTGCCTGAACACCCAGGGCCAGCTCATGGTGCAGGGCAAGGGCAAGGACAGCATGCAGATGCTCCAGGCCCTGGAAGAAGGACAGGCAGGATGGTGATACCGTGCGTACCAATTGGGTGATTACCCTGGCGCTGCTGGCGGCGGTGCTGGCGGGGAGCCTGTGGCTCTCCCAGCGGGCGGAAGATGTGTCCCAGCGCTTTGCCGGCGCCGCGGCGGAAATGCGTCAGCTCACCGAGGCCCAGGACTGGGAGGCCGCCGCCCACCGGCTCACCGCCCTTCAGCAGGAGTGGGAGGATACGCTTCCCGGGCTGCAAATGCAGCTGAATCACGAGGACACCGACGAGTTGACCCTGGCCATGCGCACCCTGGAGGCGGGCATCCGCACCCAAAGCGCCCCCCTGTGCGCCCTGGGCTGCACGCAGATGGAGGAAAGCGCCCAGCACCTGTCCCACCGGGACGCCTTCAACTGGGCCAATATTCTGTAACGCGCGGCATGTACCCCTCTGCCCATAAAAAAGCGGGAGGGACCGCGGCCCCTCCAACTCCTCCCCAAGGTTTTTTGACAGTCTGAGGGGAAGCATCCGCCTGGATGCTTCCCCCATTTTTTCATGGATTCACGCGCTTCTGGGTTTCCGGGTCGAACAGGTGCAGCCGGGCCATGTTGGGCGTCAGCAGCAGCTCCTGCTGCGTGGGCTTTTCCTCCCCGGCGTACTTGAACACAGCCACCTTTTCCCCCACCCGCATATAGATCAGGTAGGCATCGCCCAGGGGTTCGATGGAATCCACATGGGCGCGGATGGCGTTTTCGCCGCCCTGGCACAGTTCAAAGTCGGAGGGGCGGATGCCCAGATCCACCTTTTTCCCCGCATAGGGCGCAAGGCAGGCTTTCAGGTTCTCCGGCGCCTTGAGGCGGAAGTCCCCCGCGTCCAGGATCAGGCCGCCGTTTTCCTGTCGCACCGCGCAGGAAAACAGGTTGATCTGCGGCGTGCCCAGGAATCCCGCCACAAACTCGTTGGCCGGGTGGCCATACATCTCGTCAGGAGTTCCCTGCTGCATGATTTTCCCGTCCTTGAGCAGCACGATGTGGTCGGCCATGGTCATGGCTTCGGTTTGGTCATGGGTTACGTAAATGGTGGTGATGCCCAGTTGCAGCTGGATTTTCTTGAGCTCGTAGCGCACCTGGTCCCGCAGCTTGGCGTCCAGGTTGCCCAGGGGTTCGTCCAGCAGGAATACCTGGGGGTCACGGACCAGGGCGCGGCCCAAGGCCACCCGCTGGCGCTGCCCGCCGGAGAGCTCCGCCGGGCGGCGGTTCAGGAGCTGCTCAATGGACAGCATCTTGGCCATGTAATCCACCCGCTTGTTGATTTCCTCCTTGGGCGCCTTTTTGGTTTTCAGGGCAAAGGACATGTTTTCCCGCACGGTCATGTTGGGATACAGGGCATATTCCTGAAATACCATGGCGATGTTGCGCTCCTGGGGGAACGAAGGTCTTGTCCTTGCCATGCTCCCCGGCCCGGGTCATCACCTCATCCCCGAAGCGGATCTCGCCATGGGCGGGATGCAGCAGCCACGCAATGCAGTGCATGGCCGTGGATTTGCCGCAGCCGGAGGGGCCCAGGAACACGCAGAACTCGCCGTCCTTCACGTCCAGGTTCAGCTTATCCAGCACATAGGACTTACCCCGGTTGTAGGACACGCTCATATCCTTAATATGGATGGAAGCCATACGATCACCTTTCTCAAACAGCAGTTTTCATCCTTGCACAGGGGGCGACGGTCACGCGCCGAAGCTCTCCACCTCAATGCCGAAGCCATACTCGAACAGGGGGTCCTGGATGTCCTTGGGCAGGTCCTCCCGCTGGTTGAGCACCTGTTCCATGGTCCGCGGGATCTGGAAGGGCGTCTTGCCGGTGATGGCCGTTTCCCCAAAGAGGGCGTCCGCAATGGCCTCCGCGCCGCAGGTAACGCCGGGGCGGTACGCCAGCAGCACGCTGTCCGCTATGTCCACCATGTCCGTCATCACGTATGCCCGGTTCATCAGCACCACTTCCACCACATTGGCGCCCGCGTCCTTCAGGGCCTTGACCAGGTCCACCTGCTCCTGGGGGAATTCCAGGGTATCGGTGCCCCAGGCAGGCTCATGGGTGCCGCTGGCTTCGCCGATCACCACCACCGCCGTGGTGCCGCTCAGATCCGCGGGCACCTGGGAGGCATCGGGGATATAGGTGACGTTTTCGCTGCCGGCCTTGTTCTGGAAGGCTTCCAGGATGGTGGTGCCCGCCAGCTCCACGGGTTCCTTGGCGGTCCAGCCGCTGTTCAGGGCGCGGACATCCTCGGCCAGGGTACCGGCCACCACCATCTTCTGCCCGGCCAGGGGCGAAGCGTTTTCATACTTGAGGAGGGTGAAGGACCTGGCGGCGGCTTCCTTGGCCACGGCCCGGTGCTCCTGGCTGCCCAACACCTGCGCGGCGTTCTCCTCGTCCACATAGGGATTTTCAAAAATGCCCAGCTGGAACTTGGCAATCAGGATCCGGCGGCAGGCATCGGTGAGGCGCTCCTCGTCCACGCCCTCCACCAGCTGCCGGGTGGAGCGCACGCCCGCGCCGCCCAGGATATCCGCCCCGGCATTGGTGGCCCCCACAAAGTTCAGGCCCCAGTCGGTCTGGATCAGGCCGGTGTAGCCCAGCTCGCCCCGGAGCAGGTCGGTCATCACGGCGGCGGACTGGTCCGCGGAATTCTCCACCGCGTCGCCGCCCAGGTAGGGCACGGTGGAATAGCCGTAGGGCATCACCGCCGCCACGCCCGCCTCGATGGCCGCCCGAAAGCCCGCCAGGTGCAGGTCAATGGAGTCCTCCTGAATGGTCAGGGGCGTACCGTCCACGCCGTCGGTCTGGCCGCCGGAGCCGGGGAAATGCTTCACCGTGGCGATGACGGAGTCCTCCGTCAGCTCGCTGCCGCCCTGCAGGGCCTGCACCGCCGCCACAATCAGCGACTGCACCACGTCGGTATCCTCGGAGTAGCACTCCTGGTTCCGTCCCCAGCGGGGATCGGTAATCAGGTCAGCGTCGGGGCTCAGGGCCATGCGCACGCCCACGGCCATGAGCTCCTCCTTCAGCACCTGGTTCAGGCGCGTCACCAGCTCGGGGTCATTCACGGCGCCCTGGTTGATCTCGTCCGGCAGGAAGGTGGCGTCCTTCACAAAGGCCGCGCCCGCCTCCGTATCCATGGAGAAGATCACCGGGATGCCCAGGGGCGCGCTCTCGGAGAGCTCCTGGATCTCGTTGGTACGCTTGGCCGCCTCGGTGGCGCTGTCAAAGATGTACTCATACACCAGGGCAAAGCCCACGTTGTTCTCGTTGAACCAGCTGTCCTTTTTACTCACCAGGGTCAGGTGCACCATCTGGGAGGCCTTCTGGGTGGCGTCCATCTGGCTGAGCAGGTCCTCCGCCCGCTCCTCGGGGGGCAAGCGCCAGTCCTCGTAGGGGTTCAGGGCGCCGTTATCGTTCAGGTCCTTGAACTGGTAGCCGTCCACCTCGATGATGTTTTTCACCCGGGTAACCAGCTCCGGCTGCACCGGAGCCTCCTCCGCCAGCGCCACAGGGCAAGCCGTTACGCCCAGCGCCGCCGCCAGCATCAGGGAAGCAACCTTTTTCCATGCGTTTTTCATTTTGTTTCTCCTTTACTTATCCTCGCTGGACACGATGGGAGAGGTGTCCTTGCCGTCCATCTGGGGGCCGGCGCCGGGGAAGTGCTTCATGCGGGCCACGATGGAGCCCTCATTCAGCCCATCTGCGCCGTTCTGGAAGGCAAGCACCTGGGCGGTGACCATCTGGGTAACCAGGTCGGGGTCCTCGCCGAAGGTTTCCATCACGCGGCCCCACCGGGGTTCGGAGGCGATGTCCGCTTCGGGGGACAGGGTCATGCGCACGCCCACGGCCAGGTGCTCCTCACGGGCGATCTCCGCCAGCTTGGTCACCAGCTCCTCGTCCCGGGTGGCGGCCAGGGCCAGGTTATGGGGCGTCACCGTGGAACCGGAAACGTAGGACAGGCCATGCACGGAGTCCATGGACACCAGCACCGGTACGCCCAGGCGGGAGCCCTCCGCGTACTCCTGGATGATGTTCATGGTGTTGGCGGCCGCCTCCACGCTGTTCAGTTCGCGGATCAGCAGCATGCCGATGCCTTCCTCATTGCACCACTCCTGCAAATAGGAGGGGATTTCCCCGTCCACCCGGGGCAGAAAGGTGGGGTGCTGCATTTGGGAGATCTTCTCCCGCACGGTCATCTGGCTCACCAGGTCCGCGGCGCGGGTGTCGGCATCCTGCCGCCAGTCCTCGTATACGTCCAGCTCGCCATTGCTGTTCAGGTCGATGAACTGATACCCGTCCACCTCCATGATGGACTTCACATGGGGGTTCAGGGTGGGCTGCTGGTAGCTCTCCTCCTGGGCAAAGGCAGGGCCAACCGCCAGGCTGCCCGTGAGGGCCACAGCCGCCGCCAGGGACAGGCCCCGGCGCCATAGCTTCTTAGTCAACAAGGTTCCACTCTCCTTTCACACCGGCTTCTTTGAGGATGTTCACAATACGGTTGGCAAAGTACTCCGCGTCGTGTTCCGCAGAGGTGGCAAACTCCTGGATCTGCGTTTGCAGGCTGGTGGAGGCGCTCCAGGGCAGAGCCGTGCCGTGGGTAAAGCTGGGGTACACCTTGGTGCCCTCCGCGGTCAGTTCGTTTTTGAACTTCAGCGTCAGCTCGTTATAGGTTTCGTCGGGGGTGTCGGTATAGGGAGAGATGGACTCCTTCAGGGCGGAGAAGGCGTTCTGCACCTGGGGGGGTGGACATGATGTAGGCCCAGCGCACGCCGGCATCCACATCCGCGGAGTCATTGCTGACCACAAAGCCGTCCACGCACATGCCGAACCAGTTCTCCGTGCCGGGGAAGGTGAACACGCCGTAGTCCACGCCATACACCTGATCCATGCTGGTCATCAGCGGCTGCATCCACGCGCCCATGATCTGCATGGCATAGGTGCCCGCCACCAGCTGGCCGGAGGTTTCGTACCAGTCGCGGCTGGAGTGGTCCGGGGCCACGTACTCCATGAGCTTGGCGTAGGTGGACAGCACTTCGGTCACCTTGGTCACGTCATAGTTGCCGTTGATGAAGTCCTCGTATCCTGTGGACATGCCCCAGGGAACCATCGTTCAGTGGCAGGACCAGGCCAGCGGCGTGAGCCAATCGGTGATGCACACCCGTGTGGAGTGGCTCAACCTGAACCTGTATGTGGCCCAGGACAATGCCGCCATTGCGGCCAGTCTGTCCCGCATTTGCCAGACCATCATCCGCACGTCGGTGTTTATCATCGTGCCCACCCTGATCCTGATCGCGCTGTTTTCCATGCGCCTGACCCAGTCCATCCGCAAGCTCACCCGCAAAGTGCAGCAGTCCCCGGTGGACAGCGCCCCGGGGGACGAGGCGCAGATCCGTCAGGCCCTGTCCACCACTGTAACCTCCACCCGGGACCCGGAAATCCACGAGCTGGAGCTTACCTTCAACAACCTGATGCTCAAGCAGCGGGAAAGCACCCTCAATGAAATCGCCATGCGCGAGGGCACCCTGCAGGCGCAGCTAAGCGCCCTGCAAACGCAAATCAACCCTCACTTCGTATACAATACCCTGAACATCATCAGCGCCAAATCCATGGAAAGCGGCAACTATGAGGTCATTGAAATCTGCGACCAGTTTGCGCAGATGCTGCGCTACGCCACCGATACCCGCTCCCGTACCGCCACCATGGCCGAGGAGCTGGAAAACGTCCGTTACTACCTGATGCTCTCCAAGGCGCGCTATGAGGATAACCTGGAATTCACCATCGACGTTCCCGATAACCTCAACGCCCTGGTGGTGCCCAAGCTAACCCTGCAACCGCTGGTGGAAAACGCGCTGAACCATGGCTTCAACGGCAGCAATGCCCTGCGCAAGCTATGGATTACCGGGAAAATCCACCAGGGAGAGTTTATCCTGGAGATCCGGGACAACGGCAATGGCTTCTCGGAAGACATGCTACGGCAGTTGCGGTACCAAATCAGCCGGGTGGAGGTCAACAGCCTGTCCATTGAAAGCAGCGGTGGCCGCATTGGCCTGATCAATACCTGTCTGCGGCTGCATTATTACAGCAAGGGCACCATGCACATGACCCTGCGCAACGATCAAGGCGCGGTGGTGACGCTCACCTTCCCGCACAGGGAAGAAAAGCAATAAAAAAGCAAGGGCCCTGCGAATTACGCAGCGCCCTTTTGCGAGGAAGCCAATTTGGCCAACCAGAGGTCGTCCGAATTGGCAAGGAATTGATTTTACAAGCAGAATCAACAACCCGCCCCGTCGGCAAAGCCGCCGGATACGAAGGAAAGTGAGAGGAACTGCGGCCCACGGAGAGTCTCTGCCCTATTCCTGCGCCCTTCGCCGCCATTGGCAAAAGCATACCACCGTGCTGTCCACATATTTTTCAAAGGTGGCGGCAATGATTTTCTTTTTCACAGGATTGAACCGGATGCGGAAAACATGCACCTTTCCCCCATCCCTGCTGTTCCCGGCGGGGTCCACCACCCAGAAGCCGTTTTCCTTTTCGGTGCGCGCCACGATCAGCAGCGCGTGGGTCGCGCCCGTGGATTTGCGGAAATACATGTACACGGGCGAATAGCTGCTGTCCTGCTCGTACAGGGCATACATCTGGTCGAAAATATACTGGGTAAAGGTCACCCGCTCCACGCTCTCCAGGGCCTGGGTTACTTTGTCATAGGGCTCCTCCAGGTTGCGCGTACCCATCAGCGCGCTCATGTCCCCCGGCGTGCAGTCCACCCCCAGGTAGGACAGCGCCATCGAATATACCGCCCGGGTACACATGTTGCCGCAATAATACTTATATTGCTGGCCCACGCCATAGGTTCGCTGGGTCAGGTCCAGGGGGCCGCCTTCCTCGCCCCCCAGCCAGTACCAGCCCACAAAGGTGGGGTCCTCGGCGATGTCCTGGGCAATGTGCCGCACGCGCCCGGCCTCCACCTCCTTGGCCGAAGGTATCCCGTCATCCGCTTCCTCCAGGCCGAAGTCCACCCAGGCCTCCACCTCTTCCCTGGTGCTGCACTGTGGCAGTGCCCGTGGCGTCTCCGCCTGGGCGCACGGCGCAAGCGCCAGGATCATCAGCATCAGGCAAAGCACTTTTCTCCCCATGGCGCAGCTCCTTTCTCCCCCGGTGTGACACGGTGTTTCTTATGTTTTCATTCCCATCAGACCTGTAAAAGGCATTTCGCCGCCCTGTGCATATAAAAGAAACGATTGAGCGGCCCCCATGCCTGCCATTTTCCCGAAAATGATCGAGAATTTTCAAAATCTTCATTTTTCGCCGAACATTTCCGCTCCCATATTCGTCTAATATGGTGTAAAATAGGTTATCATCGTCTGAAAGGGGGGGAGCGGCATGGGAAAGCGGCTGGCACATGGGCTGCTGACGCTGGCGTTGCTTCTGCTGCTCCTGCCCACCGCCAGCGCCGAGAGCGTTCGCCGTGCGCTGGTCATGGGCTTTGATTCCTTCCTTTCGCAGCCCTCCACGTCGCCTTCCTCGGCCAACAACGTAAGCCAGGTGGCGGAGGCCCTCAGCGGTGGCGCCATGAACCTGAACCAGCTGATTACCCACCTGGACGACATCGCTTCCGTGGACGCCTTTGCCCAGGCGGTGGCAGAGGCCTTTGACGGCGCCACGGAAGAGGATGTGAGCTATTTCTATATCAGCACCCACGGCGTATGGGAGCGCGGCATGGCAAACGGCGACTTGCAGCTGCTGCTGTCGGACGGGGTTTCGGAGGTGGGCATCACCGCCCGGGAAATGCGCCGCATCTTTGACACCGTCCCCGGCACCAAGGTGCTATTCATTGACGCCTGCCGCAGCGGCGCCATGCTGGGCAAGGGCATGCACGCGCCCTTTGAAAATGTGTTTCAGGGGGAGGATTACAAGGTGCTGTGCTCCTCCGGCGGCGCGGAGGAAAGCTGGTTCTGGGCCGGGAACGCCCAGGGCGGCGCGCTGACCGGCGCGGGGTATTTCTCCGGCGCGCTGGTCAACGGCATCAGCCCCAAGGGCAGCTATGGCGCCGATATCAACGACGACGGCGCCGTTACCTTGGCGGAGCTGACCGCCTATCTGCTGGAAAACCACGGCGCCTCCACCCCCCAGGTCTACCCGGAAGAGGATGACTTCGTCCTGTTCACCTATGATGTGGCGTCCTATTCCGGCAGGCGCCGGGATGCCGCCATGGAGGGCATCACCTTTGATTCGGTGGTGCTCAGCGCGGAGCATCCCAAGCTGGATTTTTCCTTCACCATGCTGCGCCCGGTACAGGTGATTTATCAAATGGTTTATTACGGCGCGGACGGTTGGCAGTTTGACAAGGCGCAATTCATCTATGACAATGCCGAGCGTTACGGCGCCTACGGCGACCAGCAGGGCGTGCTCTCCCCCGGCTACAAGCAGCGGAGCCTGACCCTGAGCGCCCTGGACAGCGACGATTACGGCTATGTGCTGGTACAAATTCTTACCCGGGAGGAGGACAAGCTGACCGTGCAGTCCTCCCGGGTGATTTGCGTTCCCCCCGCCAGCGGCGATCCCCTGCTGGAGATTCTCTTGCCCGAGGCCTTCTCCCCCCAGGTGGGGCAGGAATTGAACATGGTGGTGCATCACCAGTACCCCTGTGAGCTCACCGTATGGATTGAAAACATGGAGGGGGAAGTGGTGTACCGCCTGGCTTCCCGCCAGCCCACTCGCCCCCAGCGGCTGCTGCCCCTGGGCAGCACCCTGTGCTGGAACGGCAAAACCCGGGACGGCGCCTACGCCCCCGAGGGGAGCTATCGCGTGCGGGTCCAGGCCTACATTGGCGAAGCCAGCTACGAGATTCTTTCCCAACCCTTTCTGCTGCTGTCTCCCCAAGGGTAAAGGCGCATGGTGTGCGTCCATGGCGCTCTCCCCATGGGCAACCTTTGCCGGCTCACCCAGAGCCAGTTTGCCCCCCTCAAAGCGGGGGGTTTCCCCTTCCACCTGCTGAAAAAAGCCTATTTCTTCAAGCTGAGACGCCAAAGAAGAGCCTCCCGGCATCTTGGCTCGCAAAAGTTCCAACCAAGTATGATGACCGAAGGTTTCCAAAGGGCGATCGGAAAGCCCTTTGGTCGCGCCCGCAGGCCCGAAGCCTTCTGCGCCTGCACAAGGATGGAGCAACAATCCACGGTCTAAGGAGGGGCCATAGCCCCCTCCTGCATCTCCCATTCCCTGTGCGGGAAGCGTGGCCCCCCACGCCTCCCGCTTTTTTGATATGCGCATCCGTGCTGAATGCAAAAAGTCCGAACCGGCAAACCGATTCGGACTTGTTCTGGCTCTGGTGGTAGTAATTGATACAACCACACGGAACTCTCACGCTATTCTACCCCGAGGTAAATAGGGGTAGAGTTTTTTACCTCGGGGTAAAACGTTCTTATTCTGTATAGTACTGTGCTTGCATCTCAAACAATTCTGCATATTGTGCCTGCTTTGCCAACAGCTCATCATGGGTTCCATACTCAATTAAGTTCCCATGCTGCAGTACAGCAATTTGGTCACAGAACCTGCAAACTGACAACCTGTGAGAGATATATACAGCTGTTTTTTCACCGATGAGAGAATCAAAACCACGATATAGTTCATATTCCGCTCTTGGATCCATGGCCGCTGTCGGTTCGTCCAAAACGATCGTAGGGGCGTTTTTGGCAAGAGCACGTGCAAGTACGATTCTCTGTGCCTCGCCACCGGAAGGCTCAAATCCTTCCTCATCAAATCTTCGTCCAACAATTGTATCTTTTCCTTGAGGTAAGGTTGTTACCTTTGAGCGCAATCCCACCTGTTCGATGATTTCATCCAGTTTATCATCCTTCATTGTTTTTCCAAGAAGGATATTATCACGGATCGAACAATCAAATAGCTGAAAATCCTGAAAAACGGCAGCGAACTGAGCCTGGTATTGATCGTAATCGTATTTCTGAATGTCGACACCGTCCATCAAAATAACACCTTCAGTGGGTGCATACAGACGGCACAGCAATTTGATCAGTGTCGTTTTTCCTGAACCATTTTCACCAACAAGTGCAAGGCGTTGACCGGGCTCAATGACCATATCAATGTGCCGTAGTGCCCAGTTTTCTGCGCCGGGATAGCGAAATCCCACATCGCAGAATTCAATACGATGCTCTTTGCGATGGATCGCTCGTTTTTCTCCTGCACGCAGCAGTTGTGGAATGTGGAGGTATTCATCCAGTTGAGCATAATAGAAATCATAAGCACGAATCTCTGTCAGACGATCCATTATGCTGCGCATAGATTCCGAGAAAGAGGTTACAGCGCTGATGCACATCGTGAAAGAGCCGATACCCAAGCTTCCCGAAAGCACTTTCCAAATCAGAACGCCGTATGAAGTGCTTTGCTGGAGGAAGGTCAAGCCCGCACGTTTCACACCGGAAGCAATATAGCAATTATTCTGTTGTGCAATATTCGCGTTGGCTTTCGCAACCACCTGCTTCTCCCGACTCAGCAGCCATTGCGTCATACCATTCATGCGGATTTCTTTGCCGTATTGCGCTTGCTCAAACAATTCGGCATAGTAGGTCCAGCGGCGGCTGTGTTTCACAACTTCCATAGACAAGGACATGGCTTTTTTCATAGCCTTACTTTCAATCAGAGAGGCAGCAACTGCCAATCCGGCAAACAGCAGGATAAACCAGAATTCCATTGTGCTGAGAATGGCAATCAAACCAACAATTGTAATAACCTGACCGAGAATGTTTGCACCGCAATCCAACAGGTAACCAAAGCCATGATAATCACAAGTCAAAAACTTTTTGGCTTTTTCCTGCATATCACGAAAATCCGGGTTTTCCAGATTACCATAATCCGCCAGTGCGAGTCTTTCGTGCAATTCGAATCCAAAGGCTGCATCTACACGACAGCGATGTGTAAAGCAATCCTTCGTCAAAAAGGATGTTAGTCCGCTTGATATGCAAATCCATCCGGCAAACACAAGCACATACAGAATCAGATATGGAAATCGCTGCTGCCCTGTCAGTTCATCAATAACCATCTTGGGAAGTAAAGCAGAAGCAATCGGCGTGATCGCGATAACAATTTGCAGGAGAAAAAGCCAGATGATATACTTCTTGTCGTATTTCCACCCTTGTTTCAGAAAAAAAGAAAAACCCTTCAACACAATTGTTTCCTCCTTGAATCTCATCAGCTTTAAAAGGGCATAAAAATACCGCAGTAAGCTGAATGTCTTCAAAAAGGCAACATTAACATAAGCTCAGATGTTCCATCTGAACATTTATGCTTCAACTTCCTGCGGCTTAGCCGATGATAAAGGGCTTGTACATGCTTTTCATATCAAAGTCTCCTCTCTTTTATATTAATTATAGTATATACGGAGGATATTGTCAATTAAAGCAAATGATGCTTTCGTGTTCTATTGTGTTCTTGTGTGTAACTGTATCGATCATGGGGTAAAACGGACATCTTGTTTTTGAGGTTCTGATCGTAAAAAGAGCAGAAAACCTCATCGCCAAGGGAGGAAATTACCCCATCCCTGAAATAGCAAAAGGCTCAGAAACCCTGTGATTACAAGGTTTTTGAGCCTTTGAAGTATAAAAAATTCATCACCCAGTTTGTATCAAAAACTAGGTGATGATCTGGTGGAGCATAGCGGATTCGAACCGCTGACCCCAACACTGCCAGTGTTGTGCGCTACCAGCTGCGCTAATGCCCCGCGAACGAGATATAGTATAGCACACAACCGGCAGTTTGTAAAGGGGTAAATTGACATTTTTTCGAAAAAAATTACTGCGCCTTTGCCTCCCACGCCTCTCGAAGTATGGCATAGGCCGCAATGTCCAGGTACTCGCCGTTGGCCGCCTTGAAGTATTCCCTGCGGATGCCTTCCAGGGTGAGGCCGCATTTGCGGGCCACGGCCCCGGAGCCGGGATTTTTCACTGCGTGGGTGATCTCCACCCGATGGACATGCACCTCCCGGAACAGGAAGTCCACCACCGCCCGGGCCGCCTCAGTCATGTAGCCGCGGTTCCAGCAGGCGGCACTTAGGCAGTAACCCAGGGCCACCCGCTCGGAGCGCTCGTCCACCTCCACCACGGAGATATTGCCGATCAGGCGATCCTGGGCACGGATGGCCCAGTTGTAATAATCCGCCTTGGGGTACTGGGCGCACCAGCTTTCCAGCAGCTGCCGGGTGAGCTCCGGGCTGGTATGAGGCGGCCAGGTGAGAAAGCGCGTCACCTGCGGATCGCTGGCCCAGCCGTCATACATGGCCCGGGCATCCTCCGGGGAAAAGCGGTCCAGGGTCAGCCGTGGGGTATGTAGGGTTTGTGTGCCTTGATGGGTCAGCATGTGCCTATCTCCTTTCTGAAAATATCCAGGGTGCGGTGGGCAGCGGGGAAAAGAAAAAAGCGCGGGCCATGGTTTTTTACACCTGGCCCGCGCTGCCTGCCACCTGGCTGATGTTCAGCCGGCGGCTCCCCAAGCAGGGTACGGCAAAGCAGGCCTGTTTCCTGCGTACATGCCAGGAACAGACCACATGCCGTGTGCGTAACCGCGGCGGTTGCTCATGCCGTCATCCCTCCTTGTTGAATATTGCGCCTATTCTATCACGGGCAAAGAAGACGTGTCAAGGCTTTGCCCTTATTTCATGGTGATCAGCTCATAGGCCCGCTGACCCAGGCCGATCTTTTCCCCGTGGGAGAGCTGGCTGCGCCACTCGGAAACGGGATAGCTGTTGATGAAGTGGTCGTCGCTGATATGGGGCATCTCGGAAAGCCGGGTGCCGGGAATGGGCTCGGCCCGGAGGCAGGCGTCCGCGCAGGCCTGGTCGATGGCCACCGCGTCCGCGGAGGCAAACATGCCGATATCCGGCAGGATGGGCGCGTCGTTGCAGCCGTGGCAGTCGCAGCAGGGGCTGATATCCTGCACCAGGTTGATGTGGAACTGGGGCCGGCCCTGCACCACCGCCAGGGCGTATTCCGCCATTTTGCAGTTGAGGATTTCGTTGGTGTTGTCAGCACCGGCATGGGTGGCGTCCTTGGGGCAGGCGCCGATGCAGCGGCCGCAGCCCACGCACTTGTCATGGTTGATGGTGGCCTTGCGGTTTTCGATGGTGATGGCGTCGTGGGCGCAGTTCTTCTGGCAGAAGCCGCAGCCGATGCACAGGCTCTGGTCCACCTCGGGCTTGCCGGCGGCGTGCATTTCCATCTTGCCCGCCCGGGAGCCGCAGCCCATGCCCAGGTCCTTGATGGCCCCGCCAAAGCCCGTGGACTCATGGCCCTTGAAGTGGTTCAGGCTGATGATGATGTCCGCGTCCATGATGGCCTGGCCGATCTTGGCCTCCTTCACATAGTCGCCCTTCACGGGCACCAGGGCCTCATCGGTGCCCTTGATGCCGTCGGCGATAATCACGTGGCAGCCCGTGGAAAGGGGGCTGAAGCCGTTCTCATAGGCGGTACTCAGGTGATCCAGGGCGTTTTTCCGGCTGCCCACATAGAGGGTATTGCAGTCGGTGAGGAAGGGCTTGCCGCCGTGGGCCTTCACATAGTCGGCCACGGCCTTGGCCCAGTTGGGACGCAGGAACGCCAGGTTCCCCAGCTCCCCGAAGTGCATCTTGATGGCCACATACTTGCCGTCCATGTCGATGTTGCCCAGCCCGGCCTTGTCCAGCAGGCGCTGGAGCTTATGGGTCAGGGACTCCTCGTGATGCACGCGGAAATCTGTAAAATACACCTTGGACTTTTCCATGGGAATCCTTCCTTTCTATGTTCACACGCTTGTGGCTTGCTTGCCAGCGGGCATGGAGAGCGCCGCGCGGCCGCGGCCCTCCAGGGTCAGGGCCGGACAGGCGGCGGGCAGCAGCAGGCTCTCCCCGGCGGCCAGCGCCCGTTCCCCGCCCTCCCAGCGCAGGGTCAGGGCGTCCAGGGCGGTAAGCAGCCCGAAGTCCTTCACTGGGGGCACTTCCACCTGGCCCTCCGCCTTGAGCAGATCCAGGGTAAAGTAGGTGGTATCCAGTACCCGGGCGCAGGGGGCGTCGGGGGCGGGCACGGGGTCCAGGGCAAAGTGCAGGTCGGTGACGTCCAGGGCCTTGTCCAGGTGCAGCTCCCGCTTGTTGCCCTTGGCGTCCACCCGGTCCCAGTCGTAGAAGCGGTAGGTCACGTCCGAGGACTGCTGGATCTCGTAGAGCATAATCCCCTCGCCGATGGCGTGGACGCATCCGGCGGGGATGAAGCACACGTCCCCGGGCTTTACGGCCACCCGGCGCAAAAGCGGCTGCACCGCCGCCCCCGCCAGGCACGCGCTCCGCAGCCGCTCCAGCTCCGTCCCGGGAACGATGCCGTATACCAGTTCGCTCCCCGGTTCCGCCCGGAGAATCAGCCACGCCTCGGTCTTGCCCAGCTTGCCGTTCTCATGCTCGTGGGCATAGGCGTCCCCGGGATGCACCTGCACGCTCAGGGATTCCCGGGCGTCCAGGAGCTTGAGCAGCAGGGGGAAGGTCTCCCCGGCGTAGGCGCCCACCAGCTTTTCCCCATAGCGGGCGATAAGCTCCGGGAGCTTTACCCCCATGGGGTCGGCGCTCTCCAGGCCGGGAATGCAGCTGACCTCCAGGCTCTCCCCGGTGGTATCGTTGGGAATCTCCTTGCCGTAGATCTCCCGCAGCTTTTTACCGCCCCAGGGGGTCAGGCTGCCGCCGCGGAAGGCGGGGGTCATGGGAATGGGCAGCAGGGGGCAATCCGCCGTAAGGGGCATCTCCAGGCAGGGATAGTCCTTGCTCAGGTCCGGGGGATAGTGCACGGCGCCGGCCCGGCGCATGCCCTGGCTCTCATACAGGTGCAGGGCGGCGGCGTTCTCCGCGGAGGTATCGCAGCGCAGGCTGTCGCAGCCCATACCCTGGAGAATCTGGATGATCTCCCCCAGTACCTTGCGGCCCAGGCCCTGCCCCCGCAGCTCCCCGGCCACGGCAAAGCGATGGAAGCTGCCCGGCCGCGTGCCGAAGAGCCAGTCCACCCGGGCGTACTGCTCCTCCTGCTCCTGGTCGATGGCCACGGCGCAGATGGGCGCGCCCCCCTGCCGGGCCACGTAAAGGCGCCCGGCCGCCAAATCCTCCCGGACAATGTCCCGGGAGGGGTATTCTCCCCAGCTCCACTGGTTCAGCCCCGCTGCCTGCATTTGCGCGCAGGTGCTTTCGTACAGGGCGCAGATGGCCTCCAGGTCCTCCATACGGGCAATTTCCAGCATCATGCGGTTTCTTCCCCCTTTTCGGTGTACATTTCATACAGGTGGGCGTACAGCCCGCCCTTCTTCATCAGCTCCGCGTGGGAGCCCATTTCCTCCACGCCATTTTCCGTGAGCACCCAGATGGTATCCGCCCCACGGATGGTGGTGAGCCGGTGGGCGATGGTGAACACCGTGCGCCCGCGGGCCAGCTTCTCCAGGGACTGCTGCACCAGGCGCTCGCTCTCGTTGTCCAGGGCGGAGGTGGCCTCGTCCAGGATCAGGATGGGCGGATTTTTCAGGAACACCCGGGCGATGGAAATGCGCTGCTTCTGCCCGCCGGAGAGCTTCACGCCCCGCTCGCCCACGAAGGTGTCATATCCCTGGGGCAGGGCGGAAATGAAGTCGTGGGCCCCGGCCAGCTTGGCGGCCTGGATGACTTCCTCCCGGCTGGCCCCGGGCTTGCCGTAGACAATATTGTCATACACCGAGCCGGAGAACAGGTATACCTCCTGCTGCACCATGCCGATGGCGTTGCGCAGGCTCTTGAGGGTCACATCCTTGACGTCCTTGCCGTCGATGAGCAGCCGTCCGCCGCTCACGTCGTAAAAGCGGGGAATCAAGTTGCACAGGGTGGTTTTGCCGCTGCCCGAGGGGCCCACCAGGGCCACGGATTCCCCGGGGCGGACGGTGAGGTTCAGGTGGCTGAGGACGCTGTGCTCGTCGTCGGCGTAGTGGAAGCTCACGTTGTCAAAGGTGACGGCGCCCTGCACCTGGCCCAGGGCCTTGGCGCCGGGCTTGTCCTTGATCTCCCGGGGCGCGTCCATGATTTCGTAAAAGCGCTCGATGCCCGTCATGCCCCGCTGGAACTGCTCGGTAAACTCCACAATCCGCCGGATGGAGGTCAGCAGCATGTTGGCATAGAGCAGGTAGGCCATAAATTCCGAGGCGGTGAGGTGTCCGGCCTTGATTTGCAAGGCGCCCGCCACCACCACCACGATGTACATCACACCGTCGAAAATGCGGTTGGAGGTGGAAAAGGCCGCCATGCACTCGTAGGACATCTTCTTGAGCTTGAGGAACTTCTGGTTGCCCTCGTCAAACTTGCGCTCCTCGATCTCCTCGTTGGCGAAGGACTTCACCACGCGGATGCCCAGCAGGCTGTCCTCCACCTGGGCGTTGATCTCGCCCACCTGCTTGTTGCGCTCCTTGAAGACGTAGCGCATGCGCTTGTTGAAGTAGCGGGTGGTCACGAGCATCAGGGGCAGCACGGCGAACATCATCAGCGTCAGGGGAATATTCATCCCGCACAGGATTACAAAGCTCACCAGGATCTTGATGCCCGCGATGAAGAATTCCTCCGGGCAGTGGTGAGCGAACTCCGTCACCTCAAACAGGTCGGAGGTCATGCGGGACATGATCTGTCCCACCTTGGTTTCGCTATAATAGCTGAAGGACAGCTGCTGCAGGTGGGCGAACAGCTCCGTGCGCATGTCCGTCTCGATATAGGAGCCCATGATGTGGCCGATGGAGGCCATGTAGTAGTTGGCCGCGGCGTCAATGAGCCGCAGCACCAAATACACGCCGCCCAGCTTGAGCACAAAGGAGGTGGTCAGGCTGGCGATATCGGTGGTGGCGCGGTCGGTAATGGCGGAAACGATCAGGGGCAGCACCAGCTCGCACACGGTGGTCAGCGCCGCGCAGAACAGGTCGATGGCCACGGTCTTGCCGTACTTTTTATAATAGGGCAGGAAACGGCGCACCAGGGTGGAGCTTTTCATGGTATGACCTTGCAAGGGGAAGGCCTCCTTCACAGAAAATGATGGGGTTGCGCGTTATTCGCCGCGGCGCATGAGGGCTTCCAGGGCCAGCACATAGCCCTGCTTGCCAAAGCCCGCGATCTGCCCCAGGCAGGCCGGGGCGGTGTAGGACACGTGCCGGTAGCCCTCCCGGGACTGGATATTGGAAAAGTGTACCTCCACCACCGGCGGGGCGATGGACGCGATGGCGTCATGGAGCGCCACGGAGGTATGGGTATAGCCGCCGGGATTGAACACCACGCCGTCCAGCTTGTCCATGTGTGCCTGTTGCAGGGCGTCGATGAGCGCGCCCTCGTGGTTGCTCTGGAAAAAAGTAACCTCGCACCCCAGGCGCTCCGCCTCTTTGCGGATGTATCCCAGGATGGACTCGAAGGTTTCCGCGCCGTACACCCCCACCTCCCGGATGCCGGTGAAGTTGATGTTCGGCCCATTGAGTACCAGGAAGCGCTTCATGGCAGCTTCAGCTCCTTCATCAGTTGATCCGTAAGCGCCCGGCCCAGGCTCTGCCCCTGCCAGATGCTTTCCGCCTCCACCGCCTGGTGGATGAGCATATACAGCCCCGTACAGGCGGGCACTCCGGCTTCCCGGGCCGCCCGGGTAAGGCAGGTTTCCGCGGGGTTGTAGATCATGTCCGCCACGCCGCAGGCCCGGGGCAACATCACCCGCAGCTGCTCACCGGTGAGGGGGCAGCCCTCCCCGTGGGGATACATGCCCACGGGGGTGCAGTTCACCAGCACCCCGGAGAAGCGCGCCGCCAGCTCGCCGTATCCCAGCTCCCCCGGTTCGGGCTTGCGGGAGACCAGGGTCACCGACGCGGCCCCCAGGGCCTTGAGCGCCGTACGCGCCGCCTGGGACGCGCCGCCGGTGCCCAGCACATAGGCCGGATGTCCCGCCACGGGGATGCCGTAGCGCTCCAGCATGGCCATAAAGCCCGCCACGTCCGTATTGTACCCCCGGGAGGCGCCGCCCCGGCAAAGGACGGTGTTCACCGCGCCCACCTGCCGGGCGAAATCGTCCACCCCGTCCAGCAGGGGCATGACCTCCTCCTTGTAGGGGATGGTTACGTTCATGCCGTCCAGCTCCCGGCACAGGGCCGGGAAGCGTGCTCCCAGCTCTCCCCGGGGAATCTCCAGTAGGCGATAGTCCGCCTGCAGCCCCAGAACGCGGAAAATCGCCTGATGAATGGGCACAGAATAGCTGTGCCCCAGGCGTTCACCCAGCAGCGCATAGCGGCGCATGCGTCCTCCTCCTTGCGCGCATCCATGGAAAAGCGCGCCGGCGGGTTTCCCCCACAGCCGCGCAAGGTTCCAGGAAAAATTTTCATTCAGTTTATTATAGCATGTTTTTTCTTTCAGGGGAAGCGCGGGCCTGTGGGATTTCTCACCCCGGGCGTATGTTTGACAAGCTGCCCGCGGAATTCTATAATAAGCTTGTTGCGCTGCCGCTGGGCTTTGAAACCAAACGCGCGGAGCAGCCAGAAGGAGATGAATCCATGACCGCAGCAAAAAAGCGGATACCCGCGTTTTCCCCCCTGCTGAAAAAGATCTTTCGCTTTGCTTCCATGACGCTGGCCACGCTGATGCTGGTGGCGTTATTCTACCTGGCCGTGGTGCTGGGTCAGCCCCAGGAGCCGGAGAACCCCATCACCGTATCCCAGGATCAGCCGCTGCTGGCGGCCAGCCCTGCCCTGAACATCCAGAGCGAGCGGCAGATCTCCACCCTATCTGAAACCTTTCCGGTGCCTATCCTGGCCTTTATGGAAGGCATGGGACCCACGTTGCAGTCCGGCACCAGCTATGACCTGGCCTTTGAAAATGGCTTTGCCCGCCTGACGGAGCTGACCTACACCACCGACAACGGCCTGACCTTTACCTTGACCACCATTTACCCGGCGCGGGCCTTAAGCCTGCTGAAGAAGGGCGACTATACTCTCACCGGGGCCGCGGCCCAGAATCTCACGGGATATACCGCCGTACGCATGGAGGATAAGGACCACATCCGCCTGCATGCCCAGGCCAGCGACGCGGTGTATGTCCTTACCGTGCCGCAGATGTCCGACGAAAGTCTCTCTGCGGTAACGCGGGTGTTGCAGCTGGTATCGCCCGGGGAAAGCGGTAGCCTGTAATGAGGTGGAGATGCTCTCCACCCCAGGGTGTGGCAAAAGGGGTTGTCACCACTTTTTCGAGGAA